>Ga0233431_1005720_pt1 | contig 11755 bp, 8 predicted proteins | sample SI_118_April2016_FD_179867 | JGI IMG/M metagenome (GOLD analysis project Ga0233431, IMG submission 179867) | Seawater microbial communities from Saanich Inlet, British Columbia, Canada - SI_118_April2016_200_MG | ecosystem: Environmental > Aquatic > Marine > Inlet | place: Canada: British...
ATCGTCTGCAGTCTCTTGTGTAACATTACCTAGAGCCGCAGCCCCGAATAACGTAGCGCTACTCTTGTGCCCTGTTGACCCAAAAAACTGTTTTCTAATCATAATAAAGGCTTGACGCCTCAACAGAAAAGAATATCCTTGCTACTATACTCGGAGCAGAACTTTTTCGACGTAATTCTCCATGATCGCAGCGAACTCCCTAATCTGCTCCTCCGTGTGAGGAATGATATCGTTGTACGTTGGATCCAGCGTTTTCTCTGGTTTGTACTGTTGGAACACAAATATCTCTGCCCCGCGCACCATCTCACCCATTTTACGGACAGACTCCAGTTCAACAATCCCTGGGACAGCCGTGCAGCGAAACTCGTAGTCCAACCCGCTTTCCATGATTATTTTGATGCTCTCAGAGATCTGGGACGTGTCCCCTGTTCCAAGCGAAGGATAGTTCTCAATTGAGGTCTTGACATCCATGGCGACGTAGCTCAGATAAGGAAGACACTCCCTCAACGCGTCCGGTTTAAGCCCGTTTGTATCAAGCTTGACGTTGAAACCAAGCTCTCTCAGTTTTTCCAGGAAAGCTGGAAGCCCAGGGTCCATGGTAGGCTCCCCACCCGATACCACGACGGAATCAATGTAACGTTTCCGACTGAGAAGAATCTCGATGATTTCCACTTCCTCATGAAATGGACCCGTGTAACCCTCCACCAGGTCACCGTTATGACAATACGGACACCTGAGGTTACAACCTGCAGAAAAAAGAACCGAAGCTACCCTGTCCGGGTAGTCTATGAGGCTAGTCTTCTGGAAGCCTGCGAACCTCAATCGTCATACCCTTCAATGACGGGCGCGGCCGCGTCGAAGGTCGACCTAATACTGAACTCCGCCTGCTTCCCGTCGTTCCACTGCTTCACTGGCCTCATGTACCCGACCACCCTACTGTATACCTCGCACTCTGACGCACAGGTGGGGCATGTAAATGCCTCTCCCGTGATGTAGCCATGTGTTGGGCAGACGCTGAACGTTGGGGTCAGCGTAAAGTATGGCATGTTGGTGTTCTCAGCCATCTTCTTGATCAAGTTAGCCGCAGCCTTCCATGAGTGTAGCCTCTCGCCAAGGAACGTGTGGAACACGGTCCCACCTGTGTACAGTGGCTGTAGGTTGTTCTGGTGCTCCAGGACATCAAACAGATCCGATGACTCGTCTACCGACATATGGCTGCTGTTGGTGTAGAAGGGCTCCACACCTGGACGTAGCTTGTCCTCGTTGGCCACCTTGATGCTGCCATATCTCTGCTTGTCCATCCTTGCTAGCCTGTAGCTGGTTCCCTCTGCGGGCGTCGCCTCCAAGTTGTAGATGTTTCCAGTCTCCTCCTGGTAGTCGCTGAGCCTGTCCCTCATACCCTTGAGGACCCTCTCTGCGAAAGCTAGCCCCTCCGGTGTGTTGATGTTTGAGCCCATGAGGTTCACTATGGCCTCGTTCATACCCAGTAACCCTACGGTGCTGAAATGATTCTTCCAGTAGGAGCCGAATGCCTCTTTGACGTTCCTGAGGTAGAACGCGCTGTACGGGTACAGGCCGTTCTCGCTCAGCTTCTCCACGGTCTTCCTCTTGATCTCAAGGCTATCCTTGCTTAGATCCATCAGTTCGTAGACCCGCTCCATGAACGCGTCCTCCGATTTCACAGTGTAGCCGATACGTGGCAGATTCAGTGTAACTACTCCGATGCTGCCCGTAAGTGGGTTAGCACCAAATAGCCCTCCTCCCCTTTTCCGTAGCTCCCTGTTGTCAATCCTGAGCCTACAGCACATACTCCTGACGTCCTCTGGACTCATGTCGCTGTTCAGGAAGTTGCTGAAATAGGGCGTCCCATACTTGGCGGTCATCTCGAAGATCTTCTGAGAGACAGGTGAGTCCCAGTCAAAGTCATCGGTGATACTGTAGGTCGCAATTGGGAACGTGAACACTCTACCATTGGCATCACCCTCATTCATGGCATTGGCGAATCCAATGTTGAACATGTCAAGCTCGTCCTGGAAGTCCCCGTAGTCGTCATTATGGAACTTTCCTCCGAGCACCACAGGCTCGTTCCTGAGGAACTTGGGCACGTTCATATCCATAGTCACGTTTGTGAAGGGAGTCTGGAACCCTACCCTCGTAGGGACATTTATGTTGAACAGGAATTCCTGGAACGCCTGATTGACGTCGTCCTGTGAGAGGTTATCATACTTTATGAAAGGAGCGAGATAGGTGTCAAAGTTGCTGAACGCCTGTGCTCCTGCAGCCTCTCCCTGAAGGGTGTAGAAAAAGTTCACTATCTGACCTAACGCTGTCCTAAAGTGCTTCGCGGGCTTGCTTGATATCTTGCCCTCTACTCCCTTGAAACCTGATAACAAGAGGTCAGGCAGGTCCCAGCCCACGCAATAAGGGCCGAGAACCGCTAGGTCGTGAATGTGCATTGCCCCGCTGGTGTGTGCCTCCCTAATGTTCTGGGGGTATATCCTGTTTGTCCAGTAACGGGAAATCACATTGCTTGATATGTAGTTGTTGAGCCCCTGGAGGCTGTAGCTCATGTTGCTGTTTTCCTTGATCTTCCAATCGTCGAGCATCAGGTACCTTTCGATCATGTCATCTGAGCTAAGCCCAGCAGCCAGCTCCCTTAGCTCAATCTGCTTTTGCCTGTAGAGGATGTATGCCTTGGCAGTCCTGGCAAATCCTGCCATGATTATGGTCTCCTCTACAATGTCCTGGATCTCCTCGACCGTGGGACATCCGTCATCCCCAAACCTGTCGAGAAGCTTCCCCATCACTAGATGGGTAACTCCTGCCGCCATCTCCTCGTTTCCTTCGCCCACTGCCCTCGCAGCTTTCCCAATGGCGTTCTCAATCCTCGAATTATCAAATTCGGCCAATTTGCCGTCGCGCTTTCTTACATATCTCACTTTTCTACACTTCCATGGTAAGCCACAAACAGGGAGCTTTTCGCCCGTAATTGATGCGTGCGGACAACTGATTTGAGCAAATAGTATTTCCCCCCCCCTTCAGCTACCCCATACGTAGTGGCTACCGTTTCTATAACCACTACTGGTAGAGTGAAGGTTATAATGGTTACGTACTATTTGGATAATCCATTATTCTTACTATATTGAAGAATATACCAGAATAAACAAAACAATGAAGAAAATGTAGGATGATTCTCTATTCCTAACCCTCATTTTATGTATAATTTAATGCATTTCATGAATAGAACTTTTAGAATGAATACACATGTTCCACAAATCAGTAAAAATAATCACAAAATGAAGGGGTTGATTGTAACGAATAACGTATTGTGTCCATCCTATATTGCTCGTTTACTATCTCGAATTCAACTTCGATACTCAAACTGAAAATGTATGAAGATGAACGAAAAAACCAGTACAACCCACCATACAGTTAAAACCCGTTGACCTAAAGACACATCAAGAGATCCAACCATGCAACTCAATCAAGTTAAGGAGATCACTGACCAGATCCTCGACACGATCCAGCAGTACTTTGTAGGCGACAGGAGACTGTTGATGAAGGTATTGGCAGCGGCCCTCGCAAACGGACACATCTTGTTTGAGGACAACCCAGGTCTTGGAAAGACCCTCCTAGCGAAAATATTCGCCAAGACAACAGGGTGCGATTGGGGGCGGGTGCAATTTACACCAGATCTGATGCCCGCTGATATCACTGGAACGAGGGTCTGGAGGATGAACACGGGGGAGTTCAGCCTTGAAAAGGGACCCGTCTTCACACACATCCTGCTAGCTGACGAGATCAACCGGTCACCACCGAAGGTACAATCCGCCCTACTGGAGTGCATGGAGGAACGGCAAGTCACGATAGAGGGTGAAACCCACATTCTTGAACAGCCTTTCTTTGTCATCGCCACTCAGAACCCCATCGAGTTGGAGGGAACCTACCCACTTCCAGAGGCGCAGCTGGACAGGTTCCTCATAAAGCTATCAACTGGGTACGTCCCAACGGAGGAACTGGAGGCAAACATTATGAAGCGTCGGTCGGAATGGGGCCAGGACGACCCAACAGAAAAGGTCCAGAGCGTTACCACCACCAGTGGATTCAGGAAACTCCAAGAGATGGTGGAACAGGACGTCTACGTTGACGACCAGATTTACCTCTACATCTCACGAATTGTGAGAGCCACCCGCGAGAGCCCCTACGTCGATGTGGGTGCAAGTCCCAGAGGAGGACTGAGCCTCTACAAAGTATCAAAGGCAAACGCCGTACTCAACGGCAGGGACTATGTTATCCCAGACGATGTGAAACTCTTCGCTGTCAACGCACTCGCCCACAGGATCATTATGAAGCTTGAGTACGCCCTTGAGGACAAAATCACGCCCCAAGGAATAGTCGAGGAAATCCTTGAACAGATAGAGGCCCCTAAAGAGAGCATACGAAGGTAACCAAATTGCTGACAGGAGACCCCCTGAAGCTCGCGCTCACTGCCCTCGGCTTTATACTAACGGGCATGGTAATGGGTAACAGCGTTCTCCTTGGATTGGGACTTATCCCACTGATCTTTACCATTGTCTCCACAAACATCCAAGGGCCCAGTGAACCAATGCTCCAGTCTCTCCCAGAATCCATCATAGTGAACGTTGATGACGAGCTGGTCCTTGATTACAGGGTAGAATTCGAGGCTGGAAGCGGGAACGTGACTCTGGGTGGCGATATCCCTCCCCACTTTGAATTACTGGAGGGCAACAATATCCAGACCTTCTGGGTTGACCGGAAAAACAGCGTCATCCAGATGTCATATAAGATCAAATGCACGAAACGTGGGGTCTACCAGATACGCGCCCCGCGCTGGGAAATATGTCATTCACTGGGTCTTGAGCCAACTAGACTAGGGCAATTCGATGAGGTCACCGAGCTAATAGTGAAGCCAAGAATCCTGACAGCCAGAAGGGTGAGGAATCAGAAACTTCTCTCCCAGATACCGATGCCCGCGGAGTCAAGGATCAAGATAGGAGTGCCAACAACCAGCTTCAAGGAACTCAGAGAGTACTCCCACGGCGATTCCTATAGGCAGATCAACTGGAAGGCAACCGCCAGGAAGGGAATGCACGGCAGGCCAGTGATAAACGAGTACGAGCGAGAAGGGAAACGAATGGTATTCATCCTCCTGGACACATCAACCTCCTTGGGTCTAGGTACCAGCCTGAAAAACAGCTTCGAGTACGCTGTTCAGGCCACGCTAGGCCTATCTGAGTACTATCTCAGCCGCCAGTGCATGGTTGGGCTATGCCTCTTCAACAGCGGCCTGCAGAGTCTCAAGAATCGTAGTTCACGCGAGAACCTTTTCCTGTTCCCAGAAATTGGAAGGGTGCAGCAATTCAAGATACATAGAACGCTCATGAGCACCGAGCTAAAGGCCTCAAACAGCTCCCTCAGCGACGCCGTGAACCAGATGAAGCGTCACATATACGGAACAAACCCCCTGTTCGTCGTAGTGACCAGGGTCCACGAAAAGAACAAAGACGAGATCACCAAAGGAATCACGGATTTCAGGAAATATAGCAGAAGGAGCAGGGGACTATCCAACGTTATGCTCATCAATGTCTCTGGCTACAGCCTGTCCATCAACAAACCAGGGGACAGAACCGCCGCTGAACTACTTGAACACAGGGAAACCTCCCAGATGGCGGCATTCAGGCAGCTGGGTATTACCACTGTCAACTGGAACCCCTCCGAATCCACAATAACAGATGTGCTACTGTCACAGGTGAAACGGCGATGAATAAGAACGTGGTTCGGGCATACGAGGCCGGGGTGACAATACTGGGCAGCTACCTGGCGGTCAACAGTTTCCTGAGCTCGTCGCTGTACCACACGATAGCTAGTGGACTAGGTCAACTCCTTCGTCTATTCGGTATCATGACCATCTCGTCCTCGCAGGTATCACTTGTTATCCCGGCGGTGGTGACGTTAATCGTGGCTCTGGTCATCGTTTATGATTACATCATGGGTAAGCCCGAGGACATCATAGATATCTATCAGATCAACTTGCTCTTACTCACCCCGGAGGTACTGAGCCACTCGGGGCTGAACTGGATGAACCTGATTAAAAAGTCCCAGATACTAGTGCCTACTAGAAATCCTTCATACGTCTTCTTCAGTGGAACCGTTATGCTCCTAGGATATCTTTCGCTCTACTTTATCTCAAGGAGTCGAGAGGACCTTGAGAGTCTGAAGCAAAGAGGCGTAAACGAATTGCAACTCGACTCAGTTTTCATGAAACAGACCCAGTTGAGCGTGCTCCTTGCGATAGGATCTGTAATGGGGGCGTCTTTGTTGTACGTGCTCAGTGGCCCACTGAACTCTGCATTGTTGCTCATACTCGGGGATATTTCGTTCGGCTATATGCTGTTTGGTGTGCCCGGTGTGGCATTATTACTGCTCTCTATCTGGCTTTTTTTAAAAAGTGAGGAGAAAGAGTTCTAGCCCTGAATTGTGTTCAGGGCTTCTGCGAGGGACTCCTTCATCCTCGCGATAGTATCAGAGGTAACGTCCTCGATGTTGTCCAGGCTCGAATAATCAGCTTGACCTAGGCTCTCAAGCTCAGCCACTTCTTCCCCTGGAACAAGAGACTTTAGGTTGATCATGTACTGGATCCCGCCTTTACAGCTCTTTATTTCGGTGTCCAAGTGCTCGATGTCCCATTTGAATGCAGGTGCTTTGACCCCATATTCGTCCTCTCCGGCGTCCCCGATGTTCTTTCTGATCTCAAGGAGCTCGAAATCCTTCCTTGCAGCAACAAATTCGGTCTCCATTCGCTCCAAGTCAGACTTTAGTCGGGTAATGGTATCGTCTCTCCTGCTAACCCATAGTCTGCCCTGATCGACATAGTTGTCGAATAGCTTCCTGAAGGTCTCCTCCTTCACGGAGTTGTCTCTCAGCAGGCGTACCAGCCTGACTTTCAGTGTGATGTTCTTCGCCAAGTTATCCATTACCTCTTTCGAGAGGGGATCTGGCGCATACTCCATCATTATTTCATCCATCATGTATTCTTCTCTCTCCTCTTTCGTTATTACTTCTTGTTCAATTTCGGGGTCAATTACTGGCTCGTGAGTCGGTTCTGGCTCAAAGACCGTCTCTGGCTCCTCTTCGAGCTCACTGACCGTCTCAGACTCTACCTCTGCTTCTGGTTCCGGCTCTGGCTCCCAAATCGTTTCAGGGTCCTCTTCTATCTCTGGTTCGTAATCAGGTTCCGAGGTTTCCGCAGGCTTCTCTTCAGGTGCCTGCTCCCAAATGGCTTCTGGTTCCTCTTCTACCTCGATCTCAACCTCCGGTTCTGGTTCAGGCGCTGGTTCAACCTCTGGTTCGGGCTCCTCAACCATGAACGTTTCCTGTGGAGGTTCATACTCGACACTCATATCGACCTTGACCTCCGGCTCCGTTTCGGTTACTGGCTCCTCAGCTTGATCCTCTACCTTCTCTTCCTGTTCAAGCTTGTATAGCGGGTATCCGCAGTTTAGGCAGTAAAGGGTCCTTGGTACGTCTTCTTTACAGTTCGGGCAATGAATTACTTCTGATGATGTGGTCAAATAAACTCCCCCAAGTTACTCTCAACATATGAAGATAACAGGGACATACATAAAATCATTTCACCTACAAACAAAAACCGAAACTTAGGGATACGCATTTAACTCCACGTAGGACAGATAATATCCTCAGTAACCGGAGATTCCTATCATGGGCGAGAACTTGAATGACCTAGTAAATCAGACTACACGAGGAAGCTTGATACTCCTCCTTGGTCAGGTCTCATCCACCGTAGTACTGGCCATCGGGATGCTCCTAGTTGCCAACCTGCTCGGTGCCCAGAGTTTCGGACAGTTCAACTTAGCCCAATCCATAGTTAGCATGGCCTCCTTGGTAATAGGACTGGGCATCCGCCCCTCCATGATCAAGTATATCTCACAGTATCGTTTCGAGGGTAAAAACGACCAGATACGTGTATTAATTGAAACTGGAGTATTTCTTTCCCTAATTTCCAGCGGTCTAGCAACATTTATCGTCTACCCCTATCTGGCTTCATCGCAAATCAGGTCTATAATCAACCCGAACAAGCTGTCTTCATCCAGTATCTCTCATTAGGGATCATCGGGACCTCTCTGATGACTCTATCCATGGGGATAACCGTCGGCTATGAGCGCATGAAGTTGAGAAGTATTCTCAACATCATATACTCTTTTCTCAAGAGCGTCTCCTCCCCCATTCTTATCTATCTCGGGTTTGGCGTACTCGGAGCTATCTTTGGGCATTTCACACCCGTCCTGCTAAGCGGAACGCTTGGGTTAGGCTTCATCCTAGTATTAAGGCGAAACGAAGCTCCTGCAACAAACGATTTCACTCATATTGATGCCCTGAAAATGATCCTAGTATTTGGATTCCCCATATACCTAACGAACCTATTAAACGGAATAATCCCCCAACTTTTCATAACAATCCTCGGGACCTCCGTCTCAGATACCGTTGTAGGAAACTATGCTGCTGCAATCTACTTTTCAGTTCTACTTAGTTTCGTAACACTACCAATCGGGACAACCATATTCCCCCTGTTCTCAAAACTAGAAAACAACTTGACTGACCTGCGATTCCTATACAGAAACGCCGTAAAATACTCAACCCTATTCGCGTATCCCATAGTCGTTATGATCATGGCCATGGCTGACCCGATCATAACCGCCTTGTTTGGCACAAAATACCCACTAGCTCCGCATTTCCTACGCTATTATATGCTATTATCCGTAGTAATTGGAACTGGCTCGGTATGTAACGCACCTTTGCTGAACAGCCAGAAAAAAGCCAGCTACACCCTGAAATCAACGATACTACGGTTCATAGTCGTGACCCCACTATCCTTCCTGATTATCCCCAGGTACGGCGTCCCTGGTTTGCTAGCGATCATGTTCATGGGAAACTTTGTGAACTCTATTTACAACCTGACGATCATCCGCAGACTGTTCAACTTTGATATCGACTGGAAGTTCCTGGTAAAAAACCTGGCAATCTCGGGAACAATATACCCCGTCATTTACTGGTTAACTACCACTCTCCATGTTAACGTCTGGATTGAACTTGTCCTAGGTGGAACCATCTCCGTCACAATGTATCTCCTCGGGCTCATCTTGACAAAAGCCCTGACCCTGAAAGACTACCAATTCCTCAGGCGAATGAGCAGGAGCTTTGGCCCATTGGCCCCTCTGTTCACAAAGTTTTTTGATATATTAATACGGTTTGCATAACTGCACTACCTAATATATTGGCAAATATTCCGCGCGCGCGTATGTATTCATTTCTCACTATTTTCTGCAAATATACGATCATCACTTTCTCGGTAGCGCAGAACAGGAAATCAGAAAACACGAGCGGTGCAGATTAATTAGACTCTATTCTAACGACACAATGCGGGGAGTCAACGAAAAAAGTAATAAAATGTTTGGTAGGCTGAGTTGTAATAATAAAAGATTAGGGTAATCTGCACTCTGCGTATTGATCTATCATCATAGCACCAACCTCCCAAAGAATAAACGAGGGGCCCTCTTTACCACCCAATAACTCAGAGCTGTATGTTGATCCCCACACGACAGGAGTTCCACTTGGACTTAACTCAATTAGATTTGGATAATCCGAATCTGAACCACCGAGAGTCTCAGACCCTAGTATCAACCCATCCTGTCTAAGATGTGTTATGTACATATCGCTATAACCATAATGGTTTTGCCCACCAACAGAAGACCACGTGGAACCTACAATATACACTCCCTCATCATCAACGGCACAATCAGACACTCCAGCTCTTCCAAGAGAAAGGTACCTAAGCCATTCAATGGCGTATTCCTGATCAAGTTTGATAATAACTTGATTTTGATCCAGAGTACCTTGCTGACCCGCGATAATCCCACGATAATCACTAGTACCAACCAAGTAGAGATTTCCGTCACTACTCATATCAGAATATCCCATAATATTCCATCTACCTCCAGAAGTCCAACCATTAGAGGATGCTATAGTTCCATCCGAATCAAAAGACATCCAATACCAGTAACCTCCAAGAATTTCATCTCCCATGTTACTCAAATTCAAGCCAATTTCGCCATTATGAGAATCAACAGTAAATGAATTCCCCGTATCAGTATCACCAGTTACTACAATCATACCTTGGTCGTCGATGAATATTCCAGTGACACTTTCACCACTATAACTACTGAAAGGTTTAGGCGTATCCGGATTTCCCCACATCCTGACCCATTGCCTCTCCCCCTGTGGATTATACTTAATTAGGAAAGCATCAAAGGCGTACGGTTTGTAGTTGTATGATTCATCTGGCTGGACCGAAAACCCAGCGTTAGCCTGATCCTCAATATCTGTATCAGTTTTCCCTGCAATATAGATCATTCCCTCATCATCTACAATAATTTCGTCAGGGAACAAGTTTGACCCTTCTATCACATCTGAAAAGGTTGTTGTCTGCCCAGTGTCGAGGTTATATTTTACGACTAATAATCCTCCTTCTAGCAGTCTTCCCGTAGCGTAGACCATTCTGTCCTTCACAGTTACACTGAAGAAAGCCCCAATTTCCAATTCAGTGTTCAACGAAAACTCTTGCAAACCAGATGCTTGACTATAGCGACCTAAAAATGCGCTGTTCTCTTCAATTCCACAATAGTAGATATGCGAATCGTCAGAAAATGAATCATAGAAATAATGGCCCCAAGTCTCTTGAATTCCAGTCAAGTCGCTAGGACTGGTATCTCCTGCAGTTGGAGGAATATAATGAAGGATATAACCATAATCTCCTGAAACGTAAACATCCGCTATGTTTTGGCTAAATCCTACAATGGAGTATAATCCGGCATAGTCCTCATCAGGAACGGTATGACCTGACCAATATGTTCCATCCCAATGCATTAAAGGACTTGACGTAGAACCATAATCTCCTACGCACCAGAGGTCACTCATGCTCGTCCCCCAGATGCTTGAGTAGCTGTTCCATCTATCAAGGCCTAGGTTCTCAAAATCTGTCCACTCCACTCCATCATAATGCCAAATACCTGCTGCGACCCCCACAGCAAAAATATTGTCATGACTGAAACCCCAGATATCCCGGACAAGACTGGTTGTAGGAATTGATTTTCCTTCACCCCATTCACTCCCATCCCATTCTGTTACATATTGTCCTCCGCCCGGATTGCCAATGAGTGCAAAAACGCTATCATCATTATTGACCCAAACATCACTTATGTATCGATCATATGGCCCTCTAGAACTCCATGGTGAAACAGGAGATTCATGATATTGCCACTTTGGACCGGGATCCGATGCATTATAATTCGGATCACTTGGAGAAAGAGGTGCATAGTTGTACATCACACCATCTCCAAGTACCCAAAAGTTTTCATGATTGCTTCCCCAAGCCGCGTACAGATTAGGACGATCATATACATCATAGGAATCCCATGGAGTCTCCAAGTTCTCGATTTTACTTGTTACCGGACTATAGGACCGAATCGTACCATAATTTCCAACAAAATAAGAGGGCCATGTACCTGACATCATACTCGATAAGCTTTGAGTTGTATTTGCGTCAAGTCTGTTCCAGAAACCGGAGTCAAGTCTCATTAAACCTCCGTTGTTTCCGAGGGCAAAGAGTTCACCCTCTCCCATTACGAGTTTATAGTTTTCATAAGGCCATTCCTCGTTA
>Ga0233431_1005722_pt1 | contig 11751 bp, 12 predicted proteins | sample SI_118_April2016_FD_179867 | JGI IMG/M metagenome (GOLD analysis project Ga0233431, IMG submission 179867) | Seawater microbial communities from Saanich Inlet, British Columbia, Canada - SI_118_April2016_200_MG | ecosystem: Environmental > Aquatic > Marine > Inlet | place: Canada: British...
GAGGAAACCTTTTCCCAGGCCTCTAATTCTCTCGGATTTTCAGGGATCCTCCTGTAGCCTTCCTCATATATACTCACAAGCCTTTCTTTCTCTTTCTCTTCTTGCCAGAACCGAAGCGTTTTCAGGATGAACTTGCTTCGGGTTATCCCTTCCTTGTTCCTGTCAGCTTCCAATTTCTTGAACGCTTCTTGTGGAATGCTGATTGCGATTTTGACAGCTTTACCCATATGCCCCTCCTGGTATGATCAATTTCATACCAGAGTAATAAAAACGGCCCGCTATGTCAACTGTTTTTCCACTTTCGTTTCTTTTATTTCCTCCCTTTCTAACCACTTATCCTCTTCTTGAATAATGGTTTGGCGCTGTTCTACTGAAAGCGAATCTTTTTCCAGCGAAACCGATCTTTCATGGAGATAATCGCTAAACAGCTGGAAGCGCATCCCATACTTTCGTTCAAAGCGGCCAATCTTTCGTTTCAAAGCAGCAATCCGTCACAGAATATACTCACGCGTAAGGTCTCGAATGGCTTCTTCTTCTGTGTTGAAGATTTTTTGTAACCGATCACGGGGTAGGGTTATCCCTGTGATATCCACGCCAGATCTGGCGTTTGCTCTTTGAAATATGCATTCATGGCCTCAACCAAAACCGGGAAGGTCTTTTTGGATCTTATGCGGCAGGTCTGTCTGACGGTCAAAATGCTCTCCTTATATGAAGAACAAAATGCATGACCTCTGTTTTTGGGACAATCTTCTTGACAAGATCAATTCGAAGGCGTACAATTGTACCCATGAAAATAATCGCTGATACGAATACATTCATAGCTGTTGCTTTAAACGAGCCTGAAAAAGGAAAGATCATTCGACTTACCAAAGGCCATGATCTAATTTCTCCAGATGTTCTACCGTTTGAGATTGGGAATGCCTTAACGGCGATGATGAAGAAAAACACTTTGAAAAAAGAGGAGGTTGCGTCTGCGTGGGAAGTTGTACAACAAATACCAGTTGATTTGAGGCATACGAACATAAAATCGGCATTACGCATTGCACTGGAATTTAACATATACGCATATGATGCCTACTTTTTGGAATGTGCTGATAATCTTAGAAGTCCCCTGCTTACGCTTGACAGAGGTATGCAACGGGTTGCGTGGGAAATAGGAATTACAATTTGGGGGTAATATATCATGAAAGTATATACATATTCTGAAGCGAGACAGCGCCTTGCTGATGTCCTAAATATCGCTAGAACTGAAGAGGTCGTCATAAAAAGGAGAGGCGGAGAAATGTTTTCTGTAATTCTAAAGAAAGACAAAAAATCGCCATTTGATATTCCAGGGATCCAAACGAAGGCGACCACAAAAGACATTCTTGCAGCAGTCAAAGAATCCAGGGAACAATTTTAGGTATGCCAACCCCACCATAACTGAAGAGCAAATTTAAGAGACTGAAACGCTCTGTAAACCACAATCCCCTCGTTGATGTTTAAGCCTCTTGAGCCGGTTTAAGAGTCCGATACGATCTGAGGGCGAAGGTTTTGCCGCCTTGGGTTAAGCCAATCAACACATTTTCAGCAGCATTTTGCGCCATAAAGGCGGTTTTTGGACCACATATCGGACTCAATTTCAGATCTTCCCTTCAAGAAAATCCTTTTTGACAACTATTTTTCCTGAACATTTGGTTATGGTATTGACAATAGATCCTGGGGTAATTACCCATCAGCGACAAGTTCAACCGTCCCTTTCCAAAACCTGATTTTTTTTGAGAATGACATAATGTAGGAAAAAATAGGAAGAGTAAATTCCGAGGCAAATAAACTCCCATCCTTGCAACTCAATTGTTCAATCTGCTGATTGCCTTTCAAATCTTTCAATTTCCGCATCCGCTAGGAAATCGGTATGCTCTTGTCGTATCAATTTCCCATAGGCCCTTATGTTTTCAAGGTAGACCTTTATCAGATACCAGCCGCCCAGATAGTTTTCGGTAACCAGAGGTACATGCCGGATCTTTTTAAGAAAAATTTTAGGCCCCAGCAAAAGGTAAAACCAACCGGCCTTCATACAATCAACAGCGGCGATGAGGAGGTTCCTCGGCGGTGAATAGTGTTTGAGATTGAACCGGATGCGCGTTCGATGGTAACGCAGTGTTTCGTCCGGATACCGACCATGGACAGAACGAAAGTGATGAACCCCCACAGAAAAGCATACCAGATTACAATAGCCTTTACTGAGTATCCGGTACCCAAAATCCGCATCTTCACCGCCAAATTTGTAATAGGGGTCAAAACCGCCCACCTCAAAGGCGACGTCTTTTCGAACCATACAGTTACATGTGGCCAGGTAGGTGCATTCCTTTAACGGATTCTCTTCTCCATCCCTTTTTGATATCACATCATGGTTTTGACCAAAAAAGTCTCGTCTTTTTCCGACCGCTTTGTCCGTAATATTCCGATACACGGGGATTTCACCCCCCAGTTCTCCGATGCGGGAGGTTTTGGAAAGGATTATTGCCATTTCATGAATAATCCCCTTTCTCGGAAGAACAACATCGCTGTCCAGGAAGAGAACATATTCCCCTTTGGCCGCTCTCAGACCGAGGTTTCTCAGGTGTGAAGGCCCGACGCGTCGTTGTGAGAGAATGAACCGAATATGAGGGTAATTCAGCGTTAGAAGCTCTCTCGTATCATCTTGGCTGCAATCGTCTACAACTATGATCTCAATAGAGACCGAACGTTGCGCCAGTATCGAATCAATGCATCGACACAATTCATGCCGTCTGTTGTATGACGGAATAATAACTGAAACCAGCATTGGTATTCTAAGTGAAGATATTAAGCCAGTGATATAAAACGAGAAGTGAAAATATTCGTCTGCTATAGTCTTCTTTTCCTCTCCTGTGTCGCTCAAACATGTTTTCCAGGTACTTTTTTTGAAACCAGCCGGTGTTCATCAATCTGCCGCCCAAGATGATATCCTTGGCCGGTTCCAATAATTCACCCGCAAACCATCGCTCGGTCGGCACGGTGAACCCCATTTTTTTTCGGTAAATAATCTCTTGGGGGAGAAGGCCTTCCATCACCTTTTTGAGGATGAACTTGCCTTCCCCATTTCGGATTTTATAATTGGCTGGCAGAGAAGAAACAAATTCGACGATTTCATGATCCAGAAAGGGTACCCGAAGTTCAACGGAAGCGGTCATGGTCATTTTGTCAGCCTTGAGGAGAAGGTCATCCGGAAGCCAGGTTTTGGAATCCACATAAAGAAGCTGCGAAAGTTTGTCGCAATGTGCAACGTCATCGAAGTATTCGGAAAACACCTGATCTGTATAGCGGTTTTCTTCCACGTATCGAAGGTAATCCGCAGAATAAAATGACCCCCTGATACGTTCCGTAACATCCGCCGAAGTCCCACGATATCGAGCTGCCAGAGGGCTTGAAACCCAGTCCATATATTTGCTGATCCGATCGCCGCTACCCAGATGGCGAGGGAACCATTTCAGGAACCTGAGAAAAGGATACCCCTTTTCCATCATCAGCATTCTCTGGTAAAGCCCATAACCCCCGAATACCTCATCGCTTCCTTCTCCTGACAGCAACACAGTGGCATGAGGTTTGGCCGCCCTGGCGAGTTGGTACAGGGCGATGGCAGGCATCTCCACCAGGGGTTCTTCAGCCATTTCCACCATTCGGGGAATCGCGTCTAAAAAATCATAGGGCTTTAGAATAAACTCGTGATGGTCCGTACCGAAAGCCTCCGCAATATTGCGGGCATAGGGAAGTTCGTTTGAACCATCGTCGGTATCATAGCCGATGGAAAACGTCTTGACCTTTTTCTCGCTTAGTTGGCACATGAGGGCCGCGATGGCGCTGGAATCCAATCCACCACTTAGAAATACCCCCAGGGGCACATCACTCACGAGCCGCATTTGCACGGCCTGGCGCAGCAGTTCACGCAGCCTTTTCATGGCATCGGCAAACGTCAGGTTGGCGGGCTGAACGTCACTAAAATTCCAATAACGCCGGCTTTTCACATCGCCTTCCGCCGTGACTGTCATGGCATGCCCGGGCATGAGTTTCCGAATACCTTTAAAAAAAGTCCTACGTCCCGGAATATATCCCAGCGTCAGAAAAGCGTCCAAAACTGATTTCTCAAGTCCAGTTTGAACCAGCGAAGAACGCTGGATAGCCCGAACCTCGGATGCAAACACAAATGCCTTACGGTCCAGGTGATAATAAAGGGGTTTAATCCCCATGCGGTCCCTGGCGAGAAAAAGGGATTGGTTCTTTTCATCCCATATGGCAAATGCAAACATGCCCTGCAGACGCTCCGTGCACCCATGATCCCATTGTCCGTACGCATGCAAAAGCACCTCAGTATCCGACTCGGTTTTAAAGGTATGGCCCAGACCCTGCAGTTCACGTCGGAGCTCGCGGTAATTGTAAATTTCTCCATTGTAGACAATCACCTGCAGAGAGCCCGTATCTTGGCTTTTCATGGGCTGCCGCCCACCCGCAATATCAATGATAGAAAGCCTGCGATGACCTAGGCCGACCCGGCTGTTTATATACAGCCCTTCATCATCAGGACCCCGGTGCAGCAAACTAGAAGACATGGCGGTGACCTGTGCTGGATCCACTTCTACGCCTTGCTCAAACCGTAAAATACCGCAAATTCCGCACATATATCGGTCAAATCCCTTTAATCCGCTCAGTTTTAAGTGCTGAAGGCATTATCTACTATATGGCATCAAAACCCTGGGAGATTAAGACACCTCCGATCTGGCCCTGTTTGGCAATCAACTGATATTCGATCCAGAGTGACCCTCCAGCTGTACTCGAATTCTCTCTGCTTTGGATATTGACGTTTGCCCCGGCATAGATGTTACCCAGTATCCGCTTTGCAATCACAAGGATTTCAATGAAGGGTTGCAGTCCCGCAGCCGTTTCAGACGGTTATCCCCAGAGGATAAGCTGAGGCTTCACTGAGCTTTCCAACGCACTGACAATAGCAGTAAATTGGCAGCGGGATTTGGGTCTGGAGTCTAGAAAAAATCTCTTTCTTTTTTTGGAAAGCCTTATCAGGACGGGTCTTCGACAGTACAAACAAAAGGTAACCGATCACGGGGTGCAACAAAAATAATTTCATAGCATGTCATTTTTTCGGGACAAATTTATCGGTTTCGTGTATGGGTTAATGGGCAAGAGCCCATTGAACAGGAAACCCGATGCCCGCATCCAGGAAAGACATCCCAAAGCAGGCTGAAAAAAAGGAATGGGCTTTTCCTTTTTCAGAGCAAGATTGGGTAGCCACTCCCGAAAATGTTCGAAATTTTCTGGTTTCATTGATTGCGTCACAAGCCACACTTGCAAAACGAATTGAAGCACTTGAAAAAAAGCTGAACAAGAATTCTTCCAATTCTAGTAAGCCGCCCTCTTCAGATAATCCTTACAAGGAAAAGCCAAAGAAAAGCAAGAAGGGTCGAAAAAAAAAGAGGCGAAAAGGGTACCAGCAGAAGATGCTTGAGCCCACAGAAATCAAGAATATCAAACCGGATGCCTGCGTTTGTGAAAATACCAACTTTGATACCACGGCTCCTTATTATACCCATCAAGTCATTGAACTGCCTGAAATCCAAATGGAGGTGACACATTTTGTTCTTCACAAAGGGGAATGCACCTACTGTGGAAAGGTGAACAAAGCGGTGGTTCCAGAAGAACACCGAACAGGTTTCGGCGCAAGGCTCTCTGCAATGATTGCCCAGATGACCGGCAATATGGGAGATAGTCGCAGTATCGTTCAAGATTTCTGTTCCTCGGTACTGGGCTTTCATATCAGCCTTGGAGCTATTCAGAAAGTTATCGACCGCGCCTCAGAAGCCATTAAACCCCATTATGAAACCATCGGCAGGGGGCAAGAGAAGCCTCTGTCAGCTATCGATGAAACGCCTTATCGAAAAAGTGGAAAGCTGGAATGGCTCTGGGTGATGGCTAATGCGACAGACCTGCCTCGCCTGCCGCATAAGATCCAAAAATACCTTCCCGGTTTTGGTTGATGCCTTGAATGCATATTTCAAAGAACAAACGCCAGACCTGCTGTGGATATCACAGGGGTAACTGCACCCCGTGATCGGTTGCCTTAAATTGGCTCCTCCTTCATACATTTTATGGTGGTCTTTGTTCCGAAAAAAGTGAAGCCAAACCTAAAAAAGGTTTCTTAAGGTCTATATATGCCAAGGCTATATAAACGGGTATGAATCTGGAGTATCATATTTAATCTCAAGATAGCGGCAAGCTTCAAACAAAGCATCCCTATAATCACCAAAAATTCCGACTACATGGTGAACATAGGGACCATAGACGAACTTCTTTTCCCATTTGCTCCAGTCATCAACCTGAAGATAAGTGTAGTTTCCGCCTGTCTCAGGTCCATGAATGGATTGTCCTTTCCCAACAAAGCAAAAATACTTGCCGTGATCGCCATCAAAACGAAGTATCGTTAAATCCCCTGTTTTTATACGATAATGTCCTTCTCCAGACTTGATGACATATCCATTGACATCAGGATCTTTGAGTTGCTTAGCAAAAGGTCCACAATGCCATAGCAGTTCCGCATTATCATTTTTCGGATGGCGCATGGTCAAATCGGCAAGAAAAGCAGGCGATTTATTATTTACAGCAGCAACAGCCAACAATGAAGTAATCGCGCCATGTATATCACACTCACAGGTGCAGGGAAGTCCTCTATCGTAAAGATCACCAAATACAAAGCACGGACCAATTCCAAACTCATGACGAATTGTATGCCAACAGTCACTGGCCATTGCATTACACTTATACTGCTGAGCAATTTTCATCATACCAAGTTCAATTGCTGCAATCGCTCTTTTGTTTTGAAGTTGGGAAAGATCAATCGTTTTTTCGATATCAGCTAAGAGTGCATCAATCTGGTCGTCCTCTTTTTGTTGGATACTATTGATTATATCGACAAGCTGAGTGCCCGTTATCGGTACAATTTCAATTCCGAATTGTTCCAGAAGCTCACCTTCATTTACCATTACGCTGAGAAACTGCTGTGGTCTGACACTTATCTGAGCGATTCTAGCATGCTTAAAGGCTTTTACTATTCGGGCCGTTTCAATAAAAGTCTTAAACCCATTTTCAAATATTACATCGTTAATCGCACAGTTCTCAATATAGGTGAATTTAACTCCATAGCGTCTTAAATCCTTTGATGCTGCAAAAATCCCACATTGTGAATCGGTCGGCCGCATTGCAGCCGTTGGGTCCGGAATACCGTCACGAGGGCCCCAAATTAACAACGGAACGTTTAGTTCCTTCCCCAATTTGGCAACAGCCTCTTCCTGACCAAAATTACAAAACGGAATAAACAAAGCGTCGACTTCTTTTTCTTTGAAATATGAAGCAGCAAAGAGTGCATCCTCATAATCTGTCATGTACCGGTTGTTTGAGCGTGATAATTCCCTGCCACCCAAAATAAATCTCTTTCTCCTGCCTTCCAAATCTTCAGTAGAATACACTTCGATATCCTGTGCTTTTGCCAACATCGAAATCTTTTCGATAATAGCGCGCCTATTGACTTCTGTTTCTTTATTGACCCATGTATCGCGGCGAGTGTAAGCAACTCCAAGCTTCAGTTTTGGTTGTTCAAACTCAAACAATTCAGTCACCTCCAAGCATTTGAATCTCAGTTTTTAGTTTCTACTGCTTTAGTGCATCCAAAATCTTTTCAGCAATCTGCTCGGACGTAAGTCCGCACTGCTCCAGCATGTATGGATAATCACCTGGTTTAGGGAAAAAATCATTTATTCCGATTGCGAGTTGTGAAGGATTGTGTTCGTATGAGGAGAGACATTCTGCTACTGCAGAAGATAATCCACCGATTACGCTGTGCTCCTCAACTGTCACAATAAGTTTGTTCTTATAAACAGCATCCTCAATAGCCGCTTTATCTATCGGCTTTATAGTGTGCATGTCCCATACACTTGCAGATATACCATTTTGGCGCAAAATCTTAGCTGTTTGAAGACTATTATAAACCATCGTTCCAGTCGCAAATATAGTCAAATCATTTCCGGCTTCAAGTTCAATTGCTTCGCCTATCTTGAAGTCTATATCTTTATCATAGACTATGGGATTTTTTGCGCCGCCCGTAACCCTTATATATACAGGCTTATCACATTCCGCAGCAGCAAATACGGCCTTGACTATTCCCACGCCATCAGCAGGAGACAAAATAATAAGATTAGGAAAAGAGCGCAAAACTCCAATATCCTCAAAGCAGCAGTGGGTGTTTCCCAGGCTGCCTTGTATCACACCACTGGCTAAACCTGTCATTGTAACTTTAATATTTGCATAGGCTAAATCCACCCTAATTTGCTCGCAACATCTCATGGATTGAAATGGTGCAAATGTTACAGTAAACACATTATACCCGTTATCTGCTAACCCAGCTGCAATTCCGATCATATTTTGTTCTGCAATACCTACATCAATGAATTTATCAGGATATGTTTTTCTAAACCGGTCAAGCCCAGCTGATGTAGACATATCCGCAGTAAGTACAATTAGATCCTCTCGCTCTTTCGCAAGTTCCATCATTGCCAAGCCATACGTTGGTCTAGCCCCTATCCTAGACCACATTTTTATATTACTGCTTGTGATTTTCAATGCCTTTTCCTCCACATTCAGTAATGCCCAAATCATATTGTTTCTGCGTTAGTACTGCATGATGCCACTCATTACACTTTTCTGAGAACGAAAACCCTTTTCCCTTTATTGTATTTGCAATTATAGCTTTCGGATTTCCAGTGCTATGTTCATTTAGAGCCATAAAGATAGAGGGTATGTCATGGCCATCAATTTCTATCGCATACCATCCAAAACTATTGAATTTTTTACGCAAGTCGCCAAGATTCATTATGTCAGAATTTTCTCCGCCGAGCTGATAATTATTCCTATCGACTATTGCTATCAGGTTATCTAATTCATAATGCGCAGCAGCCATGGCAGCTTCCCAAACAGACCCCTCATTGCATTCGCCATCTCCCAGGAGAACAAAAGTTCTATACTCAAGTCCTTTTTTCTTAGCAGCTATCGCATTTCCTATTCCCACCGCAAGACCCATTCCTAAGCTTCCATTAGTGAATTCAATCCCTTTATTTTTATTGATAAGCGGATGCCCGGGTAAAATGGTTCCATTTTTCTCGAATGTTGCCAGCTCTCCATCGGTCAGAAACCCGGCTTCTGCAAGAGTTGCGTAATAACCTAATACACCGTGCCCTTTGCTCAAAATAAACCTATCGCGTCTTTCCCAAGTTGGGTTATTGATATCATAATTCATAACAGCAAAATAAAGCGTCGCTAAGATATCTATGGTTGATATGCCACCGCCAAAGTGAGTTGCCCGTGAACCAGCAGCTAAAGCCACATCAAGACATTTTTTTCGTATATCATGAGTAGCAAATTTGACTTTTTGAACTAAAACCTCATCCATCGTACAACCCTCCTTTTACTTCAACGGTAAGGAAGTAGAGAATATTCCTCGAACCATATTCACTTGCTAACTGTAGGTTTATATTTATCTAATATGTCCGGAATGGTGAATATGAAATCAGCTTGACAAACCAACTTGCTGTCTACATAACCTTCCGTGGAGCATTTTCCAATTCCACGTTTCCAAGAATGTAACTGGGCTTCCATATGCAATCTATCACCCGGGACAACTCTTTGAATAAACTTAACATTATCTACCTTTAAGGAATTAGTAATAAACCCCTTGTTGCCAGGTAAAGTCAAAAAAGTCAATATCGCTAGATGTGATAGCGCTTCTACCTGCAAAAGCCCAGGTACGTTTGGCATAGTTGGGTAATGAACCGGAAAAAACCATTCATTTATTGTGTAGTTTTTGAAACCTTTCGCATACTTTCCTGGCACGATTTCATCAACATGGTCTAGAAATAGATAAGGGTATCTGTTCTGTTGATATTCTTGTATTTGCAAGCAGTCCATTGAAAACATCTCAAAAGTTTCGTCACCTTTTAATGTATCGAATGTTTCCACGTCACTTACCCCCCTTCATCAAATTACTGTATCATTTAACGTCATTCGGGATTACAATTGTCATTTCAAAATTGAAAATCGGCTCAACATCTGCTTCACACCTGATTTTTCCTTAACTATCCCTCTTTCAAACGAATCAATTTTAGCCAACATTATAAGCTCAACGCCTGGCAGAGCCTCCTTTCTAAACTTTTCGTTGGTAATACTACTTAAAAGTAGCCCACCTTCCCTATCCTCATGGAACTTATCTATAGAAGTCACTACCAATGTCATTGTCTGTGGCATAACTTCAAGTAAAAGAACCCCCAGCATAACAGGACAATCGGGCTAATGACAATTAAAAACTATTTATCTTTAATAAATTCCACACTTGTTCTGCTTTCAATTCCGTGTTTGAGTTCCATGAATTTATCCACTAATAAAATTGGACGCTTATGCCAAAGATATTGTGAAATCCTCTCATCAGTCGCCCTATTGTTATCTCACATTTCAAAACTCATCCGTTGTAAAACCCAAAACTATTTCTTCAATTATATTGCGAGCGCTTTTGATATCACAAATCAGTCCAGCTATCTCACCTGCCATAAGAGCCCCCGCATCTACATCGGACTCTGCAGCAAGCCTTAATCGTCCCTGACTCATCGCAAATAGCTCATCTTGACTACTCTCATTGTGTTCTCTTGAAACATAGCCGACAGCAAACTTGTTTTTGATTACACGAGCCGGGCTGTTAATTTTTCTAAAAATCACCATTGAATCTGTATCTCTGGCCTTCAATATTCTATTCTTATATTCCTCTAGAATACAGCATTCTTCACTCACTAAAAACCGTGTACCCATTTGTATTCCTTGAGCACCGAGGGCAAATGCTGCACACATACCGCGACTATCAGCTATCCCACCAGCTGCTATAACCGGTAATTTTACAGCATCCACAACCTGAGGCAATAAAGGAAAGAGGGATAGCCTACCAATACTTCCGCCGGACTCCTGCCCTTCGCAAATAATCGCCTTGGCACCTGCGCGTTCAGCCAGTTTAGCTTCCATTACATTGCCAACCAAAGGAATTATTAAAACATCTTCCCCATATTGTGGAATCAGCTTCAAGTAGGCATTTGTACCACCTATGGTAAAAACATTTATACCACTGGCAATAGCAATTTCAATAATATCAACGGCATTGCTATTACCCAATGCGACATTCAGTCCAATGCGATGTGATCCGATCCTCTTCGCCTTATCAATCTCATTTGAAACCCACCCAAGCTCACGACCACCACAACCAATGATGCCGAGGCCTCCAGCCTCACTAACGGCACACGCTAAGTTACTATCGGATGCCCATGCCATACCACCCTGAACAATAGGATATTTTATGTTCAGCAACTTGCAGATCTTATTGCCCTCAAACATTTTCACAGGTTTCCAACATGCTTCGCAAGGATTACCATAACTCTCTCATAGCCGGAAAATTCAATAATGTCAGCGGTTTCATTAAGAATGGGGGAGGGTAATTTTAAAGCACTGCGTTATTTGATTAGATCCTTTAGACCAGCCCTTTCAAGGTGACACTTACCGCTTGTAGATTAAGATGAGAGTAGAGCAACTTTGAGCTGGACATGTTCTTAACCTTCAAATACAATATGAGAGAAAAAATGTATTTGGAGGTTACGTCAT
>Ga0233431_1005725_pt1 | contig 11745 bp, 18 predicted proteins | sample SI_118_April2016_FD_179867 | JGI IMG/M metagenome (GOLD analysis project Ga0233431, IMG submission 179867) | Seawater microbial communities from Saanich Inlet, British Columbia, Canada - SI_118_April2016_200_MG | ecosystem: Environmental > Aquatic > Marine > Inlet | place: Canada: British...
TAAAACCACTAGAATTAGAATTTCTAATCCTCCTACAAATGTAGTACAAGCGGTTAGCAATAAACAACAATTTGCCTTTTTAAAGCTTGCGGCAAAAAGTGGACCATAATAACACTTAAATAAGAAAAAAGTGGGTGTCAATTATGGCAGATTGTCCAAAAGAGATAATTGCTTGCGCCAGAGAACTAAGGATTCCGGAAGCAACAATTAACTCACTGGGAAAATTCCTAGCACTCATTGAGGAAAAAGACCCAAAAACCTATGTAGGATCATGTAAGGTAGGCCTAATGGCAAAACAAGCCGGAGAAGTCTTGGGGCTAAAGGTTGACGAATTATTATTCGCTGGTTCATTGCATGATATTGGGAAGACATTAATTCGTCAGGAGGTATTAAACGTGTTAACTCCCGAAGAATGGAATAGGCAATGTAAAAAGGAGATGCGACAACATCCAGAATTCTCATATAGGTTATTAAGAGATTTTAATCCATACGTGGCAGAAATTTCATTAAGACATCATAGGCACCAAAAAGATGCATATCCCAAAAAATTACCACCACTAACTCCCGGTATAGATAAGTCAGAACTTCCACGAATCGAAGAATCAAGCCTTGTAGTTTCTATTTTGGATTGCTATGACGCATATAACAGGAATAATGGAAGAAATAAGGAAGATGTTATGTATTCCTCTGAAGCCAGGAAAGAACAACTCCTAAAAGATAGGCCAGCTGGGAAAGACATTATAGAAATATTATATAATGAAAGAATTTTGATATAAGCTATTTTTGTCCAATAAACTATATACTCCTGGATATAAGTTCTTATATAACCAACAATCATTTAGGATTATGCACGACATAGATAAATTCTTATTGGGAGTTAAATATTTTAAGCTGAAAAGACTTAGATACTTTTTAGAAAATGCAGGAGAGACCAGGGAAAGTCTTGCCACAATTCTTGAAACAAATACTGATGAGATAAGAAATCTCGTACTAGGTGAATTAGAACACGCTGATGAAGGATTAATTGATGACGCAATTCTTTTAACAGAAATATATGCCCACACACTAGAAAACCCCGAAGTAAAAATAGACGAATTCAGATACCGACTAGAAAAGTCAAGAAACCCAGAATCAATCTGGGGGGCCAATGGACTTTCATTAAAAGAATATATTTCTACCCGCCAAAGAATCGGGATAAGAACTGCTCACAGGGATATGTTCCCAAGGCAATATAACACAGAAGAAAAATAACAATATGAACTTGAATACAATAATCCTTAAATAGCAAATAGACGATAATTCTGTATGGCAAGAATAGGACATGATATTCGTGGAATGAATAGGAAGGAGTTAGATAATCTAAGGGGTCAAATTCAAGTAGACATAGGTGGAGAAGTTGGTGTTATAACTGCTATGATTAAACATGATGGTCATCCCACAGGCGGATATTCATTACTAGTCCAGGGGAATAGTTATTCCGAAGGGGATGATAATCGAAATCCGATAGTTGATACTGGTAAATTTTTCCCAGTAGAAGATATAGGTCCAAGATTAGAACAAGAGAAAAGAACCAATCCGGCCTATAAATCATCTTTGACACCTGCTCCCGAAATCAAACCCAATACTTTTTTAATAAGAGATTGTAATATTTATAGATTTTCAAAAGGAAATAATTTTGGAACATTATTTTTACATCCCGATAATAATGACTACAAAGATCTCAGGCAAAGGCTGGAGGAATTTAATTTAGATTAACATGGCAACTTTAGTAGCATTATTATCAACCGGAAAAGGTTCATGGGGACAAGTGTCCGGCCTTGTAAAAAGGGGCGAATGGGAAAGAATAATTTTATTAGGCCCGTCCTTTGCGAAAGAATTTAATCTACCTGGAGAAACTTTTGATTTTATAGAATTCGATGCGAACAAATCATTAACTCAATTAAAAAAAGAAATCTTGTCAAAAATCAAACCAAAATTAGATAGTTTAGACTTTGGAGCAGAAGTTTCATTGTCTATCGCTTCAGGTAACGGAAAAGAACACATGGCACTTATTTCAGCATTATTGTCAGTTCCAGTTGGAGTAAGATTCACTGCATTAACAAAAGATGGCGTTGTGATGTTGTAAGATGAAAAAATATAGACATCGAGTGAGACTAGAAGATTGGGAAGATACCCATGAGAGCAAAAAAGAAAACAAATTATACAAACTTTTAATAGGAAAAACTATTGCCATTCGCGATGATGGAAGAGCATTTATTTCAAAATGGAGGGGGCTGGGAGCTCCATTAGTCAGAGGAACTCTTGAATTTTCACATGAGGAATTATACTTTAGAAGTGGTTTTTGCAGCCGCACATTAAGACTGGATGAAAATGGTGCACTACGGGCAGAAAGAACACGCTATGATAGACCGAATATTCAATACAACATACAATAAATCCAAAAAAATGAGAAGAATAAATAAATAATATGGCAAAAATTTCATCTGATAATCCAACAATATTTTTACCCTCAATACCCCAGAGGACTCTACGGACACATTGGGCAAGCAATTTTGTTTGTCCCACCACTGGAGAAATCATGTATGGAAATAGCCATTGTTGGAAACCTGAAGAGTTAGAAGATATCAGGTATGCAATAAAATTAGAACAAAAAGCCGGCTTATCATTAAGGTGTGAATTTACACCAGATGCTAACATTTTAACCCCTCATGACCCCTATGTTATATTAGATGGCGGAACTTGCTTTGACAAATCCACCCTGAACAAATTTTTTAAAGAAGAAGCGCAATTGCAAATAGGAAATCCAGAACAAAGAAAATTAGTGGATGCCTATGAATACATCGAACTTTTTGGGAAATATAAAGAATATGTCGGGTCTGTGGAATAATCTAAACCTTCTCAATCTTTAACTTCACTTCATTCTTAGCCAACATTATAACACAACACCTCTCATCCTCAGCAGAAATCTTATATCCATATTGTTTCAACTCATTCTCTAATTTTAAAGCAAATTCTTTAATTTCTTTAAACCACGGCATCTTATCATAGCCAGCCCTGTCACGTGCATAGCCTACAGACATGAATCCCTTAACGTGCACAAAGTCAGGAGAGGCTTTTTTAATCAATGAAACATATTCACCAACATTTTCTTCGGTCATATTTGTTAATCCACCATATTCATCCACCCCCGGCTTTACCAATGTTAATCTAATAACTCTTCTAACCATCCCCTCAAGTCCGGAAATTACATCCAAAGTTTCGTTGAATCTCTTCCATGCTTCTTTTTTCGTAGATCTATGCCATTTTAAAAACAATTCTTCATTGGGCGCGTTCGTTGAAACAGTTATTTGGGTGGGTAGCCCCGTAGTTTCTAATTTTTCTAATGCCTCTGGATTCAGTCCATTTGTAACTAAAAAACTAACAGCCCCTCTCCGTCTAATCTCTGCAAACATTTCACCTAGTCGTGGATAAATGGTTGGCTCACCGGAAAGCGACATGGTAAACAGCGACGGTGTAAGAGCTTCTTTGAATTTATCTTTGTCAACTTTATCATTACCACCAAATCCCATCATCAGCCTCTTCCTTTCTGCAACAATCCCATCTAGAATTTCAATCGGATCATCTACTGCATCTAATTTACTACCCAATGTCATCTCGATTGGTCGCCAACAATGTAGACACTGATTCTCACACCACATAGTTGCGGGAGACATTTGAGCGCAACCAGCAGAACTTATGCCATAAAACTTTTCTTTCCAACATCCACGGTCGCCATTAAGTGCATTTCTAGTCCATCGACAAACCTGCACAGCAGAAGAATTTCCAACTAAACCGTATTTCATTTTTTTAAGCTTGGCTTGAATTTGTGGGGGTATCATGGTGCAACCTCCAACATAGTTTTATACACCCAACGGTTAAACCCTGGTGCATTTTGTAAAATCCCTCTTTGAGAATCCCAATCCAAACGCAGATGCTTATTTATTGCAAGACCTATGGCAGGGCTTCTGCCCAACCCCGCTGAACAATGGACCAGTAAATCATCCCCCACTCTATAATTATCTAAAAAATCAGACCATATCCCCCGCGCCATAATATCATTAAAAATTATATCTCCTTCAAGTCTACAAGAATCATTTGGTCTAGTATCATCAAACCTATAAACATTTGCAGTGCATAATTTCAAATCATTAAGATGGTTAACTGCTGTCTCATTCATACAAGAATTTCCAATACAAATACAATAAGTTTCTCGACCAGGAATAAACGCTTCTGCCACTTCCCCACTTAAAATATGAATTTTCATTTTAGCTACGGTTACTCCGATTTTTTTCAGGTATCATAAGATAAAATATGTGTGTATGGTTTTAAGATTGTGGGTTAAAAATATTTTATATTAAAGATGGGCTGTCAATGTACCTGCAACATGACCAGCAATAGACAATCCCACATAAGCGGCATGCCCAAAACCATTTCTCAAATATGTATCCCAAAGAGGTGTTTGAGTAGTAGACCATACTTTTCTAATCTCTCCAGTCTCTGGATCCTCTTTCTCAGCTATACCAAAAGAGGCCGGGGCGCTTCCATTATTTATCTTACGCTCATGGCCCCTTATATTTTCAAAGTCTGATGGGATCAATGCTGCTTGCGAAGCCAAAAGACCTCCAAGCTGCATATAGTTTCCAGAATCTATTCCCGCAGCACTCAAGCCAGCTCCAATAAATGGAAACATAAATGCTCCAATAAATCCAGCATTCCTTAACTTTCTAGAAGTTCCAAATTGATCAGCGAATCTATAAAGTCGGTTCATAGGACGTAAACTATCTTCATATAAAGTTGCCATGAAAATATATTCAAAATATACTTTAAAAATAAATGCATACTTAAGAATATAATTGCAAACAAGGCAAGTAGCTCAAATTCCCAGGATAAGCGGTTAGAAAATTAACTCCATTCTGCGACCCTTCAAGCACCTACGCTATAGCTTAGGGCTGCTCCAATCAAGGCCTGACCCGGTTCGCAATAACAAGATCAAGAAGGACAAAATCTCAACATTAATTATCAAACATTGTCAAGTTCCTTATTACATCCTGCCTATTCAGCCCACCATAAAGTCCGTTTGTGTAAGTGCACGGGACTAACATGCACAGCTTAGTTTGCAAAATTAAGAATGAATTAGGGTTTAAAAAACTTGACTATCGCAAATTATATTCCTTCTGTAGAATACCCTGCGTGACTTGCCAAACACCTTCTTCGTCCAAGTCATCAGTTCTAATAACTTTTATCCTATCAGGAAATCTATCAGCCAATTCTAAATAGCCGTCTCGCACTCTTTGATGAAATGCTACAGCCTCTCTTTCTATTCTATCTAATTTTTCACCACGACCACCAACTCGTCGTTGACCTTCTTCCACTGAAACATCATACAACAATGTTAATCCTGGCCAATAATCGCCAACTGCGAAATTATTCAAAGTTATCATCTTGTCAGCACCAAGTCCCCGTCCGTAACCCTGGTATGCCGTTGTAGAATCTGCGAATCTATTGCAAAGAACAAACTTTTTGGCATCTAATGCCGGTTTTATAACCTGTCTAACCAGTTGGGCACGACTAACTTCAAACATTAATACTTCAGCTTCATCGCAAAATGGTTCAGCCAAATAATCATATTGTAAGATATTTCTCATATGTTCTCCCAATTGTGTAGTTCCCGGCTCCCTCGGATTAATAACCTCATGAGTAAGTTCCAGATACGGAACAATTCGCTTAGCTATAGAATCTTTACCGCTACCTTCTCCACCTTCCAAACTAATAAATGGTAATCTCATAAAAGAATGAATACAATCCGTTTTATAAAAACTATTATACTAGAATATATACTTCGTCTAAATTATGACAATTTATTCTTTAATTTGTCAATTTCTATCTTGTCAATTTCTCTTACTTGCCCCTTCTCTAAATTGCCAAGTTCAATATTTTCAACCGCAATTCGCTTCAACAAGAAAATACTATATTTTAACTTCTCAAAAGTATTTCTAATAATCCTATTTCGACCCTCAGCAATAGTTAGGCAGAATGTATTGTCTTTTCTGTTAGACACCTGCGAAACCAATGGCCTTCCATCCATTTCAACTCCAGCCTCTAACTTGCGAACGTCGACTAGAGAGAGGGTTGGCTCGGTACGAAGAAAATAAGTTTTTTTAGCATGTTTGCTTGGGTGAGTTAACATATTTGTTAATTCACCGTCGTTTGTTAAAACCAATAACCCCTCACTTAATCCGTCAAGTCGGCCGACATAGTTTAATTTATGTCCAAGCTTAGCAACAAGTTCTTTGACTGCGGGTAAATCATAAATTGTTTTTCTTCCCTGGGGATCTTCCTTTGTAACAAGTGCTCCCTTCGGTTTATTTAGCATATAATAATATTTTTTCTCAGCTCTTTCGATCCGATTACCTTCGACAAAAATTTCATCCCCCAAGTCAGCCTTGTCCCCCAATTGGGCAATATCTCGATTCAATCTAACAACTCCGCTTTCTATTAAGGCCTCAGCTTTTCTCCGAGAACAGTACCCAGCATTTGCAATTACCTTTTGAAGTCTTTCTGACATAATTACTGGTATGATAACTATATTAAAAACCTACTGCATTACTCATCGCAATCAATAAAATAAAAAAAATTGCCTCTTTGTCCCGAGGCCCAGGAAATTTAAAATAAAAAATAAATTAAAGCTTAATATGCTTTCTCAGCTTCGCCATCTGCCACTGCCTTTTCAGCATTGACTTTTGACATAATTGCGCACATACCATTACCACAAGTAGAACACTTACCCTTGGCCATAAAACCGCCACGAGCAGTCATATTCATCTTAGCATCTTTCATCTCTTTATTCTTACCTTTCTCCTTGTCGCCTTTACCGCAAGTCATACAATATCCTGTTACTGCCATTTATTTTTCCTCCATTTTTGATTTAGTTGTAAATCTAAACATGCAAGTTATTCTCAAACTTACTTTTAAATTTAGATTTTATGCACCTCACGTTTTTCTCCACACGCAAGACAATGAATAAAGCTCTTCCCCTTTTCTTCTACTAGCTCAGTATCTGGTTTAGTACATTTTTTACATAAAACAAATTCTTTAACATAATCTTCAACTTTTTTGTTGATATCTTTGCTGGATAATTTACGAGAGAGTGTTAGTCTTTCACCTGCTACCTCTGAAGAACTAGCCAATGACTTAGCTAATGCCTTAGAAAAATGCCCGGTCTCTCTTCTAATATGATTTGCGATAGCCCCAAAATTGTCAACAACAGTTCTAACTCCTGCATGATGCCCCTTAACTTTTAGAACCTCGAAACGCTCTGCGACTTCTGTTCGTACAACAGTTTTGTAAGCCTCATCCAGCATCTCTTCATAATTTGTCATAAGAACACGTGTAAGTATGGGTTTATAAGTATTTTCAAGTAAAACTCTCAGGTATTAATTACTATACAATGACTACAATAGTTAGGTTTATAAAGATAAAATACATATTATAATTATGACACTAGCAGATATGGTTGCAAGACCAGGCACGAATAAATTCGGATCCGAGAAAGAAGAGCACTATAGAGCCTTAGCTTTGCAAATGGCAGAACAGATAAATATCATGTATAAACATTCTGGATTTACTTCTGACCTAACAGTCGATCAAAGAAAAAGATTAGAGAGCAATCTATACCATCAGCTCAAAATAGAATCACTTCAAGGATATAATGCTGGATATGACACCAAACAACCGCAAAAACCAGCTCAAGAATACAAATAATTGAAATTTGAGCAACCACAAAATTTAAAAACAATATATTTGTAACATAATTATATCTTCTGAGAGTTTAAGAGATAAACCGTATAAAATGGATGATGAATTAAAGAAACATATTTTAAAGACAGGCACTACGACAATTGGAATTGTGACAAAAGAAGGGATTGTCTTGGCGGCTGATAAAAAAGGTACCTATGCTAGTCAATCTGGTGGGGTGCATTATATCGCGGGAACTATGGAAAAAATAAAGTCATTTAATGAGAATATTTTATTAGCAATTTCTGGGACTGCAACTTTTGCACTTAGGGCTATAAAGCAACTTCAATCCGAAATAAAACTCAAAGAATTACGAAGCAAAGAAAAAGCAACGATTAAAGAGATTGCGAACCTTTTCTCAATTGTAGCACTTCAGTCTTTGCATTCTGGTGGAGCTATCGGATTCATCATGGCAGGCAAAGATGGAAAAGGTGTTCATCTTTATGACATCTCAGTTGATGGAATTTTAGAAGAAAAAGATGATTATAAAATTAGCGGATCTGGGATGATGCATGTAAATGCAATTTTAGATACAGAATATAAAAAAGACATAACATTGGATGAGGGAATAGAATTAGCAAGAAGATGTATTCAAGGTTCATCAGGCCGAGATCCAGCCTCTGGTATTGGATATGAAATATGGACTATTACACCGGATAAACTTGAAAAAGTAGATGACAAGATTTGGAAACTAGATTGATTTAACATTTATACAATGGCGCTCGCGAGGAGTACCATTTAAAAAAAATAAAAAAAATGGCAGATATTTTAAACACCATCAAAGAACAACTACCGAGAGGGGTTGTGAAAGATACAATTTTTGAAGGAGCAAACATAGTGGTATATACCGGCGACGTAAGCTTCATGAGAACTGGAGAGGGAAACATCAAGGAAGTTGTAAGCACGATTAAAAAAAGAGTTGAACTTAGGGGAGATAAATCTATTTTGATGGAGAAAGAAGCAACCGAGAAAAAAATTAGAGAAATTTTACCAGCTGATGCTGATATAACTCAAATCCTATTTGATCCCCAAAGAAGTACTGTTATAATTGAGGCTAGGAGGCCCGGACTTGCAATCGGAAAAGAAGGGAGCCTTCTAAAAGAAGTTAAGAATGCAACAATGTGGACTCCAAAAGTCCAAAGAAGTCCTGCAATCAAATCTAAAATCACAGATAAAATTCGAGCAGTTTTATACATGGATAACAATTATAGAAAAAAATTTCTAAATAGTATCGGAGAAAAAATCTACAAAGAATGGAATCCTGAAAAAATAGAAGAATGGGTAAGAGTAACAACATTGGGTAGTGGACGACAGGTTGGAAGGAGTTGTTTTTTACTACAAACTCCAGTTTCAAAGGTATTAATTGATTGTGGCGTGGATGTTTCGTCTTCAGGCAGAGATCAATTCCCATATCTTGATGCTCCAGAAGTAGATATTTCATCAATTGATGCAGTAGTTCTTAGTCACGCACATTTAGATCATAGTGGACTAATCCCTTATTTATATAAAATGGGATATAAGGGACCAGTATATATGACACCTCCAACTCGAGATATTTCTTCTCTTTTAGCGTTAGATTTTATCGGTGTAGCATATAAGCAAGCCGCAGCCCCGTTATTCAAATCCAGTGATGTTCGAGACATGGTAAAACATTCTATTGCTCTAAACTATCACGAAGTAACTGACATTACACCTGATATCAGAATAACATTTTATAACGCAGGGCACACATTGGGCTCAGCTATGATTCACTTTAATATTGGGAATGGACTTCACAATTATTTATACAGCGGGGATATAAAATTCGGAAAATCTAGAACATTAGAACCTGCAGAAAATTTCTTCCCAAGGTTAGAAACATTGCAATTAGAGTCAACTTACGGAGGAAAAGATTCTAATTACCCACCAAGAAAAGTTTCCGAACAAGAACTAATTGATTTTGTGAATAGCGTTGTAAATGATGGAGGTAAAGTTTTACTTCCAGAATTAGGGACAGGACACGCCCAAGATAAAATGATGTTATTAGAAGAAGCAATGAGACTTGGAAGAATACCAAAGCTTCCTGTATATATTGACGGTATGGTGTGGGATATTAATGCTGTACATACTGCATATCCTGATTTTTTAAATAACTCAGTTAGGTCAGCTATATTCTCAGATAATAATCCATTTGTGTCCGAAATTTTCCACAGAGTGGGCTCGCCAGCTGAAAGAAAAAAAGTAATAGAAGGCGGACCTTGTATTATAATCGCTACAAGTGGTATGCTTGTGGGTGGAGCTAGTGTTGAATACTTCAGAGAATTCGCAGATAATCCCGCAAATGGACTATGCCTTTCTTGCTATCAGCCGGCAGGTGGACTTGGTAGGCAATTACAGGAAGGGACAATAAAAGAAGCGAAATTCATGGTTGATGGAAAAGAAGAAATGGTTCCGATTAAGATGAAATTCTTAAGTATTGATGGATTCTCAGGTCACTCTTCAAGGAACGAGCTAATGGCATTTGTAAGCAACCTAAGCCCAAAACCTCGAAAAGTATTAATAAACCACGGTGAGCAGTCCAGGGCAATTGACTTGGCTAGTAGCATCCACAAATCATACAGGATGGAAACCGTTGTCCCAAAGAACCTAGAAGCGATTAGATTAAGGTAAGGTTTGAACAAAAAGATTACTATTTATACCGAATGGGCATAAAAGGAACTAAAGCTCCCTTTCCAGATTATTATGCCTAATTAAAAATACTTTTCTTTATATGCCACAATTCATTTAAGATATATGCTCAATTACACAAAAGTACTTAAGCCTCTAATTTTTCTAGTTTATTATGCTAGAAACAAAAGTCATTACAGAAGTTTTAATTAAACAAGGAGAAGTTGCTTCACTCACATCTACATTCAATGAAAACGAATATGTTGCAACAATCACGCCACAAAAGATAGCACTTTCCCAAAACGGACATCGAAGAAAAACACGTGTTGCTGAATATAACCGAGGAACAGAGAATTCTCAATGGTATTTATCTCATTGTTGTGGTGCACAAGGTTTCGGATTAGATATTGATGATAAATGTCATGCATGCGTTACACCAGATTCAAGACTAGAAGCAACGCCTAAAAATATTGGCGTAGTAATGACTTCTGGACGATATACTCCGGAACTTTCTGAAGTTTTGTCTTCTGGGATAATTGAATACTGTCAAAAATTAGAGACACAAATTAGGGGAGTGTAATTTTTTTAACTAATAGGACTTCGTCCTTGATACGCCAACTTTTGAGCTCTGAATTTTTCCCTTCGGGATTCTTGCACTAAATATTCATAATATTCAAATACTTCATAAAAATAAAATTATTTATGCTGAAACTCATAATCAACTAAGGGCTGCAATGCCCTAGAATAATCTACTGAATCTTTACCTTTTTTCTCCCAATCTATAACAGTAGCATCCATTTCAGGGCCTAATAACACAATTGGCTCACCCCTTTGAGCTCTTAAAAGGTCCAGCTGCTGCTGTGCAGATCTAATGTCCATAGCCATGGACGCATATGAGCCACCAAATTCATTCAATAAACCCTGATGACTTTGCCAACTTCTTTCTGATTGTTCCATATTATAAATTAAATATACGATTACTATATATAAGGCTTTCGGTTTATTTACTACTACCGAGTTAACATCGACCCCTTAAGCCTATGGAGCGCAAGGCGAACAAGGTTGGAACGATTATCCCACCCTCCAAATGACAATTTTCAAGCATACAAAAACTCAAATAACGTCTTTTCTACAACAAAACATAAGCGAACAAATGAATTTGCCACGCCCAGTAGAAACAGTAGGAAGGATATTAGCTCTTCGATCTTCCATCACTAAAATCCGACACAAAACAAGGATCGTATAGTACAATTATCTCCTTTAATC
>Ga0233431_1005727_pt1 | contig 11742 bp, 8 predicted proteins | sample SI_118_April2016_FD_179867 | JGI IMG/M metagenome (GOLD analysis project Ga0233431, IMG submission 179867) | Seawater microbial communities from Saanich Inlet, British Columbia, Canada - SI_118_April2016_200_MG | ecosystem: Environmental > Aquatic > Marine > Inlet | place: Canada: British...
GTACCATGCAGCCGCCAATTCAAGGTTTCACGGATACCCGCGCTCAGTTGAACTTTCGGCTTCCACGCCAGAATGTCAGCCGCCTTCTGGATAACCAGACAGCTCTTTTTCAAATCCCCGGGCCGGGCCAGCTGCTTTTTCATGACAAACATTTCTTCCGCCACCGGCTTTCCCGTCTCCTTCATGGCTTTCAAAATTTCTTCATAGAGATCACCGGTCTTGGTTCCCTCTCCTGTGCCGATGTTGAAAAAACCACCGGTCCCCCGGTCTAATGCCGTAAGATTGGCCTTGACCACATCGCCCACAAAGCAATAATCCCTCACCATGCCCCGGTCGTCTTCCGGGAAATGATTCAACATGGATGGGGTCCCTTTAATGAGGTTATTCATGAAAATCGCCACAACGCCCGCCTCTCCGTGGGGGATCTGACGGGGACCATACACATTGGCGTACCGGAGGGTGGTGAAATCAAGGCCATATTGGTGGCGGTAATACGCCAGATAGTGTTCCGAGCTGTATTTGGTGATGGCATAAGGGGAAAGCGGTTTTGGGATGTAGGACTCGGATGTGGGGTATTCGTCGGCCTCCCCGTATATGGCGCCACCTGAAGAAATGAAAATAATCTTTTTGACGCCGGATTTCACCCCCGCTTCCAGAAGATTCAGAAACCCCCTGATGTTCACATCCGCATCAAACCCGGGATCCGAAACCGAAGCCGGAACACTCATCTGTGCCGCATGATGGTTTAAAATATCGGGTCGTTCCTCTAAAATGACTTCTGCCGCTTCGGGGGAACGGATATCCAGTTCATAGAATCGCGCTTGTGGGTTGACGTTTGACCGTTTTCCGGTGTAAAGGTTATCCAGGATTAAAACCTCGTGCCCGGCGGCAATGTACCCGTCCACCACATTGGAACCGATAAATCCGGCGCCGCCGGTAACCAGTATTTTCATTTTTGGGCCTCCTGCACATCAAACGGGGCTTCCTGCTCCCGCCTGTATTTGGTTAAATCGTCGAAAGATGAGGGCAGGTTATCAAGGCATAACGCGAGGGTCAAGAAATTATCAACAACCCGGATGCCGGGCCCATTGTCCCATGGCGAGGAAAAGGCAAGAAAAACATGACCCATCATTACAACAATATTCTCGGTAAAATCGGTAACACACCTCTGGTACCCATTACCCGGCTTACATCCAGCGAGGATGTGGAGATACTGGCCAAGCTGGAGGGTTTTAACCCCGGTGGCTCCGTCAAGGACCGGCCGGCCCTGAAAATGATCGAAATGGCCGAAGAATCAGGGGATTTGAAGAAAGACAAGACCATTTTGGAGGCCACCAGCGGCAACACGGGGATCGGTCTGGCCATGGTAGCCGCCGTCAAGGGATACGATATATTATTGACCATGTCCGAAGCGGTCAGTGAAGAACGGGTCAAAATCCTCGCGGCCCTGGGGGCCAAAATAGAATTCACTCCGGCACACCTGGGAACCGATGGCGCCATTGAACATGTTTACAACCTGGCGCGGGAAGACCCGGAAAAATTCTGGCTGGCCGATCAATTCAACAATGACGCCAACTGGATGGCCCATTATGAAAGCACGGCCATGGAGATATGGGAACAGACGGAAGGGCGGATTAACGCCATTGTGGCCACCATGGGGACCACCGGCACCCTCATGGGCATTTCCAGGCGGTTCAGGGAGTTGGACCCATCCGTTCAGATCATCGGCGTGGAGCCGTATCTGGGGCACAAAATCCAGGGCCTCAAAAACATGAAAGAGTCCTACCAACCGGGTATATTTGAAAAAGAGCGGGCAGACCAGATCATCAAAATTGAAGATGAAGACGCATTTGAAGTCTCCCGAACGCTGGCTTTGAAAGAAGGGATTTTTGTGGGGATGAGTTCCGGTGCGGCAATGGCTGTGGCCCTTAAGGTGGCCCGAAAGATGGACCGGGGCCGCATCGTGGTTATTCTGCCCGACGGCGGCGAGAGATATCTCAGCACACCCCTGTTCATGGCCAAAAAGAAATCGGGGCTCCGCGTGTACAATACCATGAGTCGCAAAAAAGAGGATTTTGTTCCCGTAAAGGACAACCATGTCAACCTCTATTCCTGCGGTCCCACCCTTTGTGAGGTCATTGATCTCGTGCAATGCAGACGTCTCCTTTTCTCGGATCTGATCAGCCGCTATATGGCCTATAAAGGGTACGACGTAACCCACATCATGAATGTGACGGATCTGGACGACCGTACCATCGAAGGGGCGCAGGGCGCGGGTGTTTCCCTCAAAGAATTTACCGATATGTTTTACAATTCCTTCATGACGGATCTGGACAGTCTCAACATCGTAAAGGCCACCCAATACCCTCGGCCCAGCGAACATGTGGACGACATGATCGCGCTGACCCAAACGCTTCTGGAAAAAGGATACGCCTATGAAAAGCTGCGTTCCATATATTTTGACATCTCCAGGTTCAAGGATTACGGGAAGCTCTCCAACGTGGACCTGGATAAAATCAGAATCGGGAAAACCGTTGATCTGGACCAATATGAAAAGGAAAACCCAAAAGATTTCACCTTGTTGAAGAGGTCCACCCTCAGCGAACTGAAATCCGGACTGTTCTTCAAAACGAAATGGGGAAATGTGCGCCCTGGATGGCATCTTGAGTGCGCCACCATCGCGCTTAAAACCCTCGGACCCACGCACGATATCCACACCAGCGGTGTTGCCCTGGCATTCCCCCACCACGAAAACGCCATTGCCATCAGTCAGGCTGCCACCGACAGGCCACTTGCAAACTACTGGCTTCACAATGAGCCCGTCATGTTCAGTGGTCCCAATGCATTCGATAACGTTCACCTGACCCTCAGGGATCTTCTGGCAAAAGGGTTTACGGGAAGGGAAATCCGATACTGGTTACTCAGCCGTCATTACCGAAAACCGATTTTCTTTTCCCAGAAAAAGCTCTCCGCTGTCAGAAACACCATTTCCCATCTTGATAAATTTGTTCAAAAACTGTATTTCGCCAAATCGGCCTCTGTAAACCCCGATATTGACCAGGTCATCTATGCCCTGAAACAGGAGTTTGTGGCGGCCATGGACGATGACTTCAATGTGGCCGCAGGACTGGCAGCCCTTTTTCGTTTTACCCACGACATCAACCTGAAGATGGATCAAAGGGGTCTGGCCGTTTCAGATCGGGAAAAGCTGCTGGCGGCTCTTGATCGAATCAATTCGGTCCTGGGGTTCATGGACCTTGAACCCACCGGTGCCGACCCGGAGGTGGAGGCACTCATTGAAAAAAGGGAATTGGCCAGAAGCCAGAAAGACTGGCCTGCGGCCGACGATCTCAGGAGGGAAATGGAGGAAATGGGAATTGAGGTGATCGACACCCAGGATGGACCTCAATGGAGAAGAACCTAAGCCGCAGGGAAGCGCCTGAACGCCCCCAAGAAACCATTGCATCAAGGGAAACTGCCACCATGCCCATATATGAGTACGAACCAATTAATCTAAACCAAACTTGTAACAAATGTCAGTATGGTTTTGAATATCTTCAAAATATTAACGACAACCCCCTTAAAAAATGCCCGGATTGCGGACATGCCGTCAGGAAAGTCATTTCCTGGTGCCGAGCGGCCGTCATGGAAACTTCCGAAGCGCATTCGCGTATCAATCGGAAGATCGCGTCCTACGAAAAGGAAGGGATGTGGAGTCATGCGGCTGAACTGGCGGATACCCATTCGGAAAAGATCAAAGACAACCAACTGAAAATGAGGGCCATCGATAACTACGAAAAAGCCGGGTACAGCGCGGGGACACTGGAGAAACATGCCCAAACCAATAATACAACAGCTGAAAAATAATGCAGCTTCAGAAGATTTTTATGGATGAAAGGAAGGTTCTCTTATGAAAATTGAAGAATTGATTGCTGGAAAAAATGAGGGTCAGAATGTTCAGATTGCGGGGGTTTCCCTGCCGATTTCCGCCTTGAAGCGATTCATGGACGATGGATATACCCACCTGAAACCCTACCAGGCGGAAAAGACCTTCTCACTTTGGGGCAAAGCCCGTACAGGCTGTTTTTCGGAACAGGAGATTGTCAACTGGGTGCAATCTTAATATATTTGCTGTATTTCGCATCCAAAGCATCCGTTGGTACGGTTTCCATCTCGTCGCTGAAATCCCGCCAGGTTTGGGCGAGTGCCTCTTTCAGGTTTTTTGAAGTGTTGGAATCAGGATCCAGGGCCGGCGTTTCAAATGCTTTCAGGAACCGCTCCTCAAAGCCGAACATTCGGTAAGGAGGCTCGGTGCCCCCTTCCCTTAAGAGGCTCAAAAACCCCTTTGCCTGTTTAAGGGAAATGGCTTTGAAACCAGGCTCCAGATCCAGCAGTTCCCGGGCCCACAAGGTGAACAGCAGTTGATAAAAAGTTAGATCAAAGGGTTCAGAATCCGAAGCATCCAGGTCATATTTCTTTGTCAGCTCTCTCATAAGACTGTCCAGCCCTTCCAGAAGATCCAGGATGGCCGCTGCGGAGGACAACTCGGACAGGGATTGAAAATGCCTGAAGCCAATTGTTGATTCACCTCCGCAGTAAAGAAGGGGCCTTTTTTTCAAGAGACCCGTGAGCACTCCCCCCCATTGTTGCCCCCAGAAAGACAGTTCCAGGCATGCTTCATGAAACCAGCACTCTTTCAACCACCGCTCAGCCCTCCATTTGAGATTTAAAGCCAACCCGAAGCCCGCACGAAACAAACTTGCGAGCGGGTTCATCCTGAGCAGGTTTTCAGCGGTTCTGATATCTTCATTACCCCGTTCATTCTGACACCGCTCTTTCAAAATCATGTTCAAGGTTCCGGCCGCCTGCAGCTGAATTTCCTGGAGATGGTCCATATCCCAGGTTGAAAGCCCTTCGGCTGACAGAATCTGGTTGCAAAGGCCGGCAAATTCCAGGCGGATACGATCCAGGAGTCTTTCATCCGACATGTTCGAGATGATTTTCGTTAAAAGGTCCCGGCCCTGGATGGTGGTAAGCGGCCACCGGGGAGCAGGCACCGCATCCTCCGGGTCTGAATACAGCCGGGCACCAAAACCTTGTTCTTTCGTTTTCAAACGTTCCGGGTCCAGAGGGGCGTACACTGAAATGGCCTCTTCCTGGGGAATGAAGCCATGTTCCCCCATACGAACGTTTCTCATGCGGTATATGCTCTCTTCAAGTTCCGCGGGCAGTACGCCGGCAAGCCCTGTGATGAGTCCCTGGTATTTGAGGGTGTCCTCCTCGGCAATTGTTCGAAGCAGGGTTTCAATGGTTTCCCGCTGATCTTCCTGTATCGCCCGAATGTAGAAAAACCCGTCAATGGTAAAAAAATCAGGCCCAGCCTCAAAAAATTCCTCATCTTCATCCTTTACTTCCACCACGATGCTTCGGTAGAGGTAATAGTAAATAAACCCCTGCCCTTCATAAAAAACCCATTGTGCAAATCGTTTCGGATCGGCTGCCAGCATCCGCTTTATCCATCCGCCCGTCCGATTCAGTTCCATGCGGTCCTTCTGCCAGGATTCCACGTCAAGAACATATTGCCATTGATCCGAAGAAGCCAATTTCAACAGTTCCAGGGACCCATCCGCGCCCACCTTGCTGATCAGCCAGAAAAAATCCTCGCTGGACATGGTCTGGATCAAACGGGGGGAATCGGGGTGCTTTAAAACCTTCTCCAAAGCTTTATTACCCGAAAGACCATGCAGACCATCAAAAAAGGCACCGTCCAGGGGCAAAACCCCGCGACTGTTTCCCGTATCCTGATCGTTTCCCTGTGGCCGGTTTTTCAATTTTTCACTCCTCATTAATAATGGTTTCGGTCATTCCGCCCGCCGGTCCGCCGGAAACAACACGGTAAAGGCTGTCCCTCCGGAATTGATACAGTGGTCCTGGCTTTGAGAGTGTTCGCACCCGCCGATATTTCCCGGACATGCCGTGCCGGGCGATTTCAGGAAACGACATCGGGCACTCGTCATATTCAACTGAAAACCGTAACGCTCCCCAAATACCTTCATGCGCAGAAGATCGGCCCCCTTGCCCCCGGCATTGAAATCAAAGGGATGTTTTGAAGAATATTCCATGGTCTCCTGGGTTGAAAAAAACCCTTCGAATATACGTTTGCGGTTCTCCGGCACAATGCCCACACCGAAATCTCTGATGGTCAGCAGTGCGCCATCCTCTTTGTTTTCCACAAGAACATTCACCAAACCTTCATCGGGGGTGTTTTCAATCGCATTTTTGACCAACCCGTCAACCACTTTTTCCATAACATCGGACGGCATATGAATGCGCACATCTTCTTTAAGATCACTGCGGATATCAACATTGCGGTGGGTAAAATCCTGTTTCAGGGCTGCCAATCTATCCGCAACAAAACGGTCCAGGAAAATTTCTTCTGCCTTGCTTTCCCTTGGCCCAAACTCTGATTCGAGTCTGTTGCGCAGCCATTTTACGATCTCCCCTTCCCCCACCTTTTCAGCCACCAGCGATTCCAGTTCATCCATGCACTGGTCCACCATCATACTGAGCATGGTATAAGACCTGTATTCACGGCCCTGCATGATGTCTTCAACCTGGTACTGGATTTCCAGGATACGGTCCAGGTTCCTTTTGGCCCTCTTGAAGGTGGTTGCCCACTCTTTTTCAGGAAGCGCCTCTAATTTCCGGGTTAAAATCATCAGGCTTCCCAACAAAATGGAGGTGGGTGTTTTCAATTCGTGGGAAAGGTGGTTGATAATCCTGTCCTTGGCACGGTTGAGGCTTGCCACCTCTTCATAGGCCAAAGCCAATTCCTTTGAGAATCGTGCGTTTTGAATGGACAACGCCACCGTGCCGGCAATCATGGTCAAAAGCTTTCGGTCTTTAGGGTCGAAAGCGCCCGCTTTTTTATTGATGGCGGTCAGGACACCGATGATACGTTCACCACCCTCCAATGGCACAACCAGGAGGTTGTCGGTTTTGAAACCGATGGCATCGTCCAATTCATGATTGAAATCCGGGTCTTTCCCGGTGTCAATAACCATGGCAGGTTCGCCGGTCCGCAATACCCGCCCCATAATCCCTTTATTTGCCGGCCCTCGAACTGTCTTGATCAGGCGCTGGGCTGACCGGTCATCATAAGCGGCCCCCAGAAAGGAAATATAGTTCTGATCTTCATCAAAGAGCCCGACAGCCCCCCCTTCCGTATTGAGAAGCCGTTTCACTTCGTCGGTAATGTAATCGAGCAGTTCTTCCAATACGGGGTATCCGGGCAGAGCACGGCTGATCTGAAACAACGTTTCGTTTGTGCGCTCCATTCGACGCTCTTGGGTTACATCCCGCAGGATAAACAATTCCCGCGGGTTATCATCGGTATCCTGGGAAGATAACTGACCTTGAATGATCACATCCAGAATACGACCGTCTTTGGTCATCCGCCTGGTCTCAATGGTTGCATCGGTGTTTTCTTCAATGTGTTTGAGGGTTTCCCGGGCTTCCTTCTCATATCCGGGTGGGAAATAGGGAATTTTGCGACCGATCAACTCCTCCAGAGACCAGCCGAAAACCTGGGTAAAAGCGGGGTTCACGTAGGTTACGTTTCCGGTGGACGAAAAAACGACCATTGGGTAGGGGACAAAATCGAAGAGATTCCGGGTTCTTCGCCTTGCCTTTCGCTTGGCTTCGAATTCGTGCTCATATCGGCGTTGCGCGTCCTTGAGCTCGCGAATGGTTTTGAATCTTTCCGTAACATCCCTGGCAATGCCTCGAAACCCCAGTTTCCTTCCTTCATGATTCTTCACCAGGTGCGCGGAAAGTTCTATGGCCTTTCGGTTTCCCGCTTTGTCGCGGGTTTCCCAAATCAGATTGGAGAACCCCCTGTGAGTAATCCAGACTTTGTTGAACGCTTCGTGGAATTTTCTGGATTGCCGGGTATCCATGAACGTCCCTATATTCTTATGAAGTATCTCATGAGCGGGATAGCCCAGAACCTTGGTCAGCGAATTGCTGAAACCGGTCAGGTTTCCATGGTTATCCATTTCGTAGACACAATCACCCGAATCATCGATCAAATCTCTCAGCTCGCCGTCAGATGTGTTTTCCGGGTTCGCCACCCGTTTATCATCCCCCATCATTCATATTTCCCTGAATTTTTTTTCATGAAAATCATTACCCATGACCCATACCATAAACCCGGCTGAATTTTGAGAATTTTATTTACCCGCTTGAGATGCCATTGACAAAATGGTAAAAGGAAACGCTACAGGGTTAATTGTGAGCCCATATATCATCTTCATCCATACCTTTAGGGAATTTTGCGGATGCTGATTGAACAAGCCAAAGAAGTACTTCAAATTGAAGCCCAGAGCATATTGGGGCTGATGGAACAAATCGGTCCCACTTTTTCTGAAGCCGTCTCAATCATTTTGAAGGCCAAAGGCCGTGTCATCCTAACGGGGATGGGAAAGTCCGGCCTGGTGGCCAGAAAGATTTCGGCGACCCTCAACAGTACCGGTACGAAATCATTTTTTCTTCATCCGGCGGAAGCCATCCATGGGGATCTCGGCATGGCCACACCGGACGACGTGGTGCTTGCCATCAGCAACAGCGGCCACACCGTTGAAATCAACAAAATCCTCCCCATGCTGAAACAAATGGAAGTCAAAATCATCTCTCTCACCGGTGGGCTGGACTCACCCATGGCCCACCAGAGCGACCTGGTTATCGATGTGGGGGTGGAAAGGGAAGCCTGCCCCCTGGGATTGGCACCCACCGCCAGCACGACTGCGGCCCTTGCCATGGGCGACGCCCTCGCCGTGGTGTTACTCAAGAGCCGGCATTTCAGCAAAAAAGATTTCAGGCGTTTCCATCCAGGGGGAAGCCTGGGGGAAAGACTTTCGTTTAAGATCCGGGATATCATGGCAACCGATGGCCATGTCCCAATGGTGTCTATGGGAACGGGCATTCCTCAGGCAATCGTTGAAATCAACGAGAAAAAAATGGGGGCCACGGTGGTTGTGGGCCGGGACCATAAGCTTGCCGGGATTGTCAGCGACGGTGACTTGCGCAGAGCCCTCACCCGAGGGGACGACATTTACCTAAAAAAGGTTGAAGATATCATGAGCAACGCCCCCAAGACCATCGATGAGGACGCTACATCGGCGGAAGCCATAGCGTTAATGGAACTAAATGCCATTACCCACCTCATCATTGTGGACGCTCATCAAAAAGTTAAAGGAATGGTTCATCTTCACGACCTGCTGGGCAGGGAAGGATTCAAAATCAATGGAGAATAACCGTGCACCCCGGGGGCTCGTCGTTGATCTCATAACCCCCCTTAAACATGGGGCCATTGATGAAAAAGGGCTGGAAAGGTTGCTGGAGCAGGCGGTACCCCATGCACAGGCGCTGTTGCTTGCGAGTCCCCGACATGGGGAAGGGGAAAGCATGGGATTGGCCATGCGGCGCGAATTGCTGAAAAAAACCCGTGAAACCGTTAACGGCCGGCCGATCGCTCTTTTTGTGTGGATCAGCGGAAATACGGAAGCTCAGACCCGGGAAAATATCCTGGCGCTCCAAGAGGATTTCGAGGCAGGCAGACACTTCTTTGTGGACACACCCCTCGCCTACCACAGCAACCGTGGCCTTCCCGATTATTATCGGGAACTGCAGGGTATGGTAAAGGCCCCCCTCATACTCCATAACGACCCGGACTGTGTTCATGCCACCCGGGCATTTAAACGGCGCAATATCAGGACAGCGATACTCAAGGAACTGGTCCAGATTGAAGGAATCGCAGGACTCATCTTCTCAGGATCACTCGAAAGGGCCCACCATTATCAGAGAGCCTGCCGCGGCATGCAGAATTTCAGGATATATGACGGGGACGAAAAACGTTTTCTGGAGCATCCCAGCATGGGCGGCGTCGTTTCTGTGGGAGCGAATCTGTCCCCCGGGGCCTGGGAAATGATCACACAATCATCCATTCAACTGCATGCGCACCGGGAGAATTACCCCGATCGGTTGCAGCAGATATGGGAATCGGGAGATTATTTAAAAAACATGGTGGCGCTTTATGGCCAGACGCCCACCGCTATGATCAAGACGATTCTTTCAAATATGGGCACCATCGACACCCCGGAGATGCTGAAGTCCGTTGAAGTGGAACAAGACGCTTCCCAAACCCTTGAAGCGCTCATGCGTGATTTCGGGGGGCACCGTTAAAATGTGAAGGGTGAATTTCTATCAAAACCCCAGTGCCACGAAGGAGACGAGCCCATGTTGCAGTTTTTCAGAAAACCGCTTGTTTTTTTCATTCTTATATTTTTGTTCTGCCTTGCCACTCCTGCCACAGGGCCCCTTCATGCCATGGAAACCGGCGACTGCCTGGGCACCATCACCCTGCAGCTTTCACGAAGCCTGGAACTGACCCTTGAGCACGTTGCCGAAAGCATCAGGGCATTGGCCCATGAGTACGCCCGCATCTACGAGGCGACGCCGCCCATGGACGCGGCGGAGAAGGACCTTTGGATGAAAACGGCCTCGGAGAAAGGGAAAACAGTGAGTTTCCGCCCGTTTTCCAGCGGCCCTGAACCGGCCTACCAGGCACCGTTTCCCGCCTATCTTTTCTACAACGGCCACAATATGACACCCAACGTCACCAGGGCACTGAAAGCCTTTGTCTCCCTGGCGCCATTATTCAAAGTGACATATGAGACGTTCCATTATTCCTGGGTCTATATGACCACGGTCGACGAAGCCTTTCTAATCTATCCGTATCTGCCCCTGGATGAGGCCGTCAACAATCTGCCCCCCACAGAACAGGGGTTCTACAAGGTGGCAGACTTTTCGGGGAGGCGTTTCGGTTGGCAGCGACCCTACCTGGATCTTGCGGGTGCCGGCATGATGGTGACGGTTTCCTATCCGGTGACCGCTTCTGAAAAGCCCCTGGGGGTCATATCCAGGGATATTACCCTGACGCAGCTTTCACGCCGGTTACTGAAGCCTGTTACGGGCCGATCGGGGAGCCTGATCAGCTTAATCATGGACAGGGATGGCCTGGCCATGGCGGCCAACAGGCCGGCAGCCACAAAGGAGATCGAGAGCGTCAACTCCGGGGCCGGCAGCGCCATTTTATATTATCGAACATCCGAGGGACTCAAAACGCTCGGGACTCAAAAAGCGGTCCCCTCTTCCAATGGCCTCTTCAACGCGGCAGGGGAGAAGGCTTTGGCCTCCGGGAAAAAAGATCCGCAAGCGGGAATCTGGCACATGAAAGTGAAGGTGGGGGAAAAGACGTACAAGGGAGCAGCGGTGAAAATTCCCGAAACCGGCTGGCTGCTGATTACCATTGATGTCGGTCCCTGACGGACTGGGAAAGGCGAATTCCGGGGACCCCTTATACGATGTAATGACCGACCATCGCCTGCCAGACCGTCCGCGAGGGCGAGACCCCTGGGTTCCCTAAATCATTTCTCGATCTGGTTGAGGCGGTACTGAAAATAGGCATCCCGCATGGCCACGTAGGGATCAAGCGAAGCATCTTTCAGTGCTTCATATTCGCCGATACGAAGGGATGTCTTATTGGTCATGTCGAAGGCCCGGGCGCCGATGTTGGGCCACCATTCCTCCACAAAATAGTCCAGGGGATTGAGATAGAGTCCTCCCACCCAGCCCACGGTATCCCGAAGACTGCTGGCCCCGAGGAACGGCAGATTCAGGTAA
>Ga0233431_1005728_pt1 | contig 11738 bp, 6 predicted proteins | sample SI_118_April2016_FD_179867 | JGI IMG/M metagenome (GOLD analysis project Ga0233431, IMG submission 179867) | Seawater microbial communities from Saanich Inlet, British Columbia, Canada - SI_118_April2016_200_MG | ecosystem: Environmental > Aquatic > Marine > Inlet | place: Canada: British...
GGCGGATGCAGGGAGAAGTCGTCCTCACCGAAGCAGACATCATTGAAGCCCGAGATAAAGAAGATGTGATTCACATCGGATCTCACTTCATCGACTGCCACCACGCGGCACGCTACGCGGTCAACTCGGGGCACGCCATCAACGAGGGACGGATTTGGAAACAGGGGGAGCGGTTCGACATTCCCTATCGCGCCATTACACCGAAGGTTGGCGAGTGTTCCAATTTGTTGGTGCCCGTGTGCGCCTCTGCCAGTCACGTCGCCTTCTGCACCATCCGGTTGGAACCGACCTGGATGCACTTGGGCGAGGCGGCTGGGATCGCTGCAGCGATGGCAGCAAAATCAGGGAAATCAGTGCAGGCGGTTGACATCAAATCGCTGCAGGCTCGCTTGCTGAAGGTAGGCATTCCACTTGAGCATCCCGAAGGTCCGATGGCCTATGAAAAGAAGCGCGGCAAACCCAGAACGTTCGCGCCTGACGATGTGGTGAAAGCATTCTTCGCCGGTGCCGACAAGGACGGGGATGGGATGACATCGAAGTCCGAGTGGGATTCGGCGAGACCGACATGGAAATGGCTATTTGCACATATTGACAAAGACAAGAACGGACAACTCGACCGGGCTGAGTATCAAGCCTTTCAGGATTTCAAAAACGTGAACCCTAACTGGCGAAAAAAGCTAGAATTTTAATGAGTGTCAGGAAACCGAAAGTATGAAACAACTGATGAGAATCCGACAAACGGTCCGTATGCTTGCGATTTGTGCCACGCTATCGCTGATAGTCTGCGCCCAACTGCACGCGGCGCAAAAACCCAATGTGGTCTTCTTTCTTGTTGACGATCTTGGGCAGCGAGACCTGGGGTGCTACGGCAGCGAGTTCTATGAAACGCCAGCGATCGACCAGTTGGCGAAAGAAGGCATGCTGTTCGACAACGCCTACGCGACATGCCACGTCTGCTCACCGAGTCGTGCAAGCATCCTGACCGGGAAGTATCCAGCGCGTACGAATCTGACCGAGTGGCTGGCTGGCCGTCCGGAGAGAGACTACGAAAAACTGCATCACGCTGAAAAACTGACATCACTACCGGATGAAGAGATCACTTTGGCAGAAACACTGAAGCAGCATGGATACGCTACCGCCAACTACGGAAAAGCACATCTGCGCAAAGATCCGAAGACCTATGGCTTCGATGAAGCCATCACTGGGTGGGTAAAATCCTATTACTATCCCTTCGGTGGTGAGTACAACAAAACGCTGCCAGCGAACGAGGGCGATTACTACACGGATAAGCTGACAGATGCCGCCATCGATTTCATCGAGCGGAATAAAGATCAGCCATTCTTTGTACACCTCGAACACTTTTCTGTTCATGATCCGATTCAAGGCCGGAAGGACTTGGTTCAAAAGTATGAAAAGAAACTCACCGCTATGCCGCATCAGGAAGGTCCGGACTACATCCTCGAGCCGAATCCGGACGGTCCTGTGATCTCTGAGGAGAAACTCAAATCGCTTGGAGTAAATGACAGCCGCACCTCGCTTCAAAGTGATCGCGTATGGTGGGTGAAGCAAAAGCAGGACAACGTCGAGTTTGCGGGAATGGTTGAGGCGACGGACGAAAGCCTTGGCCGAATTCGGGCAAAGCTCAAAGAACTCGGACTGGAAAAGAACACCATCATTATTTTCACCTCTGACAACGGAGGCATGGCTGCCTCAAACCAGAGCAATCTCACTCACACTTCTCGCGAGATATTAAATTCAAAATTCGCAAGCTCTAATCTGCCGCTTCGCGGTGCCAAAGGCTGGAACTACGAAGGTGGAATTCGCGTGCCGCTCATTGTGTATTGGCCTGGCCAGATTCAACCCAACTCCACGTCACATGCCGTCGTCACAGGAACAGATTACTACCCAACCCTGCTCGACATGTTGAAACTCCCGGCGTTACCTGATCAACATCGGGATGGCAAAAGCTTTGTCCCTGCGTTGAAAGCTGAAGACTACGATCGAGGGGCCGTCTATTGGCACTTTCCCCATTACAGCAATCATGGTTTTCAAAGTCCAAATGGTGCCATTCGTTTCGGGCGATATAAGTTGATTGAGTACTACGAAAATGGGACTGTTCAACTCTTTGATCTTGAAAATGATATCGGCGAGCAGAATGACATCGCAAAGTCACACCCCACGGTCACCAAAAAGTTGAAGAAGATGCTTCAACAATGGCGAGATGACGTCGATGCAAAGATGCCCTATCCCAAAACTGCAACGTCCAAGCCTGCGGCGGGGGCGCGTATTACCAAGCCAAAATAAGGAACGTCGGAAAAGGACATACACTACTATAATGAGGAGTGATCAAAAATCGTCCGACGCCTGCCCGTGATCGACATGCATCACCCTTCACAGCGAATGCCCATGAAAACTAGTGATAGTACGTTGTTGATGTGAGACCCAGGAATTCTTCCGGTGATGGAACATGCAAAGCCCGAGAACGCCGACGAGAAGTTCGTGCAGATGTTTGCCGAACACGAGCGCGACTTGCGCGCGTTCGTTCGTTCGATGGGGCTGGATTGGAGCGCCGTCGACGATGTGATACAGATGGTCAGTCTGGTGATGTGGCGGAAGTGGCATGAATTCGATGTTGATTCGGATTTCATGCTGTGGGCTCGAGTAATCACGCGATTTGAGGTGCTTAAGTTCCAGCGTAAGGTGGCGCGGGACCGGCATGTCTTCAGTGAAAACGTCATGGAGTTGCTGGCGAGGGCCGCGGAAGAGATAGACAGCAGCGGTCGAAGCGAGGACTACCGGAATGCGTTGCAGGAATGCATAAAGACACTTCCGGAGAGGTCAGGACGCCTGATCCGAGCAGCATACGCTGAAGACCGGACGATTCGTGAAGTGGCCAACGATGTCGGTCAGTCCGCGACTGCGTTCTACAAGACACTCAATCGGATACGCGAGAAGCTCCGCCAGTGCGTTCAACAGCGTCTGGATGCAATGTAGCGGCGGGCTTTGGAGATTTTGATATTTTTTTCGGGCAATCTCCCGGCGATCGGGAGTCTGTTTGTATGGATAATCATTATCTGAACGAACTCACGCTGGCCCAGCTCGACGGATGCATCTCGGACGGCGAATTCGCTGAGTTGCAGCAATTGCTGGAGTCAGATGCCGCTGCGCGTACGCGATATGTGGAACTGGCGCGGCTTGACGCAGAACTGCGGGAATCCGGCGGTACGGTGGACGAACCTGCGGATGAACAATCGCCGCAGCTATCAAGTTGGTCTCGTACGCCACGGGTCGCTCAGGCGCTGGTCATTGCCGCCGCTGTTCTGGTTTTATTGATACCGGCATGGATGCTGGTTGGGCCTGACAGGCCTGTTGGCAACCAGGTTGCTGACACAACGGATTCACCTCCGTCAAATTCTGTGCGTAGTATCGCAGTAATATCCGCCGAAGCCGATGCCGTGTGGAAAACAGGTCGTGGCAAACGAATTGGCAGAGGCACCGCACTTGAGCCCGGCACGCTGACTTTGGTGGAAGGACTAGCTCAGGTCGACTTCTTCAGCGGCGCTTCCATTACGCTGTCCGGGCCGACCGAGATTGAATTAAAGAGCAGAAAACTCGCTATTCTGCATCGAGGTCGTGTGCGAGCGGATGTCCCGCCTGCGGCTCGTGGCTTTGAGATTCAAACAGCGGATGTGCGACTCGAAGATCTCGGCACAAGCTTCGGAATTGTTGCGCGCGACAAAGGCAAGTCGAGTGTCATTGTGTTTGACGGTGAAGTACGGGCAATTGATCGCGGAGGCGAAGAGCTATCCCTTTTTGAAGGTGACGCTGCACACCTCGCGGGAGGAAACGCGTCGAAGTCTCCATCTGATGACTTCGGAACATTCCCTGATATTTCAGCGATCATCGAAAGGTCGGACGGCCTCGGCAAGTCGCGATATGCCCAATGGAAATCGGCTGCAATCGAAAGACGGAAAGATCCACGGCTGATCGCTTACTACGACTTTGAGGGATTAAACGTTACCTCACATCGGTTGCTCAATCGGGCGGCTGTTGGAACAGGCAATGAATTGGATGGTGGTCTTGTTGGCGTTCGTGTCGCCGATGGCCGATGGCCCGGAAAACCGGCTCTGGATTTCCGTGGCGAAGGCGACCGTGTGCGGTTCAATATTCCCGGTGAGTTCGACGCCATGACACTGTACGCTTGGGTACGCATTGACGCATTGGACAGGCAACTGAATTCACTCTTTCTCACCGACCATTACGACCAAGGCGAGATTCACTGGCAGCTGTCGGCTCAAGGAGCGTTGTGCTTCGCGACGAGTCCGGTGGGTGTCCCACCAGCTCCAGCCGGTCTGAAATTCGCAACGCACGACCAGATTCAAGCCGAGAACCGTCGGTTCTGGTCGAAAGAATTCTGGGACGCCAGCCAAAGTGGGAATTGGTTTCTTCTGGCAACAACAGTGGATCGTGCAAAGCAACCGAGTCTTGTTCATTACATTAATGGCCAACCGGTTGGATTCAGTGGTGGCCACAATATGGGTAGACCACTTCCAAAACTGCGAATTGGCCGTGCTGATCTCGGCAACTGGACGGACCCGATACGTGACAGTGCCATTCGTTCCTTGAATGGTCGGATCGACGAATTCGCCATGTATTCCACCGCACTCGCTCCGGCTGAGATTCTTACGATCTACGAGGAGGGCCGGCCATGAATACGAATTCATATTTCGCCCGGAACGATGACACGTGGGGCATCACTCCGTTGACCTTACTGGCTTTCACGCTTTCCCTTGTCCTCGGCACGAAAAGTCTGTTCGCACAGTCAGCCGTTTTCGGCAGTGACAGATTGCCGATCGAAGTGATTAGCGGGGAATCTCCGTTCGCAGAAAACGCGGAATGGCAACAACTCAGCGGTGGACACGCTGGCTGCGAAGGAGCGCAATGGGAGATCCGAAATGACATACTGACGCTGATGTACGCCGCCCACCACGATCAGCTGGTGCACCGCTGGACTGAGGCGAGTGGACTGACGGTCTGGCGAGATGACTCTCCAGCGGCAACCTCGTTTAGGCCTGACGGTAAAGGCGGCTACTACGTTGTCGAACAAACGACGCGACAACTCGCTCGCTGGGATGCGAACGGAAAGCGAGTCGCACTTCTGGCGGATCGCTTCGATGGCAAACGCCTCAATCGTCCCAATGATTGTGTTGCCCATTCAGATGGCAGTGTCTGGTTCACAGACCCAAACTACCTCTTCAAAGCGCGACCCAAAGAACAGCAGGAACTCGACGGTCAGTTTGTGTTTCGATTCGATCCCAAAGACAGCTCGCTTCGCAAGGTCGTGAGTGGATTGAAACTGCCCAACGGGATCGCGTTTTCGCCAGACGAGAAGTGGTTGTTCGTGACTGACAGCGCAAGCAACAATCTTTATCGATGGCCGATCGAAAGCGACAAGGCGCTAGGTAAGCGAGAAGTCTTTGCCACGCTCGCTGGGGCAGGAAACGATGGGATCGCGTTTGATCCAAAAGGCCGGCTTTGGTGCTGTACGAAAGGCGGTGTTGTCATCTTGAGTCCGTCTGCCGAGACGCTTGCTGTCATCAAAACGCCCAACAAGCCGACGTCGATTGCATTCGCACCTGCACCATCGCGTATGGTTTGTGTAACAACACGTGATGCGTGCTATATCACTGAACTGTCTTCGACCAAATCTTCGTTGCCAGCATCGGTAGGCATGGCTTTCGCCGAAAGAAACGAGACGTCTGAGCAGTTATTCGTGCGACGCATCGTACCGCTTCTGCGTGAGAAATGTCTTGCCTGTCATGGTGAAGATGTGGAGGCGAGAGAAGGTGGTCTTGATCTTCGTTCGCTGCAGACGGTTGCTGGAGGTGGTGACAGCGAAGACCCAGGCGTTGTTCCAATGCATCCTGAGCGCAGTTCGGTCTACCTTGCAGCCACTCGCAGCGATGATGTGTTTTCTGCAATGCCACCGAAAGAGTCAGAGAGTCTCACTGAGGAAGATGTTCGCTGGCTGTATGACTGGATTGCAACGGGGGCTGTATGGCCAACAGAGAAAGATCAGGCCGCAATTCGTGCCAAACACGAAGCTGAATGGTCACAAGAAGATGGAGTCCGTGTCCGAACGTCTGGCGGACTCTCCGATAGTTGGACCAATCGAAATTATGATCCTGAAGGTCTTTGGGCGTATCAGCCACTTCTAAAATCTGCTGTTCCCAGTTCGCACAACAATCCGATTGATGGTTTTCTTCAGGCGGCACTTCCGAAGGGTCTTCAAGTTGCGCCGCCTGCGTTACGACGTGATCTGATTCGCCGAGCAACATTTGATCTCACTGGATTACCGCCGACACCCGACGAAGTGAAAGCCTTCCTCAACGATGAGCGTGAGGACAAGGAGGCATTTCAAGATGTTGTGGAGCGGTTGCTTGCTTCGCCACACTATGGTGAGCGAATGGCGCAGCACTGGCTTGATGTTGTGCGGTACGCAGATTCATCCGGGTTTGCCAATGATTTTGAACGCGGCAATGCGTGGCGATATCGTGACTATGTCATTCGGGCATTTCAGGGTGACAAGCCGTATGATCAATTTGTACGAGAGCAAATCGCTGGCGATGAAATTTCTCCCCACAACCCCGAGGGCCTCGTTGCTGTTGGGTTTCTACGACAGGGCCCGTGGGAGCTTACAAGCATGGAAGTTCCGAAGGTTGCTCGTCAGCGGTTCCTTGATGATGTCACAAATAGTGTCGGCGAGACATTTCTTGCACATTCACTTCAGTGTGCGAAGTGCCATGACCACAAATTCGATCCTGTTCCTACGCGTGACTACTACAGCATTCAAGCGATATTCAATACAACACAACTTGCTGAACGACAGGCAGATTTTCTGCCTCTTGAAAATCAAGATGGTTTTGAAGAGGAACGGTTTCTAGAGAAAATGGAGCAAGGGTACCGTGAGTCACTAGCAGAACTTGAGGCTGTTCTCCAGCACAATGCGCTTCAGTGGTTTGATGCACAGCTAGAAGAGGCTGGTCCTGGTCGAAAGCAGGTGATTCGTGATTCCAAATCAAAGTGGATGAAGGCGGTCTCAAAAGCAAAAAAGAATAAGAAGAGCATTGCGTTCCAAAAAATACGAAGTGGGTTGATGCAGCAGGGGATTGCTCAAAGTGACCTTCCGCCATCTCGCGTCGGCTTCACGCCTCGACAAAATGGCATGCAGCGTGTTGCTACAAAGGGTCTTCAGCGATTGAAATGGGAGTTTGATCGATACAAACCCTTCGCTCTTTCGGTCTACAGTGGTTCAACGCCAACGTACATAAAGGTGCTGGCACCTCTTCGTATGCCAAAAGGTCCTACAAAGGGTTCGGTTGAGCAGATGTATATTCGTACGGATGGTGATCCGTTTGCCGAAGGCGATCCCGTGAAGCCGGGGGTCCTCAGCGTGCTCGAAGGCGAGGTTCCAGCTGTCATCCCTGAGACGCCAGAAGGTCGCAGGAAAGCATTCGCTGAGTGGATTACTGATCAGAATAACCCGCTTGTGTCACGAGTCATGGTCAATCGAATCTGGCAATGGCATTTTGGAAAACCAATCGCTGGGAATCCAAATAATTTTGGTTCGACAGGTGGCTTTCCAACGCATCCAAAACTGCTTGATTACCTTGCGGTAACGTTTATGAAGAGTGGTTGGTCGGTAAAAGACATGCATCGCATGATCATGCTTTCGGAGGCATATCGCAGATCATCCACGCATCCAGATTCAGATGCGTTCGCTGAGCAAGACCCGGAAGGTCGTTCGTTCGCCGTGTTTGAGCCACGACGACTCTCAGCGGAGGAAATGCGTGACTCGATGCTGGCTATTACCGAAGAGTTAAATTGTGATGTCGGTGGTGTGCCCTGTCGACCGGAAATCAATGAGGAGGTCGCGCTTCAGCCGCGTCAGGTGATGGGGGCGTTCGCATCTGCATGGGTTCCAAACCCAAAGCCCGGGCAGCGACATCGACGAAGTCTCTACATTTTGAAATTGCGAGGTGTGAAGCATCCTATGCTTGAGGTTTTTAATACGCCTGCACCAGACTTCTCGTGTGAACGACGTGAGTCATCAACCGTCACGCCACAGGCGTTAAATCTTTTCAACAGTAAGAATTCTTACGATCGAAGCCTCGCTCTGGCTCAACGCGCATGGGAGGAGAGTTCTGGTAAGACTGGAAATCGTGATGTGAGGGCGTTGCGACGTATTTATGAATTGGTGTTATGCCGTGAGCCTCAGCCAGAGGAGCTTGATCAGGCATTGCGAAGTTGGGGTTCTGTCGAGGCGAGTCTGCCTGCTGAGGCTCGGCCAGATTCAAAGGTGCCGCTTACAGCGTCACGTGAAGCAGTTGAAGAACTTTCAGGTGAACGCTTCATGTACGATGAAGTTCTCTACGCGAATCAGGAGTTCGAACCTGATGTGCAACCGAATGACGTTGATCGTCATGTGCGGGCACTTGGTGACATATGTCTTGTGTTTCTGAACACGAATGAATTTGTATACGTCTACTAAGGTTTTTACTGATGCCACATATGAATCGTCGAGAAAGCATGTTTCGCATTGGTACCTCACTTGGCAGTGTGGCGTTTGCGTCGCTGCTTGCTGGTGATACAAAAGCGACTGAATCAGTTGGGCCACTTGCTCCCAAACCAGTGCACATTCCGGCAAAGGCAAAGAATTGCATCTTCTTGACGATGACAGGTGGGCCGTCTCACATTGATACCTTTGATCCCAAGCCAAAACTCAAAGATCTACATCTGAAAGAGTTTACTCGCAGTGGTGAAACCAAGTCTGCGATGGAAAGTGGGAAGCGATACTATGTCCAGAGCCCTTTTTCGTTTCATCAGCACGGTGACAGTGGCGCACCAATGGCTGACAATTGGCAGCATCTCGCTCGGGTGGCAGATGACCTGTGTTTCTTTCGTGGGTGCCAGGTTGATAGCGTGAATCATCCGACGGCCATGTACCAGATGAATTGTGGCAATCGTTTTGGCGGAGATCCGGCAGTCGGTGCCTGGGTGACCTATGGGCTTGGCAGTGAGAATGCAAATCTACCAGGGTACGTTGTTCTTCCAGAAGTGTCAGATCCGCAGGGTGGCACTCCAAACTGGGGGAATGGGTATCTACCAGCGTTCTATCAGGGAACACCACTGCGGCCGACGGGTTCACCGATTCTAAATTTAGCGCCGCCACCTGGTGTGACCGCGAGACGACAACGCAATAATCTGGATCTTCTCAAGAGCATGAACGAGCGGCATTCGGCCTTGCATCCTCAGCATGACGAACTCGCTGCACGGCTTGAGAGTTATGAACTCGCCTTCCGAATGCAGACGGAGATACCGGATGCGATTGACATGTCGGAAGAATCACAAAAAACTCTCGAAGCCTATGGTGTTGGGCAGTCCGCAACAGATGCATTCGGTAGAAAGTGTCTTCTCGCTCGAAAACTCGTTGAAAAAGGTGTTCGTTTTGTTCAGCTTTATAACGGCGGGTGGGACAGTCATGACTATATCGAACGAGCACATGGCAATCGTGTGCAAAGTGTTGACCAGCCAGTTGCGGCGTTGATAGAAGATTTAAAGGCGAGAAACCTTCTTGATAGCACGCTTGTTGTTTGGTGTGGTGAGTTTGGGCGAACGCCAGACAATGGTGTTCGAGGAGGTGTGGCATACGGAAGGGATCATAATCCTGATGCCATGACCATCTGGTTGGCTGGTGGCGGAAGTAATGCGGGGCACACGATTGGTGCAACGGATGAAACCGGTATGACAGCAGTTGAAGAAGTGCATCACGTTCGCGACTTTCACGTCACGCTGCTACGACTCCTCGGACTGGATGACAACAAGTTGACCTACTACCACGCCGGACGCTTTAAACAGCTTAGCCAATTTGGCGGCAAGGTCATCGACAAGCTTATTGCATAAGCAGTTATCTTACTTTCAAACAAGTGAAATTCATGATATCACGCAATCGACGTCGTTTTTTACAAGCCTGCAGTACAGCTTCGATCGCTGCTCTCGCCACACCCACGGTGGCCGTTGACCACTTTCAACGAGTAAGCCCTCGAATCAAAGGAGTGTCGCTGAGTGCGTATTCGCTCAGGCGTCACATGCAGTGGTGGAAGGGTGATCGAACTGATGAACACCTCGACATTCTTGGATTTCTGGAGTACTGCGCGAGACTCGGACTCGACGGTGCCGAGCTGACCTCGTACTTCTTTCCTTCACCGCTACAAGTCACGTACACCAATCAGGTGAAACGCCGCGCTCATTTGCTCGGGATTGATATCACGGGCGGGGCAATGGGTAATACCTTTGTGCATCCTCCGAACAGTGATCTTGGTCGGAAAGAAATGGAATACTTTCAATTCTGGATCAATCACTTTGCCGACCTGGGAGCCCCAGTCGTTCGTATTTTCGCCGGCCGCGGAAAGCTCCAAGCCGGAACAGAGGACCAAGTCATGGCCAATGTGATCGCAAATCTTGAGCAGGCCGTAACGTACGCCGAGAAGCATGGTGTGATGTTGGGACTTGAGAATCATGACATCATGAAGAACATCGATAATCTGTTGCACGTGATCAGTGCGATCGATTCACCATGGCTTGGTGTTACGTGGGACTCAGCAAATCTAATGACTACACCGAATCCCTATGCCGAACTCGCTAGGATCGCCCCACATGCAGTGACTGCGCAGCTGAAGGTGATGACTCAGGTAAACGGCAAACCAACACCAGCCGATTTTACTCGGATGCTGGAACTCCTCCACGATGCAAAGTATCGGGGTTATGTCGTTTTGGAATATGAAGAAAAGGAAGAGCCATACGACGCCATTCCCAGCTTTGTCAAACAAGTCCGTAAGACACTTTCTGATATGAACTGATCAAAAAAGAGGAACACTTCGAATGAAACAAGAGTATGGCCTAAAATATGTCAGCCGCCGCACATTCACCCACAACGGTGTCGCTGCAATGCTTGCAGCTGGCACGGCTCCTGCATTTGTCACTCATGCACGAGCTGATGAGCCAAATAAAAAACTTGGTATGGCTGTTGTTGGTCTCGGCGGTTATGCAACACGATCAATCGGGCCCGAAATCGCTGCGTGTCAACATGTTCGGCTAGCGGGTGTCGTTACCGGCGATGCCGAGAAAGGGAAATCCTGGGCGAAAGAACACGGATTCGAGCAAGATGCAATCTATTCCTATAGCAACTTTGACAAGATTGTCAGTGACGATCGAATTGATTTCGTTCACATCGCTCTTCCCAACTCAATGCACGCGGAATTTGCCATCCGCGCGGCACAAGCTGGCAAGCATGTGATGGTGGAAAAGCCAATGGCGATCTCCAGCCAGCAATGCGAAAATATGATTGCTGCCGCGAAGCAGGCCGGTGTGCTGCTGGGTGTGAACTACCGGCTGCACTGGGAACCGCATCATGTGACGGCAACCGAACGACTCTCTAGTGGCGTTATTGGTGATCTAACAAACGGGAACTATGAATTCTCGTGGGGTTACGCCCGTGCGCTTACCGGTCCGAATAAGGACAAAGTGAAGAAGTGGTTGCTCGACCCAAAGATGGCGGGCGGAGGCGCCTTGTTCGACACCGGTGTCTATCCCATTCAGGCAGCTTGCTATCTCACAGGTCGTGAGCCTGTTGCGGTGCGCGGATTCCCGGCAACTCGTCATTCGGAACTTTTTCCGAA
>Ga0233431_1005730_pt1 | contig 11738 bp, 8 predicted proteins | sample SI_118_April2016_FD_179867 | JGI IMG/M metagenome (GOLD analysis project Ga0233431, IMG submission 179867) | Seawater microbial communities from Saanich Inlet, British Columbia, Canada - SI_118_April2016_200_MG | ecosystem: Environmental > Aquatic > Marine > Inlet | place: Canada: British...
CGACGTCTTGGATTAAGACTTTCCCAACCACTTCTTCACTCCTGTGAAAATAGAGTTCAGGAAGATTTTTCCGTGGAAAATAATTGGTTTTCAGGTGCGCTGGCTCGATTGCCATAGGAGCGATTACGTCCTGATGTGCCACCCAGACATGCACGAGTTCCTCGTTCACAATGCGTTGCTTCGCACTGTAGAGAGTGTAAAACGTACTGATGAGCAGTACGATGAGAAACGATAAGAAAAACCGCTCCCGCTGTCGTTTCACACACTGGTTATAGGGCGGTGCGTAGGTTGGTACAGGGAGACTCTTTTCTCGTTTTCGTTGCTTAAAAAAACGCCGGAACCAATCAAAAACCTTCATCACTTTGCACCCTGCGATAGATTTGTGAAATGCGCAACGAAGGGATTTCACATTTATTTCACAATTGCTTTTTAATCCAAATCAAACTTGTCCCATGGATCGTTAACATCATTAAGGGTAGCCCCTTTTTTATAGGCACTAAATTCAAATTTCGGAATATCGAGTGCTTCAAAAAGTTGTTCTTCATAATTGTAGTATCCAAAAATTTCTTTTGCTTCCAATTTTATAAATGGCAACGATATACTTGGTGGACTCATTACCGTTTCCAACGTACGAGAAACAAGCTCATGATCGATTCCTTTTTCTTCATTTTTGTCTTGGGATTTAATCGTATATCCAGCGCGCTCTAATTTTTCGATAAACACTTTGTGATCATCTGTTCGTGCAGAACTTTGAGTCGCTCCGATTTCAAAAAAATCTTTTTTAGACATAAATTCATTGTTTAAGCTGTTTTCATTATGACAATTTTTTCAAAAAAGAGTATCCCTTTCCCTTTGTCATCCCAGACTTGATTTTTTCCCTTTGCTTCCTACAATTCACTCCGAAGCAGGCGCGTAGTTAAATGGTATAACCGTGGTCTCCAAAACCACTATCGTGGGTTCGATTCCTACCGCGCCTGCCAAGGCGAAAATCGTCCTGACCCCTTGGGGTTTGGACGGTTTTTTGCTTTTTGCAAATGGTAGGAATTGAACCCGGGTTCGTTAATTTGCACCAATCCCGCAAAGCGGGAGAGGATGCAAATCCCTCTACCGAGCCTCACGAAGTGAGGTGAAGGGACGAGATTCCTCAGAGAAAACTTCATGACTTCATCCCGCTTCTGCGGGATTTCGTATATTCCGTTTTCTCTTCGTCTCGCTCACATGGAGGCCTTCGTACTCGCTTAACAGATTCACTCGTTACACTCGCTCATCTTACTCGTACTCAGCTACCCCATGTTTGCGGAGGGTATAGTCACTTTTTTCCTACTGCGCCTTAAGTTTGATAATGGATCCCGAAGTATTCCTACAGTTTCGTGGAAAGGGATTCCTCCACTTCGGTCGGAATGACAAGGGGAGGGGTAGAATGGGTGGCAGGAATGACAAAGGAAGAGACCCCCCCCGTAAAATTAGACTTAAAAATATTAAAATATACACTAAGGCATGCTTTTAAACACAAACATGAAAACAAAAAATATTGGCATCATGGGGATCTTTGCTATGGGGGTCCTCGTCTTTTTCTCAGTACAAGCTTTCGCACAGGACGCTTCTACATCAACGGCTGGAACGAATACTTCAGAGCAGAATTATGTCCCGCCTCCGCCCCCTCCAACAGAAGATTATCACGATCCAGGGCAAATGCCGCCACCAACGGGAGAATATTATGATCCGGCGCAGGTTTCTTTTCCGCCTCCAACGAGTGGTTTTCAGGATCCAGGACATGAATACAAAGAAGAATACGAACAACATCATCCTTCGGAGCCTTGGGACGGCTGGGAAGAAAAATACTGGGAAGATTCAAATTCCGAGAACTGGAAACCAGAACCACGAGAGGAGAACTTTTACAAACCTGATGACAATTTTAACCACGAAGATAATTACAACCATGAAGAATACAAAGATCCTTCATCAGGAGACTGGCAAAACCACCCAACATCAGACTATCAACCGCCGCCACAAGGAGATTGGCAACAAGAGAACTACGAACAACCTTTTAACGAGCAGTGGAAACGAGACATCCTTCGTGGATGGGAAAAATTTAAAATGCGAGAACTCGATCAGATGGAACGAAATTCCCGAGAAAGTCCGGATTTAGCATCACACATCGGGCCACTTCGGTCGCTTCTGAAAGAGGCCATCTCCTGTGTGAGTCCGGCGAGTACACAATCCGATCTCGAAAACTGTGAACAGCAGTATCGTGAGCGTATAGATCAGGGTTTTGAAAAGGCGCACAACGCCCAACAAGCTCAACAATCAAGGAGGGAAATGGAGAACCTTGATCGAATTGAAGAGAAAGATTTCGCCCGTATGGAACGAGAAGGTCTGGATACGAGCGAACTTCGAAAGAAACTCAAAGAAATGAAGTCCCTTCTCCAGAGAAGAATAAACGCTACAGATTGGGAAGAACGTGAAGATCTCCAATGGGAGATGAACGATGCTCAGGAAGAATTCTGGGAATCTATGAATCGGATTCAATCAATGGGGCAATTCGTTCACATGGAAAAAGAATGTGGCGAGAATCTAGCGAGGGAAATTGATCGACGAAAAAAAGATATGAAGCGAGGAGGGGAAGTCGACAATGCTGTCTTCGCTCAATTGGATAATCTCATCAAAGAATGTAAAAGCATCGTCGCTCGTGCAAAGAAAAAAGCAGAACAAGGAGAACATATTGATGGATGGGAACTTGGGGAAGAGATTCGTGAAAAGGTCTGGGAAAAATTTGAGAAACTTATGCATAAGGGAAATGAAAAACGGTTCTGTAAGGATGTCGAACGAGGAATAAAAGATATGCAACGTGGCGTTCATGAAGAAGCGCCTCGAATGCTCCCACAGATGCCTGAATCAATTCGTCCCCAACTGAAGGCTCTTATGGAACGGGGGAAATCTATTTTGGCAGATACTAAGAACGCCATGAAAAACGGTGACTGTGAACGGGCTGGATCGATCATGCAACAGGGAGAAGAGATGGGATTTGAATTTCGGGATATTCTGGAATCAGCCGGACTGAGCAAGGATGATTTAGACATGATGGATCACGAAGATGATTACGACGATTTCTACGAAGACTTTCGAGAAGATGGGATTGATTTCGATAGAGATGATTTCAAACGGTCTATGAAAAACCAAAGAGCCGGAATAAAAGAGCTCGATTTGATGAAAAAAATGGATCGAGAGGTTCTGGCAGATTTCCTTCGAAAAACAGAAGGAGGATCCGGACAAACGCTTCAGTTTGCGAGTGACGTTGGAATGAGTACCACTCAAACACAATCCCTGATTCGGTCTCGGAACGAACTTATGGAAGAAGTGAGCAAGCTCAAAGATGAGATTAAGACACTCAGAATAGAGGTGAGTAGGCTCAAAGAAGAGATCACTCAAAATCTAAATGATTACAATTTTGGGTCTGGGCCGGCCAAAGATAAAGCAAAGAATCTTGCTCGAAAACTTGTGGGCATGAATGATAAAGAGGCGGAGAAAGAACTGGAAAAGATTAAATCAGAAGCCCGAGAGGAGAAGGTGTCTTCGGGAATGATTGCTTTCCCAGACGCCGATGACACACCAGAGAACTGGTTTGCTCCGCACGCTCTAAAAGCCAAGAACGTCGGATGGATAAAAGGAAATGCCGACGGAACATTGAATCCGGGAGGGACTCTCAACTATTCGGAAGCGGTGGTGGCTATCGCTCGAATTAAAGGAGAGACAAAAGGAGTTCGTTCAACCTCAGCGGTGGCGAAGAATGTCGCCCCATGGGCACGAGGATCAGTCGCATTGCTGGAAAGCAGTGGTGTTGATTTAACGTTTATGGAAAGCGTTCAAGCAGGTGATCCGATTAAACGGGAAGAAATTGCACTTCTTCTGAATGAAGTGCTCAATCTCCCGGATGTGGCTATTTCCACAGCACAATTTACCGACATGGGAAAAGTGAAAGATCAACAAATGAAACAAGCTATTGCGAATGTAAAAGCAGCGAGGTTTATGATCGGAAAGGGAGGAACGACTGAGTTTGGAGTTGGAGAGAACCTCAGCCGTGCAGCTCTAACCAAAGTTCTTTCACTCGCATCGGAACACCAATAAAGTAAAAAGAGAATTCATCAGAGGGGCAAGACGCTGTCTTGCTCTTTTGATATGGGTTTAATCCTTTACTCAGCCCCTTAAAAATGGTATAATTAGGAGATGGGGTTATTTAGAAAACTTATTGCTGGAGCGTGCTTAGGACTTTTCATTTTGAGTTCGGTGGCGTTTGGTATGTCGGACACAAATACCCTCCGTTCAAAAAATATCGAAACGGGATTTTTATCCTATCAACACTTGGACGTGATTCAGCCCTACACCGTGCAGTCACTTCCGCCGAAGGTTGTTGATATCGTTGATTGGGAGGCGCTCAACGCGATTCCAAATGGATCAATTCAAACGTGTTCGCAGATAAATAAATATTCCGAATCGTGGGATTTTGTACAAACGCACAAGCGAGCAGAAACAGAAATCATTCTCGTATCGCGGAAAAACGAATCCTATCCGTGCCATTACATTGCGACACATTTATGGAAAAACCAGTTCAACATGGCCTCTCTTGAGGACATCCCCCTCGCGATTTCGCAGAAATTTTTTACTAAGTATCCGGTGTTTGTTCGGGAGATTAAGTTTTATCGAAAGTGGTTTCATAAAGGGGAAACGATTGACTACATCAAGCACGAAGAGATGCATTTGATTCAGGCATTGCACAATCCTCAGTTGGAACGGTACATGTGGACGGAAGACAAAACAGCGCTCACACCGTTCGGAGAATTTATCGAAGGGTGCACGGAGTTTCACTTTCAAACTGATGGTCCAGAGTACGAAAATTATGTTTCAGAATATGAGCGATTGCTCACGAGCGCGTTAAAAAATGGTACCAAAATAGAAATCGATCGAGCGTGTGGAGGGGACTACGATGCGTTTGTGGAGTTGGACTAACGTAATCTATCGGGAACAAACGCTTTTGAGCCTGAACTGTTTACGGGATTTTTCACCTTCTTGGAAGACAGCATTTTTCGGATGCGTCCGACCTTCCCGGACTTCAGTCGTACTTTAATTCCATGCGGATGATCCGCGGTGTTCGTTAAAATTGATTCCACGACGCCTTTGGTGAGATGACCACTTTTTTGATCTTCTTTTAATATGATTTGCACCATGGCTCCAATGGAAACGTTTTTCAGAAGGCGACCGTCTTTACTACTCATCACTTTGATAATACTGCTTTTTGGAAGAAAGTGACATGTTTCCTCCCCCTTGATGGGGGAGGATTAAGGTGGGGGTGAAAAATACCCCCTCCCCTCAATCCCCTCCCGCGGTGGGGAGGGGAAGTTAAACTCGGCTAAACATCTCAATCCGTTCATCCATAATGATATCACTTTTTCGAAATGGGCGACGAAGAACTATTCCATCCAAGGAAGTGCATCGACTCAGCGCCACATACGTTTGCCCATGCGCGAAGCTTCCACTCCCGAGATCAATGATGACTTTTTCGAAGGTCTTTCCCTGGCTTTTGTGAATGGTAATCGCCCACGCTAACTTCAACGGAATCTGAGTAAATGATCCGATTTGTTCTCGTTTAAAATTCCCACTATCAAAGACATATCGTGATATTTCCCATTTGTGAGGACGGACTTCAACCCGCTCACCATCAGTCTTTTCCACAATCAGGAAGGTCTCCATCTTGTCTTTTTCTTCATTGTAATCTTCACAAATATTCACCACTCGCCCAATGGTTCCGTTCACCCATTTTCGTTCCGGATCGTTGTAAATAAACATCACCTGCGCCCCAACTTTCACCGTGACTTCTTCATCATTGGGTCGGAGATTTTTGGCAATCTTCCCGCTGTTCGCGGCGACGAATGTCGTCATATTGCCTTTGAGTTTCGCTAACTCCACAGCATTAATCGTGGCCGCATCGGCGTTGGTGGTCATCAGATGGATGAACTTATCGTCTTTGTCAGGAATGAAATCCGCATCGTGCCGATCATTGAGCTTCTCCAAATGTTCATCGCTCAGGCAGTTATTTCGCACGCCATTCAGCACTTCGATAAAATCCATATCGGTCTGCCGATAAATTGTATCCAGTTGGATATGTTCCAAATGAAACGCTTCTGACAACAGGTCGTTTGCCCCTTGGAAAACTTTGGCATCAAAAAAATACGGTGAGTCGTACTCGGACAAAAACTTCTCTTTGTCTCTCCATGTCATCACCGGTGGCAATTGATACAGGTCTCCAAAGAAGACCATCTGCACTCCACCAAAGGGATTGTTGTCCTCCCTCGCTTTTCTCAAAAAGACATCCATCGCATCGAGCAGGTCTGCCCGCACCATCGAAATCTCATCAACGAGAATTGTTTTCAGACTTTTGAAGCGCTTGGCTTTTTTCTCATCAATCCGTTTCTCCCTCGCCTCGTCGAGTTCAAACCCGGGTTTCAGTCCAAAGAACGAATGAATCGTATCGCCGTTCACATTGACCGCCGCGACTCCGGTGGGCGCGAGGACGACCATTTTTCGTTTTGAATTTAACCGCAGATGTTCGAGCAGGGTAGATTTTCCCGTGCCCGCTTTTCCCGTAATAAAAACATTCTTTCCCGTGTCTTGGACAAGGTTGAGCGCGCGACACGCTTGGGTGGAAAAGATGAGTTCTTTCATGTGGGAGCAAAGTGTAGTGTTTTTTTGGAAGTGGAGCAAAAATACAACTGTCATCCCGGAATTCTGAAAGAATGTCCGGGATCTAGCCATAAAAAATATATCTTTTAGGTTGTTTTGAATTTTCTAAAAAGAGTATTTGTAGCAGTTAGATCCCGGATATCTCGCTCCGAGATTCCGGGATGACAAGAAGGGGGATTTTGGCCAATCCAGAATGACGGGGGCGAGGAAAGAAAATTGACATTTCCCATCCAAAGCTTTACACAAAGGGGTGCATTTTTAATATATTTTAAATATGGCGATTTTTGACGTTCCCACAACAATTCGAAAGCTGGATGACGAAAACGTCTGGCTTGATTGCATGCTCGACACAGAGAAGCAAGTGACGAAAGTCATAAAGGTGAAAAGAGAACTTATTGAGGAAAAACTGAAAGATCTGTCGGTCGGCACATCGGTAATGATGACGATTGACGGACCTTTGAATGACACCCCCAATATTGTGAAAATTCACACTTCCCAAATAGTTGCCGCGATAGTGAGAGCTTCTTTCGTTGATGAAAGCGAATTTGTAAAAGACCCTGATGAGATATCGTTTCCCAATAAAAGTCGCAATAATATCGAAAGACTCAGGGGTTTGGGAGGAATGATGTAGGAAGTCCCCCTTAGTAGTTGAAGAAAAAGAAAGAAGGGGGTATTGAACAATTAATGTGTTCAAGAGTAGCTATTGTCTCTTCCGCAACAATTCAGTGAGACATTTTTTTCGCAGACGAATACTCGACGGCGTTACTTCCACGTACTCGTCTTCTTTAATGTATTCGAGAGATTTCTCAAGAGTCACCACGACTGGTGGCACGAGGTTAATCGCATCATCCGCTCCTGATGAACGCACGTTTGTCAGTTGTTTTGGTTTGATAGGATTGACGGTCAGATCGGTTCCTTGGTTGTGTTCTCCGATAATCATCCCCTCGTAAATCGGCAACGCCGCACCGATAAACATCGGTCCACGATCTTGCAATTTCCAAAGCGCATATCCAGTTGTCGTTCCTGTTTCTCCAGAGATGAGTGATCCGACCTGCCTTTTCTCAATCTCTCCCATGTGGGGAGCCATGTGCGCAAACGAGCTGAACATCGTCCCTTCTCCTTTGGTCAAAATAATAAAGTTGGAACGAATCCCCAATAAACCTCGCATCGGAATCTCAAACTCAAGATTCGTGATACTGTTTTCTGTTTTCATATTTATCATCTGCCCTTTTCGCAGAGACATCATTTCAATAATTTTTCCGCTAATTTCCTCAGGCACATTAATCACCACGTTCTCAATCGGCTCGTGCTGTACGCCATCAATATCTCGCAAGACGACTTCTGGCTGAGACACTTGCAGTTCAAATCCTTCCCGTCGCATTGTTTCAATCAGTACCGCAAGGTGCATTTCCCCTCGTCCCAAGACTTTCATAGAATCTCCAGAACCACTGTCGAATTCCACATGAAGTCCTACATTTGTTTCCAGTTCCTTCTCCAAACGGTCTCGGATCTGACGACTCGTTACATATTTTCCTTCTTTCCCCGCAAATGGAGAATCGTTCACCATGAAGTACATCGCCAAAGATGGCGGATCGACATCAATCGCTGGAAGAGGCGTTGCGTCTGGGTTATTGGTAATGGTTTCTCCTACGAATACATCTCCGAGTCCCGCAATCGCCACGATATCTCCAGCACTCACTTCTTCCACTGGCACGCGTTGCATGCCTTTAAACGTAAAGAGTTTGGAAATCTTCCCCGTTCGTCGTGCTCCCGTTGGCGTCAAAATAGTAATCGTTTGGTTTACTTTCACCGTTCCCTCGTGCACTCGTCCCACGGCAATTCGTCCGAGGAAATTATCGTACGACAGTGTCGCTGGTTGCATACGGAAGTCCGCTTCGCTGTTTTGCTCTGCTGCTGGCACGTGTTCTAAGATGAAATCAAGTAGTGGTGTGATATCCTTTCGTTCATCGTCCACTTCCTTCATTGCTACTCCGTCTCGTGCCACAGAGTACATGTACGGGAAGTCCAATTGCTCGTCCGTCGCTCCCAATTTCACGAACAGATCAAAGATTTGATCGATCACCCATGTTGGACGAGCCGACTCTTTATCAATTTTATTCACGACCACGAGCACTTTCTTTCCTTGTTCTAAAGATTTCTTCAGCACAAACTTCGTTTGGGGCATTGGTCCCTCGTATGCGTCCACCACCAGAATAGTAGCTTCCACGGTCTTGAGCACACGCTCAACTTCACTCCCGAAATCGGCATGCCCTGGTGTATCCACGATATTAATCTTCGTATCGTTGTAGTTAATCGCTGCGTTCTTGGCGTAGATCGTAATCCCTCGTTCCTTCTCTTGGTCGTTGCTGTCCATCACGCAAGTTGCCACTTCTTCGTGTTCTGAGAACACTCCTCCAGCTTTTAGGAGTCCGTCTACCAAGGTGGTTTTCCCGTGGTCAACGTGGGCGATAATGGCGATGTTTCTGATTTCCATGAAAGACTTTAAAATAATCCCTCAGGTTATAGGTATTAAGCGGGATAAGTCAAGATTTATGAGAGGGGTTATTCAATATTGTATTTACTTCTTTTTTCTTCAAAGGCATCTTTACCTCCCCCTAGGAAAACATTGATTACCACGTATGCTCATAGTGCTCTGACAAATGTTTATTTGTTCCAATGGTTCGTTTCTTTTCGTTTGAAAAGGAAATATCTAAATATTTTCCTATAAATCTTTCTTGCCCTTCAAATAGATCCAATGAAAAAGAATCATCTTTATTTAGCAAATCTTGGAAACCATATTTGCCTTTCCAATTTTCCATTTCCGTATTTAGTTCTTTAAATAATTTCTGATAATCAGCAGTTTTTATAAGCTGTAATTCATCTAATTCATCAACATTGGAAAGAACTTTGTATCGATCTCTCTCTTCGTGTACTGTCTTTATTCTACTTACACCTTCTGGGTGTGTATACAATCCGAGATCCCATCCTAAATACTTTGAAGGAATTCCGCTTTCTGGAAAATATTTCAATGGAAACTCATCAATAGTTATAAACCGTTGATACTTCAAACCTTCTTGAAAAGGACTTACTTCTTCAGGAATAGGTCCTAACTGTAATTTCACGCAACCATTAGCTAAAATAACTCTAAGCTGAATTTTTCTTGCTTGTAAATCTTCTTCGCTAGACTTTGTTTCAGGGAGCAATATGTCTTTTGTATCAAAGACATACTCATTCGCAAAAACGTCTTTATTTTTCCAAATCTGAGTATTTATAAAATGAAATAGAACATCCCAATGCCCTTCTGTTACTCCTTCCTCTTTATCTAATTCTTTTTTAATTTTGTTCAACCATATTTTCTGTTTTTCCTTTGAAAGTTTTGGTACTTGAAAAAATTTATCTACAGTTTCATCTTCTTCAAGAATCCGAAGTATCGGAACTTTTATTTGAATATAGGAATTACAGTTTTCTTGTTTCAACACAGTGTCAGTTAATAAAAGACGAAAATGATGCCGAACGATAAATACAATTAACCAATGCAAAAGACCTACTATTAGAGCTAATTCCCAACCACCAAAATTGAAAGAAAGACAGTATAGTGCGATTAAAGGGATCAGTGCTTTGTTTTTGGAAAAGAAGTTTTTCATTTTAAATATTAAATATTATTTTTAATTTATTGTTATTTGTCTTACTCGGTCAGATAAAAATCGTTCAATAAAGGTCGAATTCCAATCATTGTGATTTCTTAATAATGTTATTACATCTCCATCAGTGAGGGGGATTATTAATCCTCTCTGATCTGTGTATGTATCTCGGCATCGACTAATAAATCTATCTAGATCATCAATTGTTCTACAAAGAAGAAAACCAACCCGTCCTCTATTCGGAGAAAACCTACTAGACAACTGATCTAATTCAGGATTGGTTGGATCTGAAGAATAGTTTTTACATTCTACCATCATGTATTGACAAGATATTCCCATGGAATTGTGTAATCTAAAGAAAATACCATCGGTGGCTGCATTATCAAAGGTAAGATCAATTCTTTTTCGTCCTTCATGAATTTCTTGTTCCAAAGAGGGGTAAATTAAATGAGGGTAAAATAAAATTTCTAGTACTCCCATAATGGTTCGGTGATATTCGGTAGCACCCGCATTCCCTGGTTCGATACTTTCTAATTTATCAATTAAATGATTAATTAATTCTTCAATATTAACATCATCTAACTCCTCATTTGCCAATGAAGTTGTTTTTGTTTCTCGCTTAAAGTTCTCTAATACTTCTGGGTTGCTTCGAGTGAAATTGGCAATAAATGCTTTTGAAAAAGGATGGATTTCAATGAGGTCTTTTTTGGTAACATATGGAGTTTCATCCATTCTTCTTTTAACGAGGGGGGAATGGCTCATTTGCAAATGTTCATTTTGCATAAAATTCAACACATAGTGCTGATAGTAGTTTTGAGGAATATAGTTTCTACAAAATGAAACAGCTCCTTTTGGGACTAAGAGTATTTTTTTGCCATCAATAACCAATGAATCACATAGCTCTCGTTCCCATCGATTAGTTCCTCTATTCCAATAAAATTCACTAGGAACGTCGCTCTGCATAGGGATTCCGTGGAGTTTGCATTGACCAATAGTGTATTCGATTAGGTGCTTGCGGATGATATTTGTGGTCATATCAGACAACTTATCTTTCCCAAAACCATCAACAAATAAAATATTATCTTCCAGATCTTCAATCAATCCACTTTGGATGGCTCGACTCTCAAGAATACTTCGAAAGATACCATCAGTTCCAACGCTACCGACACCTCTTCCTTGAGGAGTCCCCCTAGACACCCCTAAACATGTTGAATTAGGTTCGTGTAGGTGTATGAATAATTGTTTAGCATTCTCTAAATCACCATCACGAATAAGATTAATAACTCTCTGAAAAAAGTTGCGAATAGTGTTAGATGCTTCTGTTGACCAATTATCTTTCTTAAGTCCCAAGAAAAATGGGTC
>Ga0233431_1005731_pt1 | contig 11736 bp, 11 predicted proteins | sample SI_118_April2016_FD_179867 | JGI IMG/M metagenome (GOLD analysis project Ga0233431, IMG submission 179867) | Seawater microbial communities from Saanich Inlet, British Columbia, Canada - SI_118_April2016_200_MG | ecosystem: Environmental > Aquatic > Marine > Inlet | place: Canada: British...
GCGCAAACACCAGGATTGGAGCTGCTATGAAAGCCGAAAGCCAGAAAACCATCAATATCGCTTCTGTAAAAACACCCAATAGCCCGAGGATTATTGACAAGATTATTATTGTAGTACTTAGCAGGGTTAATCTATTTCTTCTATCAAGTCGATCATTATTAATGATTGTTGTTTGACGAATCAATTTCCGATATGCTTTGTCTCTCTTATACCTCGATGTCAAATCAGTACCAGTTAATAGCTTTATGGAAACCCCTTCCGCTTGTTTCTGCAAAAGCATATCGACATAGTCTGGCGTAAGATATGGCGAGACAATCGTAATAGATTTTTTTGCGTTATGAATTGATTCTTGAATTCGCTCACCAGCCATCCGTCCTGCGAATACCTCACAATTGTCAACACGTGATAAATACAAATGGTCCTCCTATCTAGCTAACGCTTTAGGCTTGAGCATTGACATAATCATATTCCAGGAAACAAATCCCTGGTATTATCTATAGATTCTTAATTATAAATTCTTTTGCAAGAATATACCTTAGCCCAAGTGTCTCTTGGTCATTCTCCATGATATATTGTAAGTGAGGTTTAACAATATTATGCTTTACAGATTTTGCTTTTATATACGGATCGTTCCAAATATATGCAGAAAACATAAAGTGCGCTTCAAGTGTGAATTGAGAATTTGGGTATTTCGCATCCATGTACTCTATATAGCTGAGGACTTCACTGGCAATAATACTGTAGGGTTTCATAGCTTTTTTTAAAAGAGGATCAATTTTTCGATTAGGATCGATACCACTCTGCTTAAGCGCTTCTTTCAGATACCAGTCATCAATCACACTCAACATTAGCATTATTTTCTGATAATACCCATAGATTTCATACTCCGGATGATTCACGATTATAGCATCAATGTAGGCTATAGCGGAAGAGAATTTATATTTCGTATCCATAAGCATTTCATATTTCGCCAATACATCCACTTCGTCTGTCTTAAAATACAAATCACTAATTTCGAACTTTCGCCGAATAGTCTGTAACTCATGATTAGCAATATTGTACCTGTTCCCAAATATTGTTAAGTCATGAAAGAATGATTCAATTAATATTTTTCTTGTCTTAGCATAGTCTCTATAATCAGAAGATGGATAGTTATCTAAAATCATTACATACAGTGTATAGGAGCGTTCAGCGGACGAATATTTTAGTTCACCATCGATTAGGAAATCATTGAAATAATGGTCTGCTAGCCAGACAATCGTTTTCTCGCGTACGGATTCATATTCCTTATTGCTGAGTATCTCATGACCAATTTCTATCCCCTTTTGATCGAGACCCAGAATAAATGCATTAATCATTCCATCATATTTTGTAAAAGAAATGTCTTGAGCTAATCCAAGGGAAAAAATAAAAACTATTAGCACGCTTCTTTTAAATGCTGATGCCATCACTACTCCCATCATTTACCTTTGTTTGATATACTATTTTCACTAGGATATAATTTTTCCCGTCCTTCACAATTCCGTTTGCTCCATGGAAGCCAGCACGTTCCTTGATTGTTTGAATATCTACGTATCCCTTTACTTTCAATATTCCTACCTCATTGTATTTATTCCCTATCTCAAGGCGATTGTTGAAGACTTTCACATTTTCAGACTCCACTATACCATAGTCATTGCTGTCAAATGGCATGAACATGACAGATGCGTTATGTGCACAGCTAGATAACGAGATGATTAGGATTAGGATTATTGGTTTGTGTAAAGTCATACATTGAGTTTTCTAAATTGTTATTCGTATGCCGCGATTATCATAAACAATTCATCGAGAGTTGTACTTTAAGATAGCTTTTATTACTACACGGATAAAGGAATTATTCAGCAGGAAAGACTTCCATATCTTCTCCCCCGCTGAATATTAATGTGATAGGATATAGCATCTACCTGCTTGCTAGCACCCCTACTGTCGTCTTTAACCATTTCCCGCCCACTAATTCAGACTCGCCATAAAAGTAATCTAGCACCTCTTTTGCCTTTCCCTTTATGAGTCCCTTCTCTAATAACTCATGTAGATTTCTCTTTTCCTCTAAACTCACTTTTTGATTGTCAATTAGGGTTCTCACGGCTGACACCTGCTTTTCAGTAGCCCATTCTATATCCCTTGTGACCACTCTCTGTTGTCGCTGATGCTCTTCAATATTCAGCTCTGGTATTTCTTCCACATCTTGTGTGAATATCTCAGAGATGCCAGCACAACGAAGGGTAGCATCTATCATGGCTGATTTACTGGCCATCTTTAACGCCTTGTTCAGGTCACCATTGTCTTGTTTTTCAGTAAAGCGCGCTCCAACACCCTCACCAATTACCTCACCTAATTGATTTCTCAACTCACATTTGAGAATGATTGCATCAATACCAACTCCCTTGATAGCGCAATCTTCATATTCCTTCAGATTGGGAAATCTTGGAATAAGTCCCAGCATGCCTGCTATCTTTTCTGCACCAGGTTTTAGAAGGGAAGGCTTGGATTTCTGACCATGAATCATTATCGACCCGTAATCACGCCCCTCTACAAGAGATGACCTTATCCAGTCCATTAATGTATTTCTGTTCTCCTTTCTCCTGTCTAATCCAGCCCTAAACGTCTCTGGCGTTGAATCCAGTGGGTTAACAGCCTGTGTTTCCTGATACTCGACAACCTGAGCATTAACACTATTTATTTTTTCCATTCTTAATCCTTCCTTTATTTCACATCAAATCGTGGTTTGTGAATGAGTAGAATCCATCATTCCCATTACCCAATATCAGATGGTCTAGCAGTTCAACATCAATGCTAGAGAGCGCTGTTTTTATCTTAGTTGTTACGGCTCTATCAGAACTACTCGGTTCGATACTACCAGATGGGTGTGTATGCCCAATTATGATTGCAGCAGATTCGTATCTGATAACATCCTTCACTAACTCCCTTGGATATACTGCTGCTGAATTGAGTGTTCCGCTAAACAGAACAACACTTGTGATTATCTGGTTTTGTTGATTCAAATACACCACACCGAAATGTTCTTTATCTCTTTCTTCGTTCGCGAACAGAGCTCTAAAATGCTCAGCAGAGGCTTTGGCATCTGATATTCTGTCACCAGGTTGAAAGAAGAACCTCCTGATATATTCTCGTTTTAGCCTTTCATCTTCCACCTTATCTAGAATCATTTGATTTAATCTCCATATGACAGGTAGTTGTGTAGGTGAATTTTGCATCACGGAGATTTACACATATCCCAGCTACTTCCTCGCCAGTATTAATGACATGCCTTCTCAGGGCAGATTTATCTATTACTTCCTTCATTGGAACAATTCGCACAAAGCGTTTGTCACTGATGAGTAACGCTTCATCATCTATCACAATCTCAGGTTGTTGTTGCCTTAGCTTCAGTACACCATGAGCTAGTGATTTTGTCTTAAAGCCAAATGAACGCATCCAGTTATCAAGTGATATTTCATAATAGCTTTTCTTCTTCTCATCCTTTTCTACAACAGATTTTAACCAATCCTGAATTTGTTTGATTTGAATGTTAGCACTATTTCTGTTTTGCTCAATGGAGGTATCAATATTAGCAATCTGACCTAAATAGAAATCAGCTCTAGCTTGGTCAATTAGTGGTGAGGGATGTTCTCGTTGGCCACCATACTTCAACTCTACAGCTTCAGTATGCTCGCATCGACCTTCACCATCAATTTGAGCAATGAAGCACTCACAGATGTATCCTGAACCGTTTTTTTGCACTTCTACATACTCACTGTCAATACCTGATCCGACTAGGAAACCACCTGGAGTGCCTATTATATCATAATTGGTTATCAAGGTTGATGCATCCATCATGAACTCCTTTCACCATCTTATGAAGTTTGATGTGTTTCTCCATAATTGATCTTGGGGGGCAAGTCTTTAATGCCTCAGTACAGGCATTGTAGAATGACCATGCATTCCTTTCAGAGAACTCATCATATTCAGAATTGAGCCACTCCTTTTTCACCATTGGTATCTGACGGGGTGAAATCACACCATGTCCATAGAGAAGGCCAAGGAATTGATATGCCTCGTTATCAGATATGGATTTCTGCTTGAACAGATTGGCATCCTGAACAATATGCTGAAAGTTATGCTGTGACCTATAAACAGTCGTAACCACCATTGTCTCCAGGTCCTCCCATACATTTGTCGTATGTTTTCTCATGAGTGATATATCGCCCGTGAGGGCAAGGTTATCACAGACGAACACAGTTGCTCCGATTGCGATACCAACACTCATGCTTTTGTCATAACTATTCCTGAAGCCTATTGAAAGCCCCATAGAGTCAGAACCATTCTGGAATGTATGAACTCCAAACATTTGATTCCCTCCCCTTGCTAATCCAAAACTGCTCTTTGAAAGTGTGTATCCATTCAACAATCCACTTGCTACATCAGCAAGATTAAGAGCCAATTCATAATGACTAACTGGTTTATATGTATCTGTTTCAGTGGGTAATTGAATCTGTTGTAGTTCGTACAATGATGCGTGCTTACCACCACAATGCAGTAGTAGTCCCATTTTATTACTCCTTAATTAATTGAGATAGGTAAAAAATAGCCTAGTCAATACGACCAGGCTATCAATTGGACGCTATTTTGTTCCTAAAAGCCTGGACATTCAACCGGCTTCCGGTCCTCTTTAGGTAGGTATATGTGGCAGTAATCTCCACTTTTATACTGAAAGGAAGAGCGCTTAGCCAAGGGTTTCTCACCTAACATGAGTACGCCTTTTGCCTGAGACTGTATTACATCTACTATGGCTGTGTCAGTTGTCGGGTCTATTATCTCAACTGCATCTGGTGAGTCTGTAATGACCCTAACACCAGGGATAGGTTCTTGGGAATCAATAGTCTTTCCATTGATACGATATAGCTTTGTTGTTGGTCTGGTTTCGTAAAGCATTTGTATTCTCCTGTTAGAAAAGATTGTTAGTACACTTTGTTGTGTACGCAACGCTAACAGGGGCAAATACCGACATCTGCATGAGAGGGGCAGGCTAGAAACAGATGGTGATGAATGACTCTAACTAAATTGAATGGAAAAACTCAACCAAATAAGGGGGGTATGCCCCTTGAATAGCAGGGGCGGTATGATTGGTATAGTGGGTATCCACAAAATTTGATTTATTTTTTGATATTATGTTACTTATCAGATATGAAAAAGAAGTACTAATAACCATCTGAGGTATCGTCATTGAGTCACCTTATCAGAACATTAGATGTATCGCGTACTCCCCAACCTTTTTTTAATCTGATAGGAGTACCTATTAGTATACCATATCCCTATTCTACACCGACGGCTTAGCTGTAAAGACAATACTCCATATCTGTTTAAACTGGGTCTGTACTAATTGTAACGTTTGTACCTACTAATATGATATAGGTATTTTTGAAATCAATATCGCTAAATCCAATATAAACAATGTTAATTAATATCTATAATCCTGTATAGTGCTGAAACACAGGCACTTAGGTATATCCGAGCTACCAGGATTTTATATCTCTATATGCAGTAATTATCCTACATAAATAGGCGCATATCCTGATAGCTCAGACACATTTAACAGACTACTGGAGTGCCCTCCCATATCAAATCAGGAAATGTTTCTATTATGTGCTCTGGTATCTTTGACATTGAAAACCTAAAGGCATGAGCTGGATTCACATAATAGTGTTTTCTGTATATTCGTATCACATCATGTTCTACAAGTATTTTCATGTGGTTGCTTACGGTTGAAGGCGGCTTGTCAAGAGCTAAAGCAATTTCTCTAAAGCTCTGTGGTATGCCCTTTCGTTTTTTTCCGCGAACCACGCTATCATTGGACATTTGCGAGAGAATGTCCTCAATAAGGAACAGCAAAGTAGATTGAGGTAATCCTAGCTGAATTATTCTAGTAAGATTCATTTTCCAGAAATATGAACTTACTTTGAGCTTTCTTGGGACTATTACTCGCCCAGCAATGTCGATATTTGGAATATTCATAACTGGAGAATTAGTTTCTCTGTCATAGATGATGTATCTGGTCGATTTATCTGGTATTTCTATATGTGGAGCGGCCATCTTAAACCTCCACGATATTCAATACATCAGACTCCATTTTTATGTCCACTATGGGGGGTGATATCGTGTAATATTCGTCTCTGAAGGCGTTGTAATTAATTTCTAAACGTGTTACTCGTCTAAAGCTTTGAAGAGCCCTATCGTTCGAATAGAATGTCTTCTGAAATAGCCACTCACTTCCATTTATGAAAAAGCCTATTTCTTGAAAATCATTTCGTTTCTGTAGACGTCTTGCGATTGTTTGATCGGAGGTTTGTAAGCGGAAAGTTGGAATACCTCTGAGTTCTTGCCAGAGATACGATGAGGGTTTTGAACACTCTATTTCATAATGCATGTTTTCCTTTCTATTATGTTCTACTCTCTCCGTAATTCATCTTTGAATTCACGGGAGAATGTGACAAATCAAAATAACAGCAACTTCACCAAATGCAAGCATAAAATCACATAAATTGTTATAATATATATACTTATGATGTTTATATATTATATATATAATTTATAAGAATACCAAGAATTATTTTTTAATCTAAGGAATTAATACCTTAATCTTTGATACAACGCACAGAAAATCCTACTTCCCGACCTGTATATGCACGGTATATGGTGTGTGAATCATCAAACAAGATTCGCCCCCAGATGTATGAATTATCCTTCGGAGATGATGATGGAAAACCTGCCCACCTACCCATACTCCCAAATCCACTACCGCCACTACTACGATAACCGCATGGCAATGCGGTAAACCCACTTTCATTATTTCCATTTCCATCGTTTAGCCAGCCAGACACTGATTTTAATAAATCACCTTCAGTTGTCCCTCGATAATTTAATGAATCGGCATCGCTTGGACTTATACCTAAGTAGATTTCAAGCTCTTTCCATTCAGAATCGGTAGGTATATGCCAGCCTTCAGGTGCTAATCCTCTACTATCATCAACGGTATACCAATTATATAGTGCCCCACAAGTATCTACATTGCCAATTAGATTGTCATAGTAACAAAGCGCACCAGATGTTGTGCCAATCCAGTCACCTTCAATGGAAATATTTGGAATTGTATCTCCATTTCGGTAATGAGTGACTTTTAGGTTTTCTGCCATCCATTCTTGCTCGCCAATCACCACAGTTTGATAAATATTACCATCAATATCGGTGACTGTCGTATCTCTATCATCAGGCTCGTCACACGCAACCAACAAGGATAGTATCAGCCATATTAGTATTGTAGATTTCCAATTCATTGTTAATCCCCTTTATACAAATATTCCTGAAAGCCAATAAACGTCTCACGGATGGATGAACTCCATGTCCATTTCCTTCATTAATAGTTCATCATACATCTTTTTTCCTAAATTGGGATCTAACTGACCGTGTTTATTGAAAATGTCAACAAAAGCAACCTGGCAGTTATGACCTTGAAAGCTCTTGTTTCTGAATGGCTTTTTTTCACTAGAATCGATTGTCGTTTTCGGATACAGTAATATGCTCAAATCAGTATCATAATGTAGATTGTAAACAAACATTTGTTTAAGGTCAGCATCGCTTGGAATATTATTTTTCATCACTTTCCACTTTGTGTCTATCACCAAGCTCTTCTCTTCTGTCTCCACAACAATATCAGCCCTTAACCCTCTTGATTCCCAGAACGGCATCCTCGTCTGGTCCCGCACACGAATTATTGGGTTATCTGGATCGGCCTGCAGTACTTTTAGTTTTCGATAGATATAATTTTCATACAGCATATTCATGTCAAAGAGGATAGCAAAAACATTTTCATTTCCACCCTTCAAGTCAGGATTGTATCTGAGAATAATCATTTTGGCTAAATTCATCGCCTGTCGGTAACGCTCTGTATTTCTGTCGTATCTTATCTTATCGAACCAATTTGCGGTTACATTAGCATCAGAAATATTTTCAAAATTTAGAAGCAACTTGATAATACGTATATTGTGATTGGGGTTGTGTGCGATACTCTTCAGAATAACAATTCCTTTTAAGAGTATCTGATTTAGCCTATTGTTGGCATCAAACACTTTGTGCTCTACAAATACTCTCTCATGATGGAACGCATTCTTTTTGATGTGGTCAGTGAAGAGAATTTTCCCTTTCACCTTATTTAAATTCTCTTTTACTGCTCTATAGTCTTTTCTCATGCCATGGCGGAAAATGGTTTCAACTTCTGTTAAAAATAGATCGTAATAGAGATCTAGGATTGATGCAGAACGAAGTTTCAGCTTAGCAGTAGAAATCGCATTGAGTTTGATAAGCTTGCATTCATGCAACATTGCAATAAGCGCATTATGCCAATGCTCCTTGGTATTCTCATCGTCTGCATTATTATCAGCTTTGGGGAGAACCTCTATTGTCAGGTTTTTCACCTGAATGACACCCACATAATTATTGAACTTGATCCTTTTATTCCCAACAGAATAATATTTTTCTTTTGTCCGATAGCCATATTGTTCCATAGCAATGAAATGACTCATTTTAAACAAAGGATGATTTTCAACCTTTAGCCATTGATGCTCAAAGACCTGTATTATGTTGTGGGTTCTACTCATAAATCGAAGTGAATGTAGCTAAATTCCAATCTTCGGGATTTGTAAATCTATACACGGGTCTTTCGATATATTCTTCATACTCTTCATCTATTCCATCGGAGAGGAATTTCACGGTCCCAACTTCTTTTTTGACAAATCCATTCCCTATAACTAGGCCAATTTTCCCCCAATCACCGTAAAAATATTCCTGGAGCAAAGGAAGTATCTTATTAACGAATGTCTGCCTCAATTCCTCGAGAGGTTCTTTTCGGTCATGGATTGACATGAAATAGGAGTGCCCTATGCAGTAGTCTTTATCAAGTAGCTTTTCTAAACGTCCGTTCATGGAGTATAGCATATTGGCCAAATTGATGCCGTCACATTTATATATATCTTGATTTAAGAGTTCGGGTTCAGGGTTCACTTCAATAAATGAAAATCGTCTCCTCAAAGCCGTATCAAGTGCCTCAACGCTGCGATCAGCGGTGTTCATGGTACCAAATATGTGCAGATTGGGAGGAACCCCAAACTCGTCACCTGAATATGGGAGTTTCGCTGGTATGTAATTATCCATCCCAATTCGCTTATCATCTTCGATAAGTGTGATCAATTCTCCAAATATATTGGCAATATTCCCTCTATTAATTTCATCAATAAAAATAGCATAATTATTATTTGGGTCCTCCAAGGCTTCATCAACTATCTGCCTAAACAATCCAGGTTGTATTTCGTAAATGACCTGCTTCCCATTTTCTGGGCTACTCTCATCCGCATGAACTATGGGTTTAATCCCCTCAATAAAGTCTTCATAGCTGTACGACTGATGAAATGTTGTGAATACATACCTTTTCTTGGTTTTTGTTAATGGTTGGTATGTATCAATTTCATCCTTTAGTGTTAGTAATTCAGGAACTTGCTCCTCTACCTTTTCCAAGATTACTTCCCATTCTGAGTTCTCAGTCTTATTAAATATCAGTATCTGGAACCTTTTGGATACATTAACGAACTCGCATTCCTCAATAGTATGGCTCTGTAATTGTCCCCAAATAGTTGGTGTTACTGACTTAGAATTGGAGGCAGTCGACTTGTGTTGCACTAACTCATGTTGGAAGATATCAGAGACTTTTGCTCTCTTCATATCTAATACTGCCAAAGCAATTACCTCCCACCATGCCAATGATGCACAAAGATTTTTGAGGTACTCATCGCGGGTCACTGTTACTTCTGATGAAGTATATCTCGCAAAAAAGTCATTCTTAAGCCTATAGGTTTTACCTGTTCCTGGAGGGCCGTAAAGTATCATGTTTAAGGGATAATTTGAGGAAGTATTTGCCCCAGCTATTGAACCAGATTCTTTGAGAAACATAATATATTGTCCTACTGATGCAGAAAAGAATCCACGAGTACTATAACTTGGAGCTGCCTCAAAGTAATATTTACCATCTACGTTTCTTTGCTCTTCAATTAGCTCAGCATATAGATTCTCTAGCTGTTTGAGGTCATCAACTTCATAGATATTGAACTCTACTTTTTCATTGAGCATATCTATCGCTTTGAGATATGAACTTGCAGTACCAGAAGTTTTGGGGTATTTATTGTTTAGCCAAACAGCAAAGTCAGATTTATAGTTGTAACTCAATTGGTCTCCCTTCATTAATGCTAAGAGTTGCTCATAGTATTTTTCATATTTGGGATTACTAGAATCATATCCTGTGAGGTTCGTCAGGGTTTTTAGTGCTAACGTGTGTTCAACTTGCCAAGAGCCCTTTAATTTCCACTCAACCTTACGGCATTTTTGAAAAGTTCCACGATTATTATCATAGTAATATTCAGATAGAACAACACCATAGCCCAGAAGTATTCCTCTACCTTTCTTTACGATAATGACATCCCCTATTTCAATATCATGTCTAAATTCATAATTAGCAGTTGCATCATTTTTCTTAGAGCTCTTCGTGCCTTCTAAAGCTTGCAACTTTTGTGTTATTTCCTCTTTTGAAGAGTAATCATCTAAATCACCTAGATCATCCCAGCCAAGACCCATGATACCTGCATTATAGAAATCGTCCCACAATTCGGCGTTTGTACCAGGTGCATATAGCCAATACTGTTGGGTAGAGTCCCCGTTAGAGAGGACACCTTCAGCCAATCTCCTAACAGTCTCATATTCGTCTTTTGTTGCGGAAAAGTTTGTGCCCTGGTTACCAACCTTCAACTCAGTTAGCTCACTGATCATAGACTTGCCAATTGGATTATCTATAAGATTGTGAGTAATCTTGAGATTCGCTTTTAAATCGTTTCCTTGATTTTCTTTCCAGAGATGATCGTCAGGAGAGCTTTCCTTTATCTGTGGTTCAGAAGTAATATCTGCAAGCGCATAACACCCAGATTTATCACCAGTTAGCCATATTATTACTTTATCACCAACTGCGATTTTATTTTTATGTGCTCTAATTGACCAATCGGTTAATAAATTCTCTTTGAGTGCTGTTTTGAAATCATAAACATCTGGATTCCCCTGAAATACCCAATAGTTAATATCATTTTTTTTCTCTAACGTTTGATACAGAATATCTTGTGCAAGGAGTAAATGATTTGTGCCATTATAATACTCTGGCATGAGGCTTTTAACCTGATTAATGAGCTCTTTATCAGGTTCGATATATTTGGTAATAAAGTCACTCACTAGTACCATATAGTGAACATATTTCTTGTTTTTCGTCGCTACTGGTTCCCCAATAAGGTCGCAATATTTCTTGTAAAAACCTGCTTTATATAAAGTATACTTTTGAGGATTGTGAAAAGTGAGATAAGTAGCAATGGATCGCTCATCTTGGTAATGATGATCTTTTTCGTTTGGATTTATCTCTAAGTAGACTCTATTTGCCCCTTCTGTAAAGGCAGCAATACGGTCTCCCAATAATTGTTTTTCATCAAAAAGGGTCTCAAATATTTGTCTTAAACCTTCAATATTTTCTTGTGCAATATGATTGAGTACAGCAATACTCATGTGATAGGCCAAATTGCTAAATTTTAGATTCTTAATTTCTTGTTGAAAATTATCTGC
>Ga0233431_1005732_pt1 | contig 11735 bp, 10 predicted proteins | sample SI_118_April2016_FD_179867 | JGI IMG/M metagenome (GOLD analysis project Ga0233431, IMG submission 179867) | Seawater microbial communities from Saanich Inlet, British Columbia, Canada - SI_118_April2016_200_MG | ecosystem: Environmental > Aquatic > Marine > Inlet | place: Canada: British...
TTTCTTGAATTCAACCGGTAAGTGCAATTTCTTGTTTCCCAAAGAATACATCATTTGGAGTTCTAAATCCAAGACGTTTCCTCGGCCTATTATTTAATCTATTCATAACAAACATCTCATCTGACTCACTGATACTCGTGAAGTCCATTCCTTTCGGGAAGTATTGACGAATCAGCCCATTCATGTTTTCATTGCATCCTCGTTCCCAAGGTGAATAGGGATGAGCAAAGTAGAAGTCTGCATCCAATTTGTTAGCCATAGTTTTATGCTCAGCAAATTCCTTCCCATTATCAGCTGTCATTGTGTGAACCCACTTTTCATGTGGCTTTAACAAGCCAACGATTGCTTTCGATACCTGTTTGGCGGTACTTCTTTCAACCCTTTTAATAAGAGCAAGACCAGATCTACGTTCTGTCAAAGTAACAATAGCCTGTTTATGGTTTTTACCAACAATGGTGTCTAGTTCCCAATCGCCCAGGCGACTGCGTTTCTCTACGATATCTGGACGTTGTTCTATACTTACCCTGTCAACAAGCTGGCCACGGCGTTCATGGCTACCGTAGCGCTTCTTACGCTGCTTCTTGCAACGTAGGTATTGGTAAAGAGTGCCTCCTCGTTTTTTGTCTGAGAGTATATGCTGATAGATGTGTTCATGGCTGACTGAATAGGACATATTCTCTGAGACCCAACCACTGATTTGCTCGGGGCTCCATTCTTCTTGTATCAATGACTCAATAAATGACCATGCATCGGAATCAATGCTGACCTTGGACTTATCTCGACGACGTTCAAGGGCAAACTGGTGAGCCTGCTTATGGCGATAGCCCCTATCCCCACAATTTCTTCTCAGCTCTCGACTGATGGTTGCGGGATGAACTTTTATGAATGTGGCTATCATTTTCTGATTATGTCCTGCTTGGTTCATCACTTTTATTGCGTATCTTTGCTCCTGGGTAAGCTGCTTGTAGTAGCGCATGTGTGCTCCTCATTATGGTTTTGCGATCAGAGGATAGACTAGAACAGCTTACCCTTTTTGCAATACCTTTTGAGTTGCACTTACGAGTTGAATTCAAGTTTATATAAAAAACCTTATAGAATAATGGATTGAGCGTTGCAATTTGGAAGGTAAAAGTGTATTATTTAAGCGCTATCTAGAAATATATGACCCCGACTTGGGGTGTTTCGGGATCAATTTTAAAAAATGGGTCATCCTGACCTAAAAAATGAAGAACTTTGGAGGAAACATGAAACGTTTTTCTATACTATTTATTCTGGTATTTGCTGTTGCTGCTTTCGGTCAGGAAGCTATGGAAGCTCCCGCCGAAGAAATGGCAACTGATATGATGGTTGCAGATTCTGCAGCCGTTGACACCATGGCTATGGACGAGATGACCATGGACGACATGCTCATGACCGATACCACAGCTGTCATGGAAGAAGCTGTTGTCGAAGAAGATGCTGGCGATGCTCTTGAAGCCATGTTGGCTGAAGAAGGCACCATGGAAACAGAAGTGACCAGTGGATCCGCCATGATTGGCTATACTGCGGGTTTAATGGGTGGTTATCCGGTCTTCATGAGTTCTGGTATGGACGATGGAAAAGCAGCGCCGGTTTTTGGAGTGGTTTTTTCTACACCATTTGGGTTCGCTGTCGGTCCACTTGAAATCGGATTGGGTGCTGAGCTCGGCATGTATGATTTTACCGATCTTACAACTGATTACAGCGGTATTGTAGCTATAGCTACATTAAATACTGCTCTTTTGGAAACTGCCCAAGGTGCATTGTCTGCAGAACTAGGTGGTGGTTATTATGGTACTAGTGTTGGCGGAACAGCTGGAGCTACCTTTAACTATGCTGTACCTGGAATACCACTTGTACTAAAACCATATGTCAGAGCAAACATGACTTTGGCTTCGGGTGATAATGAAATTGGTAGTGTTGCCTGGGTAAATGCTGGTCTTTATCTAGCATATGACATAAGCACTTTATTCTAATTTTCTTATCGCTTAAGTGTTTAAAAGCCCTGCCAAATGGTAGGGCTTTTTTTTATTAATAGGCACAGATTAAAGACCACAAGTAAACGACATGAAAGTCTTTTATTAGTTCGAAACAGAAGTATGGGAGAGTGTCAGGTTGAATCTCTGGGATCATTACGCTAAATGGTATAATCTGCTTCGTACGAATCCAGTATCTTATTTTCTATACAGATTAGAGAAAAGATCTATTTTAGATCTGCTTTCAAGAAGAACTCATGTTCGTGACAATGGAAAAGCCACGGATCTTGGAACTGGCAGGGGTTGGAGTCTAGATCTAATCCCAAAGGATATTTCATGTGTATACGCTCTGGATCAATCAATTGAAATGGTCCATCTCGCTCAGGAAAAATATCCTCATGCAGAAATAATTCAGTGTGATGCGCTAAGTACACCCTTTACCAGTGGAAGTATGGATCTCATTTCATGCGTGGGGCTTTCAGAATATATTTCCGATCTTCCAGCACTTCTTGAAGAAATATTCAGGCTTCTCAGTAATAATGGTTTTGCTGTCATTACTTCATCACCGCCAAATCTTATGAATCAAATTCGAAAATTGATGGGACATCATATTTATCTTCGCTCGTGATGAACGACATTGTAAAACCACAGTTGACGACAATTAAAATTCCCGTTTTATAGAGGTCAATTTTAATAGACTGTTTGGATCAGATAGAGGAGATCCGGATGGTTACAGATCAACAGGTAAGGAGATTGTTTCAGATGTCGCAAGATTCAAAATTGAATAAATCACAAGTATCAATGAAAGCAGGAATGCATGAACAAACAGCCCGTAAATATTTACAGGTTGGAAAACTTCCCAGCGAGTTAAAGAAAGAGCATAACTGGGAGAATCGTAAGAACCCATTTGCTGAGGTTTGGTCAGAGCTCAAAGAAAAGCTTGCAGTAAACCCCGGTCTTGAAGCCAAGGCCCTATTCGAGTTCCTACAGAGGGAATATCCCGGACAGTTTCAGGATGGACAACTCCGAACCTTGCAGCGCCATATAAAACGCTGGAGAGCTACAGAGGGGCCATCAAAAGAGGTGTTCTTTCCACAGGAGCATCATCCCGGTATCTTAAGCCAATCTGATTTTACTCACATGTCATCTCTTGAGATTACAATCAAAGGACTGCCCTTCGATCATTTGCTTTATCACTTCGTGCTGACGTATTCCAACTGGGAGACGGGTAGCATCTGCTTCTCTGAGAGTTTTGAGTCTTTGAGTGAAGGATTACAGAATGCTCTCTGGACATTGGGTGGTGTGCCTGTGACCCATCAGACCGATAGATTATCTGCAGCAGTTCAGAACACCACAGATGAAAGAGGCTTTACTCCTCGCTACCAGGGTCTACTCAGACATTATGGTTTAAAGGGCCAGAAGATCCAGCCTCGTAAAGCTAATGAGAATGGAGATGTGGAGCAGAGCCATCACCGCCTCAAAAGAGCTGTGGATCAGTCACTGATGATCAGAGGCTCTCGTGACTTTGAGAGCAGATCAGAATATGAGACCTTCCTAGAGAAGCTGATCACACAGCGTAATCGTGGCAGACAAGTTCGCTTTGAGGAAGATAGAGTTTTATTAAAAGCTCTGCCATTACGACGGCTAGATTCGGTTAAGCATCTCAAGGTCAGAGTTACTAGGAATAGCACCATCCGTGTGAGCAACAATACCTACTCAGTAAACAGCCGCCTTATCAATGAGCATGTTGATGCCCGCTTGTATATGGACCATGTGGAGGTCTGGTATGCAGGCAGTCAAGTCGAGAAAATGCCCAGACTACGTGGTGAGGATCGTCACCATATCAACTACCGGCATATCATTGACTGGCTGGTGCGTAAGCCTGGGGCCTTTGCAAATTACTGTTACCGAGATGACCTGTTCCCCAGTACGAACTTCCGACTGGCCTATGATCTTCTAAAAAGATCAGGTAGTGTCCGATATGAGAAGCAGTATCTGAAAATCCTGTATCTTGCTTCTAAAGAAGGTGAGTCCAGAGTTGAGGCTGCGATCCTGCATCTGCTGGAAGAAGAGCAACGTATCAGCTTTGAGGCGATAGAGGCCCTGGTTGCATCAGAGCTTCCAGAGGAAATCTATAATAGAGTTAGGGAGATAATCATCGCTCCCGTTGACATTGAGCAGTATGATCAGCTGATAGCTGATGGGTGGTCCAAATGATCCATCAGACACTCACATCAGTCCTGAAAGAGCTCCGTCTACCAACAGTGAGAGCTTCCTATGAGGAGCTGGCTACAGAGGCTACCAGGGACACATTGAGCTATGAACAGTACCTACTATCCCTCATGGAAAGAGAGCAGGAAGTTCGCTGGGAGAACAGAATAGCCCGGTTCCTCCGAACATCACATCTTCCAGTTGAAAAGACTCTATCAAGCTTTGATCGGGATCGACTTCCAAAGAAAGTTAACCAGCTCTTGTCAACACTTCTAGATGGTGGGTTCATGGATAGGTGTGAGAATGTCTTGGCTTTTGGTAATCCCGGAAGTGGTAAGACTCACCTGCTTTGTGCCATTGGCCAGGAGATGATCCAGCAGCATGGCAAACGTATCCTGTTTACTCCCTGCAACTTGATGGTCCAGAACCTTCTCATCGCAAAAAGGGATCTAAAACTATCCAGGATCCTAAAATCACTTTCCAAGTATGATGCGATTATCATTGATGACATTGGTTATGTTCAGCAGAGCAGGGAAGAAATGGAAGTTCTGTTCACATTATTGGCTGACAGGTATGAAAGAACCAGCATTATGATTACCAGTAATCTACCCTTCTCTAAATGGGAGCAAATCTTCAAAGACCCCATGACAACTGCTGCAGCAATCGATAGGCTGGTTCATCATAGTGTAATACTTGAACTGAATCTACCCAGTTATAGGTTAGAGAAATCGAAGGAAACTAAAGCTAATTAAAACGGGAATTATATATGTCGTTGGCTGTGAAAAAGCCTTGTCGTTGATCAGCTCGATATCTATGATGGATAAAATGTTCGATAACCAAGGACTTATTGTTATAAAAAAGAATCATTCTACTATTCAGGATCAATATCTTATCACTAAAGGGTAAGAGTTATCGTCAATTTGAACATGGTAGCTCCAATGGAAGTTGAAGTAAATAGTGGATCCACTTTGTGTTTATTATACTGTGGGCTTGATGGGTGGCTATCCGGTTTATATGAGCTCAGGTCTAGATGGTGGAAAAGCAGCACCTGTTTTTGGAATTATTGCCGCAACTCCTTTTGGCTTTGCTCTGGGTCCACTTGAATTTGGTGTTGGCGTTGAATTGGGGATGTATGATTTTACTGATGCTACCACTGATTATTCAGGGATTGTTGCTATAGCCACATTGAACACAGCTCTGCTGGAAACTGCCCAGGGTGCTGTGTCTGCTGAAATTGGCGGTGGATATTATGGTGCAAGTGTTGGTGGTACGGCAGGAGCTACTTTTAATTATGCCGTCCCAGGTATCCCATTAGTATTGAAACCATATGTTCGTGCTAATATGACCTTGGCATCGGGTGATAATGAAATTGGTAGTGTCGTCTGGGTAAATACAGGTATGTATCTTAGTTACGACATTAGTACCCTTTTCTAAACACTGAAACATTTTCCTTAAAAAGCCCCGCCAACTGGTGGGGCTTTTCATTTTTGTCGAAACTCAATAGTGGTGAATGGAGAAGGTGTAACATTCCCCCTTCTCCCGCCTAATCCAGCCAACGGTTGATCGACGACAAGTCCTTCTCTTCCCGTGTCAAACAGCTCCCCTCTATACAGTACTTCTTGATGTCCTAGTAGATATTTATTCTGAGATCAGATATTTGTCAGGTAATATCATAGCCAGCTGGCTTATCAGACCTGAAATCTAGATAGGTATATAGACGCTAATCACTCTGCTTATTGAATAGTTTGAAACCGATTATTAGGTAAAGACCATCGGAACTGAGGAGATCATATGTTAGACGGATGTTATCCAGATATTTGTGTTGTTCAAAATTAAGACTCAAATCGAGCTCGGTTTCCCATTCTTCATTAAAATTAAAAATAGGAATTTTGTTTCCCACAGAGTTCCATTCAGTAGAAACAGTTTGATCTTCAGAATGTTGAAATGTTACCTGGAGATTAAAATATCCTCCATTTAGCTGGTGTGCATAAATAATACTTACACCCTCTGAGTGCGGATTTCTCAAGCCAAGTGGCACACCTTGAATCTCCACATTCGTATACATTCCACCATTCGTATATAGCCAGGGAGATGCCAAAAAATATTCAACAGATAACTCACTAGTCGAAAATTCTTTCTGCACACCGAGGGTTAGCCCAAAAACATCCTGTAATCGTTCTCTATCTACTGCATCGATTTGAAATTCGTCCAGGATAAAATCACCATACACCTGCAGGTCAGATAAGCACTGCCATTCTATATCAAACCCCATCAGCTGATTGTCATTATTTTGATCAAGAGTTCCTGTCTCAACATGACCATGAAGCTGCTCCAACTGAAAAAGTGCTCCTGGATTAACATAGTTTAGATCCACACCTCTTTGAACCCCAGTAGCAAGCACAACATCTTTTAAGCCAACTACTAAGGACGTCCCAAGCTCAAAAGATAATCTTCGATAATATAGCCAACGTTTATGGGTACCAATTTCATCTTGACGGTTATCAAGTCGAATTAAGCGATACTCATAATCAAGTCCATAAATCCGGTGAAAATTGAAGGCGATCTGATCCAGAGCTGGAGTATAATAAGAAAAGAGAGTTGCATTATATCTTGAGGGTCCAGATTTAACGAAATTACGTCCCAATTCCAACGTTAAGTAGTCTGAGTTGTATATGAGGCTACTAACCTCCGTCACCATGGTCATATTTTCTCGCTGATAAGAATGCAAATAGTATTTCGAATGTGGGTGGTTCAGATGAAAGATACTACTTTTGTGTAAAAAAAGTAATTTGTTATTCTTTAAACTGAATTGAGCTGGAAAGTTGAAGCTGCCATGAGATATTTCTGGATACACAGTGAGGTCTATTTGAGCATTTATTATCTGAGGGTGGAGTGCCAATAGGACAAATATACAGCTAAAAAATACCCTGCAAGATAACTTTAGCACGAATCGCCTTGAACTTCCCAAAATATTAAGTCTAATCAGATGTAACAAGTGGACTATGTTTGCGCTCCCGAAATTTTTCAACATTCCTAATCAAGCGTGGGAGCGATAGTTTATTTGCCAAATAAATGATTCCCAATTCAAAAGCCATGGCTGGTGATATCCCAACTCCTAGGGAACGAATGGAGGCCAAGCCAATCAAAATAAACAAGATCAATAAATCAGAAATGCGCCAAAAATCAGCACCTAAATTTTTTGACCGCATGAGATAATTGATAATCGTTATGACCGCCACTATACTTAAAACGCTATAGCGAAGAATATCCCCAAAAGTCACAATAGTATAAGATGTACCTTCAAGTGGGTTGGCATAAGCTATATTCAAGATAATGATTTGAAGTATACCGACCCCAATAAGAATTATTTCTGTATTGTAGGGAAAAATCGACCCTCGTGTAGTAAATAGCAGGATAAAAAATAAGCTGCCAATAAGCAGGGGTGTCGAGGTAAGCTGATTCAGATATGAAGCGGTTAACAACAATATGCTAGCATAATAAATCATCGTCAAAAAAGGTAGAAATCTGATACGGAGCAAGGCCTGATATCCGGGAAGATGGTCTTCGTCCCAGTTAATGGTATGTACCATTTGTGTTATTATATGAAGACCAAAATTAGTGAGTTTGGGGAATAAAATAAGACACATGATAACCAGTAAATAAAAAGACATATAAATATATCCTGGTGAGCCCAGGGTCGCAGCTATAGCAAAACTTCCAAAAATACCTAAATATAAGAAAATGGTGAGCAAGGTACCCTTATATGAACCGGTCACCCTAAGTAACAAATGATGCATGTGATTCTGTCCTGGTTCCAAGGGATGTAGGCGGTTTCTCAACCTATCGTAGAAGACCCTGGCTGTATCAATTATGAGATAAGACACCAGAAGCACAAAGGGCGTCAGATTGAATACAGAGTTCTGCACACCTGATGTGTTAATACAAAGGAGCGGTAAAACCGCAACATGAAAGCCGAGTAGCAGGCTACCACTATCACCCATAAAGAATTTTGCAGGTTTTTGATTAAAATGTAAGAAAGCAGCCATGGCACCCATGTAGATAGCATTAAAATAGATAAAATCTTTATTGCCCATCAACCATCCAATTAATAAAGCGAAAAAACTTGTGAGGAACATATAGCCACCCGACAAACCATCCATACCATCAATAAGATTTACGGCATTAACAATTCCTATAAACCAGAAAAGGTATAGCGCTCCTAGGAAATATATATTTGAAGGCAGAATCAGTCCGAAAAAGGAGATCGTATCAACTTGGCCTACAAACTGCCCAACCAGCAGAGAACCGACGAGTATCTGTGCGGGCAGTTTAAAACGCCAGGATATTGACCAATAGTCATCGATTGCCCCCAAAGCAAACAGCGCTATCCCCCCCAGAAAATACCAGGTATATTGGGCATGGTCATTCATCAGGAACCACCCCAAGACTAGGATAGCAATACCAAAGGCAATGCCCCCAAACCTGGGCTTCGCTACAGTATGAAGTTTACGTTCTGAGGGGTGATCCAGAAACATATCCGGCTCCATATACCGCAATAAAAATTTTGAGAGCCACAGTGTAGCTGCGAATATTAGCGCAAAATAGCTAATAGTTGTCATACTTTTCCTATCCTCATTTATCCATATATTATGTCAAATAAGATAATCATGATTCGCATTGGGTGTGAGACATATATCAAGTTTACTAGGCGGAGCTTTGAACCAATATTCGCATATAGTAACCCTGCTAACCTTGTTTTGTAATGTCCTTAACTGGGTGGAAGTGGATCTATATTCAATACTTTAAAATAATGTCAATTTTTTTTCGATTATCGGTACAATAAAGTTCCTCCAATTAGCTATTTCACTAAACTCCGAGAGATTCTTCTCTTGCCGGCGCGATCAACTTGCGAAATTCCTTCATAGTCACGATAATTATGGCCACCGTAAACAAAGACTGCATCAATAACTCCTTATAACATGATCTCTGCCTGAAGTATGGTTATGCTACTTATTGAAGCATATATTTAGTTGACTGTGCAATTTTAGTCTCATCCACAGTAGCAAATGCTTTAATTAATTCAAACTAGTACGATACCGATTAATGATATTGAGATATTTCCCAATGACAATCTTTTCATCATACTCGGCAATCATTTTTTTTCGCCCTTGACCTCCCATGAGCAAAATCTCGGAATCCGTCATCTCTAAGATGCGAATCATTTTTTCTGCAAGATCTTTTGGGTTTCTAATTTCGCAGAGAAATCCTGATATCTCATCAATCACTGTATCACGACAACCGGGGTGTTCAGTTGTGATTAGAGGTATACCCATACTCGCAGCTTCAAGCAAACCTCTAGGAACACCCTCTCCATAATATGAGGGCAGAACAAAACATTTTATATCTTTTAATATTTCTCTTATGTCATCAGTGAATCCTAAATACTCAACTATTCCATCGTTTTCCCATTCATCAATTTGAGAAGCATTAATTCCATGCTTATTTGATTCTATTGGCCCAACTAAAGCACATTTAATTTCAAAATTTCTACTCCTGATAATTTTACACGCCTCAATGAAGTCGTAAACACCTTTTTCAATTAGAAGTCTAGCACTGAGGAGAAAGTCGAATCGATTGGGCGAGATATGATATTGAATGTCAAAATGTCTCAAATCAACACCACTACCTGGAAGTATATCAGAATTAACCTTCAAGCTTAATTGTTCACCAAGTAAATAATTTCGATCTTCGACATTTTGGAAAAACACTATTACTGATTTCTGTAGCAATAATTTGTATAGGGTAACTATTGTTTTGGAAAGAATTGATCTCCCATTCCGAGTTGTGCCCATTCCAGAAATGTTGTTTATTATGTCTATATTAGAATACATACTAATTATTGAAGAATGAATATTGCCTTTTGGGGTATACGATAAATTCATTTCAATATTATTCTTCCTGAGTAATCGATATAATCTGAAAAGAGAAATCACTTCATATATTGGATTCGTGTTCAACCTGTCCAGATCCCAATTATAATATTTCACACCTAATTGTATCAATGACTTACTGTAATTATCTTTTGGTGCAAAAACAAAAATTGTATGTCCATTTTCAATAAGTGCTGAAATTAAGGATGCCCGAAAATTATATATATACCAACTTGTATTTGCTATGATGCCAATTTTCAAATTTTGAACCTTTCTACAATCGTTCTCGAGACGTGTGCATAACATCTGACTATGTGCCCATTATAATATTTCAAATTTGCTCCTTCCAGGGTAAGAATATTTTGGGTAGTAATAATTGCTCATGTTTTTATTTTCCTCTCAATCATTCCAGTAAGAACACCTTTCAAAATGGGAGCGGTTTTATCCAAACAATATTGTTCCTCTACCATATTCCTACCATTGTCGCCGAGCTTCTTACGAAGTGATGGATTCGACGATAGTTCTTTAATTGCCGATGCCCATTCTCTGTTAGTGGATGCTAAGAAACCATTAATACCTTGTTTAACAACTTTGGAATTCATCCCTACGGGAGAAGCGACAACAGGAATTCCACATGCCATATACTGAATAATTTTATAAGCGCATTTTCCTCGCTCGAAAGGTTCATCTGGAATTGGCATAATACCTATATCGAATTTTTGGATCTCTGAGACTTCACACTTAACAGACCATTCTTTCTTCTCTATTGGCAATTTATTAAATTGAGTATGATTTGCACCAATCGCGACAAACTGTATATTTTTTGAATCTGACAGTGATGAAATTATGTCACCCAGCGACTCAAGGTACTTTGCTGTGATTGGTGATCCTACCCAACCAACGACTGTCTGCTCAATGTTTCCATTCGGATATTTAGGTGAGTAGCGTTTGAGATCAACGACTGTCGGCAAATGGATGACCCGTCTGGCACCGGCTTTTTCTGCCCAGACCTTCAAATAATCGTTTCCAGTAATTACGATATCTGCTGCCCTCATAACTTGATCGATTTTATTCGAAAATATATATCTAATTATCCCGTTTGAGCTTTGATCATACCGATGAAATATTGCATCATCGTAGTCAACAATTATAGGTACATTTGGCGGAAATAGTCTTTGCTCAATAAAGTATGGAATCCAAGGGAATATTTCCTTTTCAACCCAGATTACATCAAATTGTACCGCGTTTTTTAGAATGATGAGGCGGTTTATATACAATCTAATGAGTCGTAAAACGTTCATTCGTTTTTTTGAATACTTATGAAGCAGATAATTGTTCTCAAAAAGAGGTGCTTTTGTGACTGCAAAATTTTTTGATTCCAAATAAGGTATGTACTGTAGTGACCTCAGTCGACTACTGGCCCCTAGTGTGTCGTATCGGGATAGAAGTAGAATATTAGATATATTATTATTAATTTTATTCCCTTTCCCTAGCTAATATAAGATGCGATCACTCGTGTATTGCTTACTCTTTGACGTATGGCTCTTCCTAAATAGTAAGTGCATGAAGCTCCATCCATTGCAGTAGGTTTACTTGCCAA
>Ga0233431_1005735_pt1 | contig 11731 bp, 8 predicted proteins | sample SI_118_April2016_FD_179867 | JGI IMG/M metagenome (GOLD analysis project Ga0233431, IMG submission 179867) | Seawater microbial communities from Saanich Inlet, British Columbia, Canada - SI_118_April2016_200_MG | ecosystem: Environmental > Aquatic > Marine > Inlet | place: Canada: British...
CTGCCCTGGCGACCGTATCGGTTCCGGCTATATTAGAATAAACCGATTGCCAAGGATTTCTTTCGACTAAGGGAACATGTTTATAAGCTGCAGCGTGGAAAACCACATCAGGCTTGTACGTTCGCATGACCTCATTGACCAGTGTCTTATCTTCTACCCTGCCAAGTACCGCCCGAAACTTAATATACGTGATGATGTGCTTGAGCTCCATCTGAATCGAATAGAGGTTGCTTTCACTGGCATCGAACAAAACTACAAGCGAGGGGCCATATTTGCAGACTTGCCTGGACAACTCGGACCCGATCGACCCTCCTGCACCGGTTATCAGCACGCATTTGTCTTTTAAAAACTCAGATATTTTTTCGTTTTCCAGATGGACCGCATGTCTTCCAAGAAGATCTTTGTACGAAATATCACGAATGGTTTTGATGCTGACCTTTCCGTTGATGATTTCTCCCATACCTGGAAGGGTTTTATACGGAATTGTCGTCGAATCACAAAATTCCACAATACGACGCATTTCCTTTCCGGTAACAGAAGGCACGGCTATTAATATTTCATCGACAACGTTCTTCTTTACGATATTATTTAGCTGATCAAGCCCACCGACAACCTTTATCCCGTGAATCTGTTTTCCAACCTTTTTTTTGTCATCATCGACAAAACCAACTACATTTAAACCCATTCTGGGATTGTCATGAATTTCACGAGCAGCCTTTTCGCCCGCATCCCCTGCCCCGATAATCAATATTTTTTTGCGACTGTAGACCTCACCTTTTTTCGTATCGGCACTTTTATTTTTGTAATTAAAGCTGCTGCTTGTTGATAAAAGAAGCCTGATGACAAGTCTTATTCCAGCAACAAATAACAATGAAAAAACAGCATCAATGATAAATACGGATCGCGAAAAGCCTACAAACCGATTTGATATAAAAAGAACTACGACAATAATAAGCGAACTCACAGCAGTCGATTTAATCACATTCAAAAGATCAATAACGCCCGTATAACGCCACATGCCGCTGTAAAGATTAAAATAGTAAAACACAACCAGTTTACACAAAAGGATAGGACCAATCGTCTGTTTGATTACAAGCAGATAATATGGGGTAATATTCGCCTCGAATCGAACGATATAAGATAGAAAGTACGAAAGTGCCAGTAGCATCATATCGACTATGATCAAAACGAACAAATTTTTGCTAAACAGCAGCCTCTTCATCTTAAAAATACCCTTCTGAAAGCTGATTAAAAGTCCATATTAATCTCTTTCCATGCCCAGCCCTCGTCCGCCTTTGTATAGGGACCTTTCGGGTCGAAGCCTGAAGCGAGCGGCAAAACAATTCCACATTTATTATCCGATTAAGATTTAACGGACCGGTCCCACTCGTCATTTAACCGCCATGCGATCGTTGCCATTGAAAATATGGTATAAAGTACTGTTTCAGGCATATGACTAAAGACAGGCTCAAAAATCCCTATCACAAAGAACGCAACAAAAGCAGATGCAATACAAAGCCCCCAGCTTTTAATAAAATCATCTTTTCCATGCTTTATACATGTCCAGCACATCTTAGAAAAAACAAAAAGAATATAGAAAAATAAGGCAAGGCCAACCATTCCAGTACGTACAGCTATACTTGGCAACATACTGTGCGGATCATTGAAAATAATCGCAGATCTGTATTTTGTCGGTAACTTTTCATTATATGCCTCTAAGTCAATGGCGTTTTTATAAGTTTCTCCGCCAAAACCGATTCCGATTATTGGATAATCTTTTATAATTTCGACGGTAAGATAAAAGAAATTCAGTCGTTCATTGGAACTTATGTTTGAAAAAAAACGATTATGAATCGGCGTTATCAAAAAAACAATTATTAACAAGCTATTGAATGCCAACCACATTTTTTTATTTTTTCTGATCAAATATATATTTATTCCAAAAGCAGTTGCCATAAATGCGCTGCGGGCCTGAGTCAAAATAGTGGCAGCAAATAATGGAACCAGACAAATTAAAGAACCGATCCTACAATATAAATGCTTCTCGGTTAAAATAATATTAAGTGAAAATATTATAGCCGGCAAAGTTATAATACCAATTAAATTGGTTGCCTCTATGCCAACGTTCCCAAGACCAAGCCTAATTGAAAGGCTATTCTCTAAAACAAAATAAAAATAAAATACGCATCCAAAAGAAAAAATAGCGGATGAGATAATTATTGTCCAGCAAAGAACAACAAGACGTTTTCTTGAGCCGAAAAAATTTATCAGAATATAATAAAGTACAATGTATCTTAGCAGGTGTGAATAAAAATCATGGAGGGTATTTTGTTTATCCAGCGCAAAAAATATACCAAGAAATACCCATAAAGCAAAAAGAACAAATGGGAGCGACAGGGGTGCCCTAAATGATAAATTTGCTTTCTTTGAAAGAAACAAAAAAAGAATTCCAAAAAAAGATGTATAAAAACAAATTTCTTTAATCGATGACATATATGGGGAAGGGTTAAAAAAAATAAAAATTCCAATTAATATTGGTATACTTAAATTTAACCTTTCAACCACTTTAAAATCAGCGAGTAATTTTGCGCATTGTGATCTATGGAGTATTTTTTCAAACATAAATTCTCGAATGCTACTGCTGTACGAATGCGCTCAATATAAGCGACAGTTTACCATTACCTATAAAACACCGATGCACAACACAAAACTGCCGTCGGATAATAATCCCGTGCCTCTAAGGCTTTTGCGAATAGAGCTGTCATCTGGAGACACTGAAGTTTTAGCCACCACATTAACCGATTCAACAATTTATCATTATGATCTGTTTGCAGTGCTATATCATCAACGCTGGTTTATTGAAGAGGACTACAAGAAATTAAAGCTACCCCTGGAACTTGAAAATTTCACGGGGAAAACTGTCCATTCAGTTTATCAGGACGTCTATGCGCAACTCCTTTCAAAAAACATCGCATTAATCATGTCCCTTGAAGCCAGAAGGCAATTAAAACGATCAGGAAAAAAAGACAAGCATTGCGCATCAGATCAATTTTACCTATGCGTTATCAAAGGCCAAAGAGGTTTTCATTCGACAAGAGCTGGCCTTGAAGAATTGCTACAAACCCTTAATGCCTTATATTTGAAAATTACTGAGCCGGTTCGACCTAGGCGAAGCTATCCACGGAACCATCGAATATCTAAGAGAGTTTATCATTCAAATCGTAAATGTACCGCTTAATTTAATGACATTGCCCCCTGTACAGTGCCATCAGGGAATGCGAAATCAAATAGTTGAATGGCGCGAAGGAAAACTTAAGAAACAGCAACAGCTCAGAAGGGAGGTTAACGAACGCAACAATAGAAAGATTGTGTCAACGTCAACGGAACATCATCCTAACCCTTTTTCCATCAGCTTTGTAGCGTAATGAATCTCTAATTTGGGACATTGTCATAGAAACGCGTCGGTTATAGCTTACTTTCAACACCCTTTTGTGATAAAGCAATCAAGTTAAAACTCATAGCATATCAGACCGTTAAGTTCTATAACCGTATGAAATAGCGTTAAATAAAAAAGTCAAGACTTTGTGTTTCAAGTTTGATACACTTCCCTCGTACCGTTAACACGATGAAGAGGGAGGGATGTGAAGCAGCTCATTCCTGACAATTTGACATTTACAGAAGTCGGACATCTTCCCATCGTTAAGCAGTTCGCAAAAGAGATCCAATTGGTTGATACAATCAATATCATGGTAAAAAGCCAAATGCAGCTGCCACCCGGAGAAGCTGTCCTGGCAATGGTTTTGGATACACTCTCCGGCAGAACGCCATTGTATCGGCTCAAAGAATTCTTTCATGAAAAAGATACCGAACTACTGCTTAACAACGAACTCAATCCCAAACTTTTTTGTGACTACAACCTTGGCCGGGTTCTTGATAGAATATTCGACACTGGCACCCAGGCCATCTTTTCCGAACTATCCCAAAATGCCGTCAAACGGTTCGGGGTTGATTCGCGCAAGGTCCATTTCGATACCACCTCAATCAGTGTGTATGGAGATTATGAGTTGACCCAAGAGCCGTTTAACATCACCAATGGCCACAGCAAGGATCATCGTCCGGACCTTAAACAGTTTTTGATATCAATGCTGTGTGTAGACCGCAACATCCCCATTCTTGGCGCAACCAAAGACGGCAACGCGTCGGACAAGACATTAAACAATGAACTGTTGACCAATATTTCTAAACACATGGCCAAGCATGGCCTAAAGCCCGGCGCTTTTGTCTATGTGGCAGATTCCGCTTTCGTAACAAAAGACAACCTAGAAAAGACCAAAACCCGAAACACCAATTTTTTAAGCCGGCTCCCAGCCACCTACAAGGAGTGTTCACGGGCAGTTCAAAAGACCGTAAGTGCTGATGCCTGGATTGACCTTGGCAGTACGGCGGAACTGGAGCCGCCTAAAAAACGTCCGGCAGCAATTTATCGGGCGTATGAGACCACGGTTTGTCTTTATGATAATGACTACCGAGCTATTGTCGTGCACTCCAGCGCCCATGATAAACGGCGGCATAAACGCATTGACCGCCTGTTGGCCAAAAAACGTAAAGACCTTGAAGCACTATGTAAAAAGATACGCTCGGCGGCCTATTATTGTAGGGCTGACGCCGAAGCTGCGGCAACCAAGCTGCATGCCACGGCTGTGGGCAGCTACCACAAACTTGACTGCATTATCGAAGAAGTTGCCAAATTTGGGCGCGGCCGGTCTGAGAAAAATAAGTCCCGCACGCCAACAGGCTATGAGTATCAATTAAAGCTGAAGATAATCCCTGATCCAGAGCGGGTAGAACCGCTTCGCATGGAAGCCGGTTGCTTTGTTCTGATCTCAAATCTTGCCGGCCAAAAGGGCCAAGAAAATTTCTCTGCCAATGAGCTATTACGGCCGTATAAAGACCAAGACGGTATCGAGCGTAACTTCCGTTTTCTGAAGGACCCTGTTATCGTCAACAGCATTTTTTTGAAAAAGAACCAGCGTATCGAAGTGCTTGGCCTGGTTCTTTTGATTTCCCTTTTGATCTGGCGTCTGATGGAACACTGCATGCGCCGCTATATCGCCAAGACGGGTAATACCGTTACCGGCTGGAAGGACAAACCAACAACCAAACCCACTTCTTTTATGCTGACGACCAAATTCCTAAGCATACTAGTTTTGAGAGTAGAACATCAACGTCAACTGGCGCGCCCATTAAACCCGGTTCAGCTGGAATATCTCAAAGCGCTAAACGTTGATCCTAGCATTTTTACTGCTCCGTAAAAAATGCGGAAATAAATAACAAAATAAGTGCTAATACGGGTGTGGAAAGTAAGCTATAGGACCGAAACGAATAGATTTGTTGTTAACAAGCAGCTTTTTCATTTAAAGAATCATGTTTTTCCTGCTAATCTATTATAGAATACAGTGGAGTCTATCCCTATATCACCAATTTCTTAGAGTGTTATACCTCTGAAGACATGCATCCAAATTTATTGCAAGTCAAATCGCAATACTGTTACGCACTCGAAACGAAACTAAAGTAAATCCGCAAAAAGATATCAACAGTAAACCCAAGAGCGCTAATATACCAAATGGTCGTACCATGAGGACGCTTCCAGCAATAATCAACTGCAATATGCCATACCCCACCGAAACTTTCCAGTGCGCAATCCCCATCTCATTAGCAAGAAGCTGATACATATGCTGACGATGGGGGCGAAATAAGCTTTTCTTTCCTATTAGCCGTACAAACAAGGTCGTCAATGCATCCGCATAAATAGGAAAAAGAAACGCTACCAGGCAAAAAAAATCTAAGAAACTTTTTGAAAGTTGAACGACTAATGCAGCAAACGCAAACCCTAAAAGGATACTTCCCACATCCCCCAAAAAAACTATGGCTTTGAGCAGGTTAAAGGGTAAAAAGCCTAAGCATGCTAAAACAATACAAATAGATATTTTTCCGATGGGAGGATTAATCCCAAAAAAGAAAGCATATATCCCAACTAAGCCGAATGTGATTATCCCTGTAAGACCAGCAATGCCATTAATACCGTCCATAAAATTATAGAAATTTGCAGTGCCGACAATAAAGAATGAATAGGCGATATACAAAAAAAACATGGGCGAAAAAATTGACGACGGCAATACAGATTTAGAAAGCAGAGTCGGCACAAGAAAAAGGAAAGCGGCGCCGAATTGGAGGGGCAACCGGAATTTGGGTGCAATATCAATTTTATCGCCAACCAGACTGAAGGCAGCGATAAGGGCTGTCGATAACAAAAAGTATTGATTAAATTCAACAATAAATGAGGATATGATGAGTGCAAATAATATCCCAATTCCGCCGCCTTTTGGGATCTCTTTACTATGCGAGCTTCGTTCATTGGGTTTATCCAACAGTCCAAGTCGATGGCCATAAATGCTGATGAGCAATGCTCCGGCCGCACCCAAAATAAATGATATCGCATAAAGATAGATAATCGGTTTCAGCAATAGTTCCCCTAAAATGTTAGTAAAACGGTATGCTTGAAGATTACCGCCAGCCCTTTCTTTCGCGCATCCATTCAACTTCTTTTGTAATGCCCTCTGAAAGTGACTCTACAGGTGCATAGCTAAGGAGATTTTTGGCTTTTTCGCATGAAAACGTCAGGGGACGGCTCAATTTCCTCACCCTATCCGAGTCAATTGGAAATGTAACCAGTGGTAATTTTCGTAATAGATCACCATACCTTCCAACCAGATTAGCCAATCGAACAGGCATGTGATAAGGCCGCCGGTGCATGCTCAGGGCATGACAGATTGAATCAACCAACTCATTCATTGTATAATCGCGCCCATCCGTTACGCAAAACACCTCTGTTGCGACGTTCGGTGCAAAGGCGGCACTTAAGGCGACCTCGGCCGAATTTTTAGCTGAAATCATACTCCGTAAGCAATTACCATCTCCGAAGAAACAAAATAACCTGCTATGAATCGCGTTGATCAGTTTAGCCACATTCCCCCTGTCCAACGGCCCGTAAACAACCGGGAACCTCAAGACGACACCATCCGGCCCACCATCACTGGAACTTTTTAGCACTAATTGTTCGGCGAAATATTTACTTTTGGTATAAGCAGTGGCTGGGCGGCATGGCGAAAGCTCATCCCCATGAAAATCCGCATCTTTTCCATAAACACCGACAGAGCTGTAAAAAACGACCTTTCTTACACCGTTTTTCATTGAGGCCTTCAATACATTATGTGTTCCCTCCACGTTTACCTGAAAAAATGCTTTTTCTTCTTTATGGGTCCCTGGAACGGAATGAACCATGCCTGCCAAGTGAAAAACAACATCACAATTTCTGCACAGCCGGTTAATGGCGTCAGGTGAATTCAGGTCCCCTGTTATAACGGTAATTTTTTTTTTTAGGTCAGTTATGAAAGGATCGTTGGGTAACGTCAGGAGTTTTGGATGGGCACCATACGTAATCAGTTTCTCAATCAGGGGCCTGCCAAGGCATCCGGTTCCGCCTGTAACAGCAACTTGCATATTTCTCATGAGCTGACATCTTTTGCTTTTATTTAAAAAGAACCTTAAAAGCCATTTTGGATTTCATTAGAAATTGTTTGAGTCCATGCGTCTTTTTGATTTCACGTAACGCGATCATGGGGTTAAAATAAAACCGTCTTTGAATTTTATTTTGCATATCGCGCAACTCTTGCGCATTGAAAAATTTATTGTAAAACGGCGTCTTAAAAGTCGGGACAGGATTTTGTGCAAACGCAAGCCAGTAATCCTCTTTAATAACGCCTTCCCCCAGCAGTCGTTGATACAGATGCGTTTTGGGCATGGGTGTACAAATAGAGCAGTGCAAATGTTCGGGCTTAATTTTCTTTATTAACCGCAAAGTTTTATCAATATCTTCCCGAGTTTCAGGATAACTGCCAATTATCACATAAGCACAGCGGTCTATGCCATGTTTTTTTGCTAATCGGAATGTATTTTCAATTTGATCAATTGTAATTCCTTTTGAGAGATATTTTAGAATTTTCTGCGATCCAGACTCCACACCAAAATAGATTCTATAGCAACCCGATTTTTTTAAATACTCAATCAGCTCATCATCAAGATAATCAACCCTGGAGCTTATTTTATATTTGATATTCAAGCCGCTTTCGATCAGCAGGCGACAAAACGCCATGGTTCGTTTGCGACTGATGGTAAAGTTATCATCCTGTATAAAAAACTCTTTTGCTCCGCTTTTTGCCAAAGTTTTAATTTCTTCCAATATATTGGCCGGGCTTCGATATCGATAGGGTGTTTTTCGCAAGTCGCAAAAAATGCACCGATGTGGACATCCTCGAGATGTCATAATCGTCGTTGTATGATCGCTGCAGGCAAGGAGATTGGAATATTTAGATGAATCGACCAAATCATAGGCCGGAAACGAAAGGTCATCCAGGTTCTTTTTTAATTCTCTGTTTTCATTAATTTTTATTGCGCCATTTGCGATTTTGTAACCAAGCCCGTTTATTTCTGATAATTTCCGCTGGAAATCATACGGATTTTTAATGTGGGCCTTAACCAATTCCGAAAATGTATCCTCGCCCTCCCCTTTTACGATATAGTCAACACACTCCTGCATCAGTGTCTCTTCGGGATAAAGCGTCGGGTGCCATCCACCGAAGCATATTTTTGACTCGGGACTGTATTTGCGCACTATTTTGGCGACTTCGAGGCAGTTTAACAGATTGAACGTTAAAACGCTGAAGCCGACGATATCGGACTTTTCGGCCGTAATAATTCCAGTTATATCATCAAGGTTCAAACCATCTGCGTTTGAGTCGATAATACGCGTTTCAATCCCTGTTTTTTGCCTCAAAGCAGCCGCCACATAAAGCAAACCGAGATAAGGCCGCACGGTATTGTTTTTATCGGCTTCCGCAAATGAATACGGCTCGATATAATGGATGTTTGGTGGTATTATAAAAATAATTTTCATTCTTAATCACTCCACTTTCGGGTTTCATAGCCAAGCTGCTCTTTGACAAACCCACACACTGCAAAACGGTGTCCATAATTGCAGCAAAAAAGGCTGATGCTGCTTTCTTGCATAAGTTCCCGATATTATTTAATTGTTCAGCCGCCAGGCTCAACATTCGCTAAAATGCTTCAACAAAAGAGATGTCACTGACTTCATCGCAACAGACGTAAAAAAGATCTCCAAATGTTCGGTGATCTGTCTCAACCCGGCACTGATAGTGCCAAAAACATGTACCGCATAAATACGATGGACGTATGGGCAATCAAAGCGTCAAAGTCGCAACACTGGATTTTTTTGGCCAGCTTCAAATTTTGCTTGGCCATTTTAAAGAACACTTCGACATCCCAACGATTGCCATAAATACGCACAACATTTTCATCGGACAAATCAATATCCGTTGACAGAAACGCCAGCCAATCCTTTTTCGTTTATTTCGGACAAAGACCAGCTTATTCTTTCGACCGTCTTTAAGTTTCGCCAGGGTGCTGGCCAATATTTTAGCCTGTCCCCGCCATTTTTTCAATTTGCTATAGATGGTCATCAGAGCCATTCCATGCCCGTTGTAACGATAGAAAACTTTGGAGCTTTTTTTCACCATACCGATGACATCAATATGTTCTGCCAAATCCGTAAGGGTAGCCGGCATCGTGAACCAACTGTCCATGAGAAGATATTGTGCACGGATGTCGGTAAAAAAACCCTTTTGACCATGGTTTCCAGATGCCCGGAGGCCTTGATTGTGGCCTCATTTCTGAGTTAATACGCATAGTAGCGTTTGTCCATGGATTTTTGGCTCTCACACAGACACTTTTTTTCTTCGGCGGCGAAGAGCAGTGAAAAATCCAGTGGCAAACAACTGACACTGTCGGACCAACAGACGGTGAGCATCCGAAAACCTTTCAAATAGCGATTAGTGCTATAACCCCAGACGCGACATAGCACCTCAACCATTTTTGATCTTGAACGATCGTAAGGGCTATCATCGACAATGAGGACCATATCTCTATCCTCGCTTGTCAGCCTGTTGAAAAGGCAAACAGCTGGCGTCCCGGACTAAGAAGCAATCGGCACCATATGTAAATTGTTCCTTTGGGAAGCTGATAGGCCGCGTCTTTGCCAAAGGCAACATCCTGATTGACTACGATGCGACGGAAGAAGTTTTCCCCGACAAAAGGCAGTGTGAAGATGGCTTGTGTCAAATACCGCACACCATGACCGTGGCGTTTACGGACACCACAACGGTGTAAAAGACTATTGGCTCGAAATCTGTCAAAAAAACCATCAATTTTGTTTTGAAGTTAAATGTTTTCTTGTGATTCGGAGGCGATGTTGATACAGCCCATTTTAGCCCTTTCGTTTTTATCTTATTGTGTTTTGTGGGAAATTCACTATAATTCAAAAGAATGGGCTCTTCAACTTATTTCTTCATGATTTCTGATAATTAGACCATATTTTTTCCTCTAAAGTTCAATTCCGAAAGTTGAGTTAATCAATTATTTCCTGTTAAAATGCCTGGCAACAAACTGTAATTATGATAGATATGAAATATAGCGTATTTAAAATGTTTTTTTCTTTATTTCACCCATCCATCCTTCCAACTGGTTTAGAAGTTTGTTTAACTCAAAATTTTCATTAAAATAATCTCTCCCCCGAACTCCCATTTTTTCCCGTTCACTTCCAGACATATTATATACTTTAATAACGGCCTGGGCCAACGCTTTGGGGTCCTCAGGGGGACAGGCAAACCCGGCTTTGGCTTCCGTGATTATGCGAGCGCCTTCCCCTTCAATGGCGGCTATCAGCGGTTTAGCGCAGGCAAGATAGGATTGTATTTTCGATGGGATGGTTAATGCAAAAATGGGTTCTTTTTTTAGGAGCGTCAAAAGGCAGTCAGATAACGCAAAAAACTCGGGCATTGTAGCCACCGGGTATCTTCCCAAAAAATGTATGGTCTTTTCCAAGCCTCTTTTTTTAACCTGCGATTTAACCCATGGCAACATTCTGCCTGATCCGAGTATTACCCAGTTGATATCGTTTTTATCTTTTAAAATTTCAGCAGCCGCTAAAATCGTTCCAAAATCCTGGGCCGCACCGATATTGCCCGCGAATGTGACACAAAAACCACGCGGCATTATTTTCCGTTTCTCAGAATTCCTTTTAACCTCAATCGGTTGATACAGTTTTTCGGCGCTGTTTGGAAAGTATGAAATATGATTCGGATCTCCACCTTGTTTCATAATAGGTTTAATAAAGGCGCGGGACTGAGCAAGTATCAAATCACACCTTTTGTAGATGTGTCTGACGAACATATCTACTATTTTTAAAATTTTCTTAGACCTGATATTTCCGGTGGCCGAAAGGCTTTCAGGCCAAAGGTCCTGAGCCCAAAATATTATGGGAGCTTTCGTCAGCGATTTTAAAAGGATTGCCGGCAAACCTTCTGTAAATGGCGAGAGGCTGAAAAAAACAATATCGAATTTTTTCCGACAAAAAAAGGGGGCCAACAAAGAAGCAGAAAAAGTAAAAGAAAGGTAATTGAAAATAAGCTGCCACCGTTTCGATTCTTTCCTGGGGAAAAGCGGTGCTCTATAAACTTTTACGCCGTTAAAGTCTTCCTCCCGACGATTAAACAGCCCGTATCCGTGAAAAAATTTTCCCTGTGGATAATTCGGTATT
>Ga0233431_1005737_pt1 | contig 11726 bp, 9 predicted proteins | sample SI_118_April2016_FD_179867 | JGI IMG/M metagenome (GOLD analysis project Ga0233431, IMG submission 179867) | Seawater microbial communities from Saanich Inlet, British Columbia, Canada - SI_118_April2016_200_MG | ecosystem: Environmental > Aquatic > Marine > Inlet | place: Canada: British...
ACCCAGGTAGTTGTCCTTCCAAGCAATGAAATTCCCATATAACCACGCATATGGATCTTATCTTTTTCTATGAGTTTCACATAGCAACTATAGGTGTTGCCACTCTCCGGATCATAGATATCACCATCTTCCCACTCGTTATCACCATCATATTCAAGTCCACTCATTAATTCGAGCCCAACAAGAGGCCTTTTTCTAAGTTTCTCATCCGGATTGTCCTTATCCACCTTGGCAGTTCCATCTTCTTCATTTGGATTTTTAAGCCAGACAATTTTACCGTGATATTTATCTCCCACCTTGTAAATCTCAATAAGGCTCTTGTTTTCCTCTGTGTACCATTGTCCGAGAATCTTATCTGCCGGATTTTGTGCAAGCACCGATTTAGCACCGAGTAATAGAATCGTAAGTGCAAGAATTGTAGCGATCCTTTTCATAAATTTATGTTTTAGTTTTTATAAAGAAACTTAAATTTTAACATAAATCAAATCTGGTCATTCTGGTCAGGAATTCTGATTATTGTATTTTTGCCAGGCAAACATTAAGAGATGGAACTTTTTTACAGAAAATATGGTGAAGGACCTGCAATCATTATTGTACATGGATTATACGGTGCTTCCGACAACTGGGTAACGGTGGCCAAAGCACTTGCTGACAATTTTGAGGTATATCTTCTCGATCAACGTAACCACGGGCGCTCTCCACATGATGCTGATCACACTTATGATGTTATGAAGGATGATCTACTGGAGTTTATGGAACGGCACGAATTGAATGAAGCAACTATAATCGGTCACTCCATGGGAGGAAAAACCGCAATGTTTTTTGCCAAGAATTATCCTGAAAAAGTGACCAATCTTATGGTGATTGACATTGCTCCTAAATCCTATGCCTTAATTGCCAAAGAAAACCGAAAGACAATCGATCACGAACGAATTATTGATGCATTACTGGCTGTTGATTTTTCAACAATTACTACCCGGGAAGAAGTTGAAGCTATACTTGAATCTAAACTACCGACTGAACGGGTACGGAAGTTCCTGATGAAGAATCTGCGCCGTAATAAAGACAACACCTTTAGCTGGAGCGTTAACCTGAAGGCCTTAAAAAACAATCTGCCTTTAATCCTTGACGGCTTAAATGAGAAGGATTTTGACAAGGGTCGTGGAATAACCGGCTTCCCGGTTATTTTTGTGAAGGGCGCCAATTCTGATTACATAACAAGGGATGACTTTGATGTTTTAATTCAAACTATTTTTCCTTTTGCAGAGTTGGTAACCATACCAAATGCAGGCCACTGGGTTCATGCCGAGCAACCCAAACTATTGATTAAGAATATTAAGTATTTCCTCGAGGTCTAAACAAATACGGATGCAAGCAATGTCAATAATTGAATATTGCTCATTGTCCTGACATTAGTTGATCCCACCACACTATTTCACCAATCTGGAGATTGCCTTAAACGATTCCGTTCCAGAAACTCTCTGTAATTCAAACAACAAGGATTCTTTTGTGGTAATGATAGCACCTTCCTTCCTCATTCGTTCAATAGCAATGTGCTTATCATTCGGATTTCTAGAACCAACACAATCTTCAACCACCACTGGTTTATATCCCCGTTCGATCAAATCTACACAGGTCTGCAAAACACACACATGTGTTTCAATTCCAAACAAGATTACCGTTCTTTTTGTACTAATTGCCAACGCCTCATCAAACTTTGGCTCATCACAGCAACTGAATGCCATCTTCTCAAGGTGCTCGTATTCACCAATTGCTTCAGCCAGTGAAGGCAAAGTTGGTAGCAATCGCTTTGTATATTGCTGAGTAACGAGCATTGGTACTTCAAGTACCTTTAAGCCCTTAATTAATGTGACCGTATCCTTTTCAAGTTGTTCATGATTATGAATCAATGGAAAGAGTAGTTCCTGAATATCAACCACAACAGCTATTGCATCATCCTTAAGTATTCTCATTGTTATAATTTTTTCAATTAAAATCTCATTATAAATGTGGTTCTTTCACCCGGGATGGATCTTGCCGAGATTGTTCCACCGTGCAGACGTACAATCTGCCTTGATAGACTCAAACCTATTCCTGACCCGGTTGGTTTGGTTGTAAAGAATGGAATAAATATTTTGTCCAGTACCTCCTGTAAGATACCCTGTCCGTTATCCTCAACCTGAAGAATAACACTACCCCTGTCACTCAAATATGCCCTAAGCGTGATCCTTGGGCTTTTACTTTCCGGTAGCGCCTGTATCGAATTCTTAATCAGGTTAATAAAAACCTGTTCCATTAGTTTTTCATCCGCTGTGAGTTCCAGCCCTGCTGGTTCTACGGAACTTAAAAGTTTAACATTTCCTTTCATCAAATCGTCCTTCAGCAGCTCTTCCAAATTACTGTAGAAGTCGGCCACCTTAAAAATGGAAAAGTCAGGCTTCGGTATTCGTGTCAGGTTTCTGTAAGTTTCCACAAAATGAAGCAAGCCCGTACTTCGCTTATTGATAGTTCTCAGTGCTATTTCAATATCATCAAATGTTTCGCTCATCTGAGCGGGAATCTCAATATCGCTTTCCCGTGTTTCACCAATCATCATATTCACTGTTGAGGTAAGTGATACGATTGGTGTTATGGAATTCATAATTTCGTGAGTCAAAACTCTGATTAGCTTCTGCCAGGCCTCCATCTCTTTTTCTTCCAGTTCATTCTGGATATTTTGTATGGAAACAAGAGTAAGCATTTGTTCTCTGATCTTAAACTCCTTGGCATAAACCGCCAATTGTAATATATCGTCCGCATCGCTCAATTTCACAAGGGCACGTTCACCGGTTTTTAGATTAAAGAGGCAGTCAACCAACTCCTGACTTGAGCCGGCCAGGTCTTTTATATTTCTGATAGAGCTCAACCTGAACATTCGTTTAGTAGCATTATTATACATCTCCACGCTACCATCATTGTGGTAAGCAATCATACTGATCCCAATATGCTGAATCACATTTTGCAGGAAAAAATATTGTTGCTCCTTTTCGTCTCTGATCTTCTGAAACTCCTTGATCACACTGTTGAATGCCTGTTTCATTTTATCAAAAGAACTCCCAAGTCCTTCAACTTCGAAGGAACGTGTAAACTCCGAATACTTAATTGCTTCAAGAAAACTGGTTACATACTTGTTGGTTCTGGCCACATATCTTATCATTAGCAGAACCTGAAGTATAACAAACAGGCCAATAAGCAGGCAGGAGGTATAATATTCAGTTTTGAATATCAGGTAAAAAAACGTGACGATGGTCAGCGACATGACCACAACACGAATAACAATGTTGAATACAAATGTTTTAAAGACCATATTTTTCCATTCTTCTATAGAGCGATGTGCGGGTCAGTCCTAACTCTTTAGATGCATGGCTTACATTTCCTTTATACTTTTGCAGTACTTTAGTAATGATTTTCCTCTCCACCTCATCGAGGTTGAAAGTATCCAGTTCCAATTCATCCATTTTCCGCGGTGCAGATAAAAGGAAGTCGTCGGCTTCGAGCCGTTTTCCTTCGCTCATTATTACAGCACGCTCAATGGCATGCTGCAGCTCGCGGATGTTACCAGGCCAGCTATATTGCTCCAGTTTTTTTAATGCAGCAGAAGTGAATCCTTTAATGGATTTCTTATACTTCTTGCTGGTTATATTAAGAAAATGGTCAGTTAACAGCTCAATATCTTCAATGCGTTCTCTTAAGGGTGGAAGGTGGATCTCAACGGTATTGATCCGATAGAGCAGATCCTGTCGAAATCCTCCATCATTAACCATATCGTAGATTGCAGCATTGGTAGCACAGATTAGACGAATATCAATTCTTCTAATCTTATTTGATCCGACACGGATGATCTCACGACGCTCAAGTGCAGTCAGTAATTTCGACTGCATTCCGGGAGTCATATTCCCAATTTCATCCAGAAAGAGCGTCCCACCTGAAGCGATTTCAAATCTTCCGGCTTTTTCCTTTTTGGCATCTGTAAAGGCACCTCGTTCATGGCCGAAAAGTTCGCTTTCAAAAAGTGTTTCTGCAATGGCTCCCAGATCTACGCTCACAAAAACATCATCGCTTCGGGATGAATTCCGGTGTAAAGCGCGTGCAACAACTTCCTTACCTGTTCCATTCTCACCCATGATCAGGACACTGGCATCGGTTTGAGCTACTTTATTAATGGTTAAGAAAACCTCCTTCATGCTGGGAGAAACACCAATAAAATCTTTGAAAGGTTGATCGATTGCAGCTGAGAGTCCCTGCTGTTTTTGCATCAATTTACCAGCTTTGACTTTCGATCTTTTCAGCTGAATTGCCGCGCCAATGGTCGCAAGTATTTTCTCGTTCTGCCATGGCTTTAGAATAAAATCAGTGGCACCGGCCTTAATTGCTTTTACAGCTTTTTCGGTATCTCCATAGGCCGTGATAAAAAGAACCACTGAATCATTATCAATCTCAATAATCCGCTTTAACCAGTCAAAGCCTTCTCTTCCGGAAATGGCATCTTTGGTAAAATTCATATCCAGGAGAATAACGTCATAGTCCTGCTTCGATAACAATTCCGGGATCCTGTTCGGATCTAACTCCGTATCAATTTGTTCAACCTGATTTTTTAATAATAGTTTCAGTGAGAAGAGAATATCTTCATTGTCATCAACCGCCAGAATCTTTCCTATTTTTTCAGCCATTACTTTTTCTAAGTATCAAAAGTGCCCGGGAATACACCAATATTAGATTAGAGATAAAAATAGCCTTTATCAAATGATTTTCAAAGAGGAATCCGATTTATGTTATACTACACAGATATGACCTTTTTCGATTGCACGGAAAGAAACCATCCGTTTTTGAAAGAAATCTTAAGTTTAATTTGAGATGCTTCAGGATGCATTAATGAAACCTCAAATCGCAAGAACATCAGTGTCCTAACCCCCGCTCATAAGATGAAGTATATCTACTTTATCTCCATCTTCTATTTGGGTAGCAGTTCTGTCTTCCTTTTTTACCAGTTTATCATTAAGCCTGGTAACAAGCATTTTGAAGGTATAGTTTTTCAGATGGATCAATTCTTCTATTGATAAATGACTCTGTTCGAAACGCTCGCTCTTGTTGTTTAATATGATCTCCATTTTGAATGCTTTCTTATTACATTTCTCCCAATAATATTTCCAGAACCTGATTTGCCTGCATCATTGCCACAATCCCAACCCGTGGAGCCAATGGTGGCATATCATCTGAAACCTCATGTATCTGATCGCCGCAAACGTATAAATTTCCACTTTGTTCTGTTTTCAAAAGACTGTTCTTACCCCATCCGGCCATTCCGGAACCAACCACCAACGGTTTTTCCGGCATTTCGTCCATAACCGTTTCAATAATCATCTCTTTTGTTTCTTTTTGATCGAAAGCTTCCACAATTACATCACAATCCTTAAATACAGATGAAATGTGATGAGCTTCCAATCTAACCGCCAATGCGGTAACATTTATATTTGGATACACTTTTTGAACATTCTCTTTCAGGGCCAGTACCTTCTTCTTACCGAGTTGATGGTAGAAGTAATATTGTCTGTTGAGATTGCTGAAATCGATAACATCAAAATCCACAATTATTAAATTCCCAACACCTGAACGAGCCAATGCCATGGCGCAATTAGAACCTAGTCCACCAGCACCTGCTATCCCGACCGTCTTGTCTGCAAGTGACTCCTTTATATGTTCGAATGTCATTTTAGTAATTTTGCCTAATTTAAATATAAACCCTCGTTCCTAAATGTTTAAATTCCTGTGCTCCGCCCCCCTTCTTTACAAGCGAAAGCAACTTCTGCTTGTCTGTATGGAAGGTCATCCCAAAGATATTTTTAATTCTGAAGTGCCTTTGCATATCCGTATCTAATATGGATGAAGGTCCAAAAAGTAACAGATCACAATCATTTCTCATCTCCTTAACAATCAGACCAAAGGAATTGTTGAAAATTGTTGTTGCAGTAGCGATAATACAGTCAGCATTTTTACAGGCATCAGCCTGCTCAGACATCGGTTCCAAAGCTTCATCATCCTTGTGATGATCAAAAACCCTCAACCTAAGCACTTGTCCTTCAATTCTTTTTACTAATGGTTTCGAATATCCAATCATTACTGGTGCCTGATAAACTGAAAAATCAATTGAATCAACCATATCTGCATTTTCTTTGTATTCGCGTCTATAATTTAACAGGGCACTATAATAGGCACTTAAAAATAAACGATGATGCAGATTCGCAAGTTTGGGTTCACCTATATTCAATATTCGCTGATTACCGATACCACTCAGACCAGAACATACACCAATGCTACCATCATTTAGTTCAACAGCAGTGTAAATTTCACCCGGCACAACCTGTTTTACCAAGGAGGAATCGTAGCCATAATTGGCATGAAGAAATTGCAGCGGATCCATAAAATTCATTCAACTGACGTTAAAATTGCTAAGGTAAAAATTTCGAAGGTGCAATCATCAAAATATGAAGCTGCTTCAAACGTTTTTAAATCAGAATCTTTCTAAATAGATTTCCCATGCTGCATTTTTTTAGTTTGACCGTTGATAACAAATAAGTTATATCGATATGCAAACATCTGCATATTGATATATAACATGACTTATATCCTTTACCAATCCCATTAGATTCAATAATTTTACCCACCTAATTTTGAATAGTAACACATTTTAAAATACGACTATGCAAGTTGAAGAAATTAAGAATGCTCACAAACTCCTGAACGAGTGGAAATACACATGGACTCCTCTTGATAAAGGATATTCCGACAAAACACTTTACATCAATGTTGGTGATAAGCGCATTGAAGAGAGAGCTGTTCCGGCCGCAATGAAGGAGAAGTTTATTGGCGGACGCGGATATGGATTAAAGATGCTTTGGGATGCAACAACTCCAACAACAAGATGGGACGATCCTGAGAATGAAATAAATATTTCTTCAGGGCCAATTGGTGGTATTACTCAATACTCAGGTACAGGTAAAGCGATCTGTGTTTCTATCTCTCCGCAAACTGATATTCCTGTGGATAGTAATGTTGGTGGATTTTTTGGCCCCTTCCTGAAATTTGCTGGTTTCGATGCACTGGAGATTCAGGGAAAAGCTGACAAGGAAGTGATCATCTATATTGACGGGGTTAATCATAAAGTAGAGATTTTTGAAGCACCCCTTGAATCAATAGATAGCCACGTTATTGCTGAAGAGTTAACAGACATATTTGCTGATGACGAAAAGGACAGGAAGAATATAGGTATTGTAGCAGCAGGTGAAGCAGCAGACCACTCTCTGATTGGAATGCTAAACTTCACATTCTTTGATATGAAGCGTAAGAAAATTCGTTTGAAGCAAGCTGGCCGTGGTGGAATCGGTACTGTTTTCAGAGATAAGAAAATTAAAGCCATTGTATGTAAAATTCCTGGGGTAAAAGGAAATCTCAACAATGTTGTAGATCTTCCTTCGATCATGGAAAGAGGTAAGCGTTTTAACCGCGAAATGCGCGAACTGGACGATTCACAATGTGAAATGCGTTCGAAGGGTACAGCTCACCTTACCAACATTATGAACGATTATAATCTTCTTCCGGTAAATAACTTCAAATTTGGAGCTCACGAAGATTCAGATAACATTCATGGCGAAGTATGGAAATCGTACTTTACTCAGGGTGTACCTGATGGTTGCTGGATTGGCTGTAACATGTCCTGTGCAAAAGGTGTTGACAATTTCGAATTGAAATCCGGGCCTTATGCCGGAGATAAAGTAATTGTTGACGGGCCTGAGTATGAAACTTCTTCATCTCTGGGATCCATTATGGGTATTTTCGATCCGGAGTGGACCATCGAATCTAACTTCTATTGCGATACATACGGAATTTGTACCATTACCTGGGGAACAATTATGGGTTTCATTATGGAATGTTACGAAGCCGGTATTTTGAACAAGGAGAAAACAGAAGGTTTAGATCTGAGTTTCGGCAGCAAGGACGATTCCATGGAATTGTTGCACCAACTGGCTCGTGGAGAGAAATTTGGTTTGATCGCCGGATTAGGTGTTCGAAAAATGAAAGAGATTTTTACTGAGAATGGTTGGGGTGATGCTCAATTTCTGCAGGACATTGGAATGGAAAACAAAGGTCTCGAATACAGCCAGTATGTTTCCAAAGAATCTCTGGCTCAGCAGGGTGGTTATGCAATGACCAACAAAGGCCCTCAGCACGATGAAGCATGGTTGATCTTTATGGATATGGTAAATAACCAGATTCCTACATTTGAAGATAAAGCTGAAGCACTCCATTATTTCCCAATGTTTCGTACATGGTTTGGCCTGGTAGGTTTATGTAAACTTCCATGGAACGATGTTGAACCAGAATCTAATGCTGAAGCAGATGAACCGGCAAAAGTACCTGAGCATGTTGACAATTACGTTACTATCTACAAAGCAGTAACCGGGAAAGATTTCGACAAACAAGAAATGATACGTCAGTCAGAAAGAGTATATAATTACCAACGTATTTTCAACATTCGTCGTGGTTACGGATTACGTGTGCATGATGCACAACCATACCGCGCAGCAGGACCTGTTACACCCGAGGAGTACATGTCGCAGGAGGAGTTCTATGATAAGAAACTGAAGGAAGATATTGGTGTTGATCCGGATGGTTTGACTCTGGAAGAAAAAATGACTCATACCCGTAACTACAGAGAATCGCAATACGAACAATTACTGGATTCAGTATACGCTCGCAGAGGTTGGACTTCCAATGGAATACCTAAGGTGGAATATCTTAAGGAACTTGGAATGGACTTGCCGGAACTGATGGAAGTTATTACTCCTCTGCAATAAGAAATATTGATTTGAGGAGATTTGAAATAAAACCTTCTCAAAAGGAAATAGAAAAGCCCGCTTTTTGGCGGGCTTTCTTTATGAGACAACTAAAACTGGATTATCGCGTCTTATGCTTACTTATACAACTAACTATACTTATTCATGAGAACCATTGTCACATCAAATACTTCGTTTTATCCGAGCAATAGATTTCGAATTGGGCACTAATTATTTACCATTTAAATTAACTTAATTGCAGCTGATTTAAAGCAACCTTTTTAGCTTTGCACTGACTTACTTATAAGACTACTATTTACTAAACTATTTAAATAACTATGAAAAAACTAATTATTCTTTTGTGCATTATGTCCTTGTTTCGATTTGCACATGCTCAGTCACCTTATTTTCATTGGGTTGCCGGATTTGGCGGCTCAGCAGTTGATATTGCCATTCATTCTACAGTAGATGAGGCTGGTAACGTATACTCAATCGGTTCCTTTAAGGGAACCGTAGATTTTGATCCGGGTCCATCTGTATTCAACATTACTTCACAAGGCACCAGTGATTATCCAAACAGTTTTATAACCAAACTGGATGCCACCGGAAACCTCATTTGGGCCAGGGCCTTTCTTGGCACTAACAGTATATACGGTAATTCAATTAAGATAGGAGCCAGTGGTAATATCTACACAACAGGTCATTATGAAGGGCCCAGCGATTTTGATCCGGGTTCAGGTGTGTTTAGTTTAACACCATCGAGCGGGATCAGTACTTTTCTTACCAAACTTGATAGTGCTGGAAATTTTATTTGGGCCATTTCTTCCGGAGGCCTCAGATGTTACACAGTTGCGCTGGATGATCAGGAGAATATTTACACCGGAGGAGATTTCTTCGGGACTGTAGATGTTGATCCGGGCCCGGGTGTCACTAATATATATTCTTCCCAGGCTTCAACCTATATTCTTAAACTAAACTCACTTGGCCAGTTTATTTGGGTAGAGACTTTTGGTACGATCAACTATGGATGTCCAATTCATGAAATTCAAATTGATTCTGACTACAACGTGATCAGTACTGGTTACTTTGCAAATACAGGTGATTTTGATCCTGGATCAGGTACGGCCAGTTTAACAAATTTCGGTAGCCAGGATGGCTATGTGCTAAAACTGGACGCCAATGGGGATTTTCTCTGGGTTAAACAAATTGGTGGTGTTAATCTGGACAGAATTAACTCTGTAACACTCGATTCTTTACAAAACGTATACGTAACGGGAGATTTTGCAGGAACTGCTGATTTTGATCCCGGTGCAGGCACAGACTTTGCCACGTCCGCCGGCCACTCCGATATTTTTCTGGTGAAATTGGATCCAAACGGAAACTTTCTCTGGAAGAATATACTTGGTGGCTCTTATATCGAGCACGGATATGGGGTTACTGTGGACAACAAGCAAAATGTTTATGTTACCGGAAGTTTCAGCGGAACAATAGATTGTGATCCGGGTTCGGGTGTTTACAATATTAGTTCCAATGGATCGGAAGATATTCTGTTGGGCATTTATAACAGCAATGGTGATCTTCTGAGCGCCAACGGATTCGGCAGTTCTTCCATTGATAAAGGAAGAGCTGTATATGTTACCGACGATCAGGACATTTATCTTAGTGGTAATTTTGCCAATTCAACCGACTTTGATCCATCTCCAAATTCCACTATTATAACTTCGAATGGCAGCTACGATGGTTTCCTTTTAAAACTCTCGAGACTAAACAACCTGAGCTCTGTTAATCAAGTGATTTGTAACGGAGAATCTATTGTTTCCCCTAGCGGAGCCTATACATGGACAATGGATGGAGCCTATCTGGATACGATTCCTAATTCGATTGGAGGTGATAGTATTATTACCACCTATTTAGTAAGCGCGACAGTTGATACAAGTGTTATTCAGAACGGCCATATCTTAACGGCCAATTCCAACTTTGGTATTTACCAATGGATCGATTGCAACGGAAACACATTGATTACCAATGCAACCAGTCAAACATTCGAAGCAGTTGTGGATGGAAGCTATGCTGTAATTGTGAGTGAGGAAGGATGTGTTGATACAAGCGGCTGTTACCAGGTTACCGGATTAGCAAGTGAAGATCATGGATTAGCAAGGACGACAAGAATTTATCCAAATCCGGCTTATAACAAGCTTAACATTGATCCTGGTAAATTATATACAAATGGAACGCTGGAACTTCTCAATGCAAGCGGACTAAAAATTAATGAGTTCAAAATTTCGGATCAACAGCTAATACAACTAGATACTCAACATCTTTCCGGAGGAAAATATTTTGTGCGAATTATTACCGAGGAAGAAGTTGCGGTCTGGCCAATAGTTAAAATTTAAAGTACACACACTGCCTGATACATTTTAAACATTTACTTAACAAAAGGAACACGGATTAAAACACAGATCCATATTCAGGAAAGCTGAACTTAATCAAAGAAACCAACAATATATCCTTCAATTAAGAGAGGCCATTGTAAATTTTACAATGGCCTCTTTGCTATAAATTTTATAGTATAATTTCAATTTTTACCGGACGATTACTTTACCGTAATAATTTAAATCTGTCCCGGATAATCTTACAAAATAAAGCCCTTTGGAGTAAGGGGTCAGATCGATTCTAATGTTACTTTCTGAACCTGATTCATTTGAAAGAGTCTCAGTCTGAATTAACTGTCCCTGAACATTCGTGATATGAACTTGCATATCTGATTCTGGATTGGAGATCCTCAAATCAAACAGACCATTATTCGGATTTGGTACAATCTGAAATTGTTCCTGATTTTCCAGCATGATGTTTTCA
>Ga0233431_1005738_pt1 | contig 11723 bp, 7 predicted proteins | sample SI_118_April2016_FD_179867 | JGI IMG/M metagenome (GOLD analysis project Ga0233431, IMG submission 179867) | Seawater microbial communities from Saanich Inlet, British Columbia, Canada - SI_118_April2016_200_MG | ecosystem: Environmental > Aquatic > Marine > Inlet | place: Canada: British...
TGGACCGGCACCTATATGGATCAGCATGTGAAAGACGCCATGGCCTGGTCCGTCAAAACACAGGGTGTGACGGTTTTCGACCTGTCGGCAGCTCAGAAAGCCAAGTGGGACGGCCTCCTGGCCCCCATCACCGCAAAGTGGATCAAATCCAATGCCGCCAAAGGCCTCCCGGCCCAGGCCATTGTGGACGACATTAAATCCATCGCCAAAAAATACGAAGGAAAATAGGCCCGAAAACTGGACTGTAGGGGCGAATAATCATTCGCCCCTACTGGAGAAATCCATATGTTGATGCTGGATCGAATCAGTCACTATCTGAATCTGGTTCTCATGGGGATTGCCGGACTGTTTCTGGTGGCCATGATTGCTTTGACCTGTGCCAATGTTCTCTTTCGCCTGGTATGGATTCCCGTTTCCGGAACCTTTGAACTCATGGGGTTCTTCGGCGCTGTCCTGACGGCCTTTGCCATGGGCTATACGCAAATCAAGAAGGGTTATATCGCCGTGGATATTGTCGTCCTGGGGTTTTCAAAAAAAGTCCAGAAGATTCTAAATGCCATAAACGCCATGATTTGTACCGGTTTTTTTGTACTGGTTACCTGGCAGATTTCCAAATATGCGGCGAACCTTCGGGAGACCGAGGAGGTTACGGAGACGCTCCAGATTATATATTATCCCTTCACCTATGCGGTGGCGGTGGGGTGTGGTGCCCTGGCGCTGGTATTTTTTATTCAGCTCCTTAAAGTCCTGATCCCCGTGAAGGAGGATGACAAATGAGCCTGACCATGATCGGCATCATTGGGATCATCCTTCTCATTGCCGTGCTGTTTTTCCTGGGCATGCCGGTGGGGTTTGCCATGGCCATTGTGGGCTTTGCCGGGTTCTGGTATGCGGTATCGTTCAATGCCGCCATCAACATGGTGGGCGCTGATGTCTGGGGCACATTCTCCAAGTACGGTCTGACAGTGATCCCACTTTTTATTTTCCTGGGATATCTGGCATTTAACTCTGGCATTGCCGAACGGTTATACAATGCCGCCTACAAATGGTTCGGTCACTGGCGGGGGGGCCTGGCCATCGCTACCATCGGCGCCGACGAACTGTTTGCGGCCATTTGCGGTTCCAATACGGCCACGGCGGCCACCATGGGAACGGTGGCGCTGCCGCAGATGCAGAAATTCAAGTATGATCCCCGATTGAGTACCGGCACCGTCATAACCGGCGGAACTCTTGGGACGATTATGCCTCCCAGTGTGGTGCTGATCGTCATCGGTCTTCAGACGGAACAGTCTATTATCAAACTGTTCCTGGCAGGGATCCTGCCCGCCATATTACTGGGTATTCTTTTTGTCCTCACCATTGTTGTTCTCTGCCGCATCAATCCGGAATTCGGTCCTGCGGGACCCAAAACAAGCTTCAAAGAAAAACTCCTTTCCCTTCTGGGGGTGATCGAAGCGGTCGTTATATTCGTGCTGGTTATCGGTGGACTTTATGCCGGTCTCTTTACCCCCACGGAAGCGGGTGCTGTGGGCGTATTTTTCACCCTGGTGGTGACCGTTTCAACGGGTCGGTTAACCTGGAAAGGGTTTATCAGTTCCATTACCGATTCGCTGAAAATTTCGAGCATGGTTTTTTTCCTGGTGACCGGTGCCATTATTTTCGGCCGTTTTCTGGCGGTCACCCGCCTTCCCTTTGCCATCGCCGATTTTGCCTCTTCTCTGCCGGTTTCCCCCTATGTGATTCTGACGTTTATTTTGCTGATTTATCTCATCGGTGGATGCTTTGTGGACTCATTGGGGTTTTTGGTTTTGACCATTCCGATTTTTTTTCCTTTGGGGATGGCCCTGGGGTTTGATCCCATCTGGTATGCCATTATCCTGACCATGGTAACCACCATGGGCGCCATTACCCCGCCGGTGGGTGTGAACATCTATGTGGTCAAGGCTCTGGCACCGGACATTGAGTTGCGCACCATGTTCAAGAGCGTCAGCTTTTTCCTGATTGCCTGTATCGTGTGCATCATTATTCTAATTGCTTTTCCCGAGATCGTTCTTTTTATCCCGGGATTGGCCCAATAATCAGGGATCGTTTTAAATAACCATAGTGAGGAAGGCTAAACATGCAAAAAACCTTCATGCCCCACATCCACACCGAAGAAGAACTGAAGGCCCATCAGCTGAAAGGGCTTCAATGGACCGTTCGTCATGCTTACGAAGGTTCTCCGGTTTACAAGAGCCGATTGGAAGAAGCCGGGGTTCATCCCGAAGACATCCGTTCCCTGGAAGATCTCAAGCGTCTTCCCTTTACCATGGCCAATGATCTCAAGGAAGGGTACCCCTTTCCCTTACTGTCCGTTCCCTTTGATCAGGTGGTTCGCATGCATGCTTCTTCGGGTACCACCGGGAAAAGAAAAGTACTTTGCTATACCCAGAAAGATATTGACGACTGGAGCCATTTTTTCGCCCGGTGTTATGAAATGGCGGAACTGACCCGGGAAGACCGGGTTCAGATTGCTGTGGGTTATGGGGTATGGACCGCCGGCATCAGTTTTCAAATGGGGTGTGAGGCCTTCGGGTCCATGGCCGTCCCGGTGGGGCCCGGAAACCTGGATATGCAGTGTCAGTTTCTGGTGGATTTCGGGAGCACGGTCATGTGCTGCACGGCTTCCATGGGTCTGTTGATGGCTGAAGAAATTCACCGTCGCGGCATTGGGGATCAAATTGCCCTGAAGAAAATGATTTTCGGGTCGGAGCGGGCCAGCGATGCCATGCGGGACCGGATTCAGACCCTTCTGGGTGTGGAACAACTCTTTGACATCCCCGGCATGACGGAACTTTACGGTCCGGGAACGGGGTTGGATTGTTCTTACCACACCGGCATACATTATTGGGCGGACTATTATATCCTGGAAATCCTGGACCCGGATACTCTGGAACCTTCTCCCGAAGGCGAAATCGGTGAAATGGTGGTGACGACGCTTACGAAGGAGGCCGTGCCGCTCATCCGATACCGCACCCGGGACCTCACCCGGATGATTCCGGGGACCTGCCCCTGCGGTTCCGTCCTGCCCCGGCACGATCGTTTGCTGGGGCGCTCCGACGACATGATCATTTTCAGGGCCGTCAATATCTATCCCGGCCAGGTGGATCACGTTCTGTCGGGTATTGAGGGGCTCGGCAGCGAATACCAGATTATTGTGGATCGGAAGGAAGACGGTCGGGATTATATGCGCATCAAAGTTGAGGCGGCCATAGGGGTCGGCGGAACTCGGTTTGAGAATCTGGAAAAACAGATTTCCCGGGAAGTCAAAAAACAGATCATGGTGAGCGCCGGGGTGGAGATGGTGGAATACGGCAATTTGCCGCGATCGGAGAGAAAGAGCCAGCGGGTGTTTGACAACCGGGAAGAGTAAAATTGTGGATTGCCCAGAAAAATAGCCAACCGGAGAGAATGGATGAAACGTTACGCATATTACCAGCCCCAAAGCCTGGATGAGGCCTTCGGGCTCATGAAAAAATATGAAGGCCGGGCCCGGTATGTGGCGGGCGGTACCGATGCCATGATACGGGTCAACCAGAAAGTCTGGCAGCCCGAAGCCCTGATTTCCCTTCGATGGATTGAGGAATTGTACGGGATCAAGAAAATCGGTACTTTCAAAGCCCGGGCCCTGAGGCTTGGCAGTATGACACTTTGGCGGGAGGTGGAAACGGATCCCCTTGTGGCGAGTCATCTTCCCGCATTGGCGGAGGCGGCCAGCATGTTGGCCAATCCCCAGATCCGGAACGTGGCCACCGTGGGGGGGAATCTGTGTAACGCCGCCCCCTCTGCCGACGGCGCCCCGCCGTTGATGGTGATGGAGGCGGTGTTGACCATGGCGGGTCCTGATGGCGCAAGGGAAGTCCCCATTTCGGAATTTTTTCAGGGTCCGGGACAGCACTGCATGGGCCAAGGTGAGGTGTTGACGGCGGTCACCATTCCTGAAATGCCGCCGCATACCGGCACGGCGTTTCTCAAATCCGGTCGGGTCACCCAGGATATCGCCCTTGCCAATGTGGCTGTTTGCGTGCAGATGGCGGGCGGGGTCTGCAAGAAGTGCCGTGTCTCTGCCGGCGCTGTGGGGCCCGTACCCCTGAGGCTTGGGGACGTGGAAACCTTTGCGGAAGGAAAAGAGATCACCCCGGAGCTACTCCTGGAAATCCAGGATAAGGCAGCGGGTGAAGTGACCCCCATCACCGATGTCAGGTCCACCGAGATTTATCGCAGGACCGTTACCGGCGTAATGGTGAAGCGGGCTATGGAACAGGCCTTGGAACGGGCGAAATATGAAACGGAAAGCCGGGATGCGGCTGTTTCGCCTGCAGTGTTTCAGGATATGGAACCCACTGTGGGGCCTTACGATTCCCCCCTTAGAAAGCGGGTCCGCTTCAATTTGAACGGTCAGGCCGTGGAGGCGGAAGTGATGAGCCACAAGATGCTTTCAAATGTGCTGCGGGACACCTTTGAGTTCACCGGGACCAAGGAAGGGTGCGGTCAGGGGGAGTGCGGTGCCTGTACGGTTCTGGTGGATGGGGAAAGTGTTAATTCATGCCTCTATCCCGCATTTGAAGTGGATGGAAAAACCGTGACCACCATTGAAGGCCTTGTGGGCGAAGGGAACCGTCTGGATCCCATACAGGAGGCGTTCGTCGAAAACGGCGGCGTTCAATGCGGTTTCTGTACTCCCGGTATGATTATGAGCACCAAAGCCATGTTGAAACATAACGCTCACCCCACGGAAGAAGAGATCCGAAAGGGCATTTCCGGAAATCTCTGCCGCTGCACCGGTTATGTGCAGATTGTGGAATCCATCAAGCAGGCGGTTTTGAAAGATGAGAGGGCTGAGGAGGTGCGAATATGAGCCAGCTTAGTTTTATCGGTTCCGAAGTCCCCAGACCCGATGCGCCGGACAAAGCGGCTGGAAAGGCCATGTATATCCACGATATGACACGCCCCGCCATGTTGTACGGCAAGATCAAGTTCAGTGACCGGGCGCATGCCGTAATCAAACACATCGATACGTCCAAAGCCGAGAAATTGCCCGGGGTCCGGGCGGTTATTACCGGTTACAATACACCGGAGATCCGGATCGGATTCATCAGGGACAACTTTGCCCTGAAACGGGACAAGGTCAGACAGTTCCGGGATGAGGTGGCGGCTGTTGCGGCAACCGACCCGGATATTGCAGCGGAAGCCATCGACTTGATCCGGGTGGAGTACGAGGATCTTCCGGGCGTTTTTTCACCCACGGAAGCCCTTGGGGAAGACGCGCCCGTTATTCACGAGACAGACCTCAAAGGCCGGCCCAAAACGGACAATATGGTTCCGGTGCCGTGGAAGTTTGTCACGGGTGACGTTGATAGTGCCAGGGAAGAGGCCGATTATGTGGTAGAGGAACGTTACACAACGCCGCTCATACAGCAGTCCTGCATGGGGACTGCGGGCTGTATTGCGGAGTTCGATCTAAAGAGCAACCTGATCATCCGCACCAAAACCCAGATCCCTTTCCTGGCCCAGAACGATTTCAATCAGGCGCTCAAGGATATGGGCCTGAAGGGCCGGAAAACCCGGGTGATTGTTCCCACCCTGGGGGGATCATTCGGCACGGGCCTGGACACCCACAGCTATGAATTCATTTCTATCCTCCTGGCGTACAAGACCGGCAGGCCGGTCAAAATTGTCCTGAACCGCGAAGAGGAGTTTACGGCCCTGTCGCCCCGCCAACCCACGGAAACCCATATTGTCCAGGGTTGCGACCGGGACGGAAAATTGATTTTGCGGGATATTCGAATGCTTCTGGATAACGGTGCCTACACGTCCTGGGGCGCCACCACGCCCAGTGTCATGATGGTTCCCGCATCTTCTATTTATCGTGTGCCCAACGTGTTTTTCGAGTCAACCATCGTCTACACCAACAATACCTACTGTCAGGCCATGCGGGGATACGGCAATCCCCAGGTGGCCTGGGCCATGGAAAGCAACATGGACCAGCTGGCTGAGGCTGCCGGCATTGACCCTTTCGAATTCAGAAAAATCAACCGCAACATCCCCAATGAGACCACTCCCATGGGCCTTAAGGTTTCCACCTGCGGCATGAAGGAATGTCTGGAATCGGTGGCTGAAAAGCTGGATTGGAAATCCATCTGTGGAAAGAGCGATCTCAAGCGCGGCTCCGCCAATGTGTGTACGACCCTTGTGGGAAGCACGCCGGCAAAAGCGCGGGGCGTGGGAATGGCGGCCCTGTTTCACGTGGGTGGGTCCGGCCGGGTATACCGGTCCGACGGCACCGGTATCATTTTAAAAATTGATGACTTCGGCGATGTTTCCGTGGTGTCCGGCGGGGTGGAAATGGGTCAGGGCTTTGACTCGGCCCTGGCGTTGGCCACGGCGGAGGCCCTGGGGGTTACCCATGACCGGGTCAAGATTGTGACCGGCGATACGGCCACCTGTCCCTGGGATGTGGGGACCCATGCCAGCCGCGGGGCCTTCACCTCATGCAATGCCACCATCATGGCGGCGGAAAAGGCGCGAAAAAGGATTTTTGAACTGGCCAGCGAGCATTTCATGCGCAGTGTCAAAAGCCGCATGAAAAAGATGAAACGGAAGGACCCGGACTTTGAGATCCCCGATCTGGATTACGAGACCATTTTCGATCCATCAGACTTTGACATGAAAGAAAACCGCATTTTCCTGAAATTGGAACCCAACGATCCCGATCTTCACGTGGCCCTGGAGGAGATCCTCCGTGCCGCCCACTACAAGGAACAGGGAACCATGGTCATCGAAGAAGCCTTTTACGATCCGCCGAACCAGATGCTGGACCCAAAGACGGGTCGCGGTAACATGAGCGCCACTTACATCGTCGGGGCCCAGGGTGCGGTGGTGGAAGTGGATCTTGAAACGGGAAAGGTGGAAATCCTGAAAGTGGCGGCGGCCCATGACGTGGGTCAGGTGTTGAACCGGCAGACCCTCAAGGGGCAGATTTACGGGGCTTTGGCCCAGGGGATCGGGTACGCTCTGTCCGAAGAATACAAAACCCATGAGGGGCGCAATCTGAATCCCAATTTTCTCGATTACAAGATCCTCTCGGCACCGGATATGAATTTCCCAATTGAGGTTGACTTTATCGAAACCAACGACAAAACGGGCCCTTTCGGTGCCAAAGGGGTTGGCGAACCGGGACTGGTCCCCACGGCCCCCGCCATCGGCAATGCGGTTTACGATGCCATCGGCGTCCGTATCCGGGACCTGCCCATTACGCCCGATAAGATTCTGGCCGCATTGGAGGAAAAGAGGAGAGACACGCATGTCTGACAAGATATACCGGCTGGGTTGCGATATCGGCGGCACATTCACCGATTTTGTTCTGCTTAACGACCGGACAGGGGAACTCACCATCAACAAATGCCTGACCACGCCCAGTGATCCGTCCGATGCGGTGGAGTACGGCATAAGGCAATTGGATAAGATGGTCCCCGGTTTTGTGAAAAGCCTGGACGAGGTGATACATGGCACCACCCTGGTGATCAACTCCATCATCGAGCGGAAAGGCGCCAGGACCGGTTTGATTACCACAAAGGGGTTCAAGGATGTGCTGGAACTGGGTCGTGAGATCCGTTACGCCCCTTACGATGTGTTTGCGGAATTCCCGGAACCGTTGATCCCCCGCAGCTTTCGGTTTGAAGTGGATGAACGGTTGCGGAGCGATGGTACGGTGCTAAAGCCCCTGGATCCGGATGAAGCGCGGCGCGTGGTGCGGGAAATGCTTGAAGCCGGAGTGGAATCCATCGCTGTCTGCCTGATGAACTCTTTCGAAAATCCATCCCACGAGCAAAAGATCAAGGACATTATTTTGGAGGAAGCGCCGGATATTTCCGTCTGTATTTCCTATGAAGTGCTGCCCCAGATCCGGGAGTATGAGCGGACCAGCACCACGGCCACCAATGCCTATGTGAAGCCGCTTACCGGGAAATATCTCTACAAACTGGCCAAAAGACTGGAACAATTGGGGTCCTCCGGCAAACTGTTCATCATGCTCAGTAGCGGCGGCATTACGTCCATCAAGACGGCGGCCGAATTCCCGGTGCGCATCATTGAATCGGGTCCCACTGCGGCGGTCATCTCCGGTCAGTACTACGGAAAACTGTTTAATATCCCCGAGATCTTCTGTTTTGATATGGGAGGGACCACCGCAAAATCGTGCCTCATTCAGGGGGGGGTTGCCAGCGTGGTGCCCACTTTTGAGGTGGGTCGGGTGCAGCGGTTCATGAAAGGGAGCGGCCTGACCATCCAGGTGCCGGTGGTGGATTTAATGGAGATCGGCGCGGGCGGTGGCAGTATCGCCCAGGTGAGTAAACTGGGTACGCTTCAGGTGGGGCCTGAGAGTTCCGGTGCGGAACCGGGACCCATCTGCTACGGCAGGGGCGGGACAAGGCCCTGCGTCACCGATGCCGATCTTGCTTTGGGATATCTGGATGCGGACTACTTTCTGGGCGGTGAGATGAAGCTGGACAGGGATGCTGCCATGAAAGGCATTGAAAGGACAATCGCCGAACCGCTGAAAGTCTCTTCTGTTCAGGCAGTCTGGGGGATACATGACCTCATCAACGAAACCATGGCCGGGGCCGCCAAGACCCATATCGCCGAAAAGGGGGGCAATCCCAAGCTGGTAACGGTGATTGCATTCGGCGGGGCCGGACCGGTGCATGCCTATGGGCTCACCCAAAAACTGGGTGCCAAACGATTGATTGTGCCCCCCAATGCGGGGGTGGGGTCGGCGTTGGGTTTTTTTACGGCTCCCAGAGCCTTTGATCTGGTCAGGAGCCACAAAAGCGCCCTTCTGGAAACGGATTTTTCGGAAATCGAAGAGATTTTTTCCCGAATGGAAACTGAAGGGTCCAGGACTCTGGAAGCGGGCGGGGAAAGTGAGGGGATTTGCTTTGAGCGGTCCGTGGATGTACGGTTCGTGGGCCAGGGGTCGGAAACCAACGTGTCCGTTCCGGAAGGGGATTTTTCTAAAGTTGATCCCCAGGAGATCCGCAAACGCTTTGATAAGGTCTATGAAAAGCTGTATGGCCGGACCTACCCCGATTCCGCCGTGGAATTCATCAATTTCAAGGTCCGGGCCTCCCTGCCGGAACGCCTTTTGAAATTGCCTGAGCTTAAAAAAAGCGGGTATGCCCTGTCCGATGCGGTTAAAGGAGAGCGAGAGGCTTTTTCAGGAATTGCCAAAGCGTTTGTTCCCCATACGGTATATGACCGGTATAAGCTGAACAATGGCGCCCAATTTCGGGGACCCGCCATTATTGAAGAACGGGAGTCCACGGTGATTGTGGGGGAGGATGCATCCGTATCGGTGGACAAATACGGGTTTTTATGGATTGAACTGGATTGATTACTATGAGGTTGCAGGGTGCAGGGTGCAGGATGAAACTTGAAACTGATTTTTCTGCACCCTGCCCCCTGACAACTGCCCCCTTTTAAAAACGGAGGAAACCATGGGGCATTTTGATCCCATAACCATTGAAATACTCTGGCGGCGACTCATCTCCATCGTAGATGAAGCGGACAGTGCTGTAGCGCGCACGGCTTTTTCCAGCCTCCTCAGGGACGCCCACGATTACACCTGCATGTTTACGGACCGCAAAGGGCGTGAGCTTGCTCAAGGCTCTTTTGCCACCCCCGGGCAGTCCGGTGCCATGGCGCTGGGCATCAAGAAACTGGTCACTCGGATTCCCGAGGACAGCTACCGTGAAGGGGATGTTTATATTACCAATGATCCGTGGGCCCTGGCCGGTCATTTAAACGATGTGTGCGTGTTCAGCCCTATTTTTCATAAAAATGAACTGACCGCTTTTACGGCATGCGTTTTTCACCATTCGGACATCGGTGGCCGTGTTGCTTCCGATAATCATGATGTTTATGAGGACGGTCTTTTTATTCCTCTGGTGAAACTCTACGATGGGGACCTGCTCAATGAATCCGTGGTGGAAATGATCAAGTGGAATGTGCGGACCCCCGACGAGGTGATCGGGGATATCCGCAGCCAGATCGCCGCCAACCATGTGTGTGCGGAAAAAATTTCCCAGATGCTGAACGAGTACCAACTTGGGGGCCTGGACGATCTGGCCGATGAAATTATCGGTCGCACGGAAAAGAGCATGCGCGAAGCCATTTTGAAAGTCCCTGACGGGGTGTATACATCGGAAGGGATTGTTGAGCAGATGGAAGGAAAAGATGATATTGTCATCAAGGCGGCCGTGCACGTGAAAGAGAGCAATATCATGGTGGATCTGGCCGGGTCTTCCCCGCAGGTGGATTGGGGTGGCAATGTGGTATTCAATTTCACCTACGCCTATGTGTTCATGGCCATGAAAAGCATGTTCGATCCGGACATCCCCAATAATGACGGCTGCACGGTGCCCATCAGTATGGAGGCAACCCTCGGAAGCATCGTCAACTGTAAATTCCCGGCGGCCGTGGCGGCCCGCATGCAGATCGGCCATTTCATCACCGAGATCATCTATCGGGCCATGGCCGATGTGCTGCCGGACCGGGTGATTTCTGGAAGCGGTGGAACGCCCGCCAATATGAATGTGCTCTACGGTAAATACGGGGATGGACGTCCCTGGCACTCGGTTCGGATCCGTGGCGGTGGCATGGGGGCGAGTTCCCGGGGGGACGGCAACTACGTCTATATATTTCCCGCCAACGGTGCCAACACCCCGGTGGAGATCCTTGAAAGCGACACGCCCCTCATCGTGGAAAAACGGGAACTGATGACCGATTCCGGCGGCATCGGTCGCATGAAAGGCGGTTTGGGAAGACGGATGGTATTAAAAATTCCCGACGATGCCTATGCGCCCTTGCCGCCCGTGAACCTCGGCATTCAGTCAGGACGTCATCAATATGCCCCCGAAGGCCTGTTCGGTGGTGGTGACGGGGCGAAAGCCGCTTTCCTCATCAACGGGAAACCCGGCAATCCCTACGGCCTCAGCCAGTTGAAACCAGGCGATGTGGTGACCATGGACGCGGCCGGCGGCGGTGGATACGGGGAACCCCTTACGCGTGAAGTGGCCCGGGTGGAACGGGACGTTCGGGAAGGGTACGTGAGCATGGATGCGGCCATGAACAGTTACGGCGTGGTTATCGATTCCGTAACGGGTCTCGCCGATGCGGTGGCCACTGAAAAGAAACGAGAGACCATGAGAGCGGATCAGAAGACGTCCGTTTAGCCTTATGCTCTCAGGCGTTCGTCGATCAAAAAGGGGAAGGGGGGGCAAATCTTTGATTGATCTTTCTTTACAATGAATCAAATATTTGTCCTTGAATCTTTTTGAGCGTATTGTTTCGCAACCTTTCATTCAAAAATCCCCTAACAATTAACAGGCTGTTGCCATAATTTTCAGAGAAAAACGCTCTTTTTGCCTTGAAAAACTCAATATAGGCCCATTTTGAGGGCCATATTTAGCGATTCTTCTTTCTTTAACAATCACTTGGCGTGGCCCGAACCCATACCCGCCATCCCCTCAACCTGATTTCCTGTCAACTTAGGATTTGAATGGCTTCCCCCTTGCAGCGTGTGAAACAAAAGTTCGGCCATATCAACAATTCGGGGACCGGTGCGGCAGGTTAACCCGCAGGGGAACTGATACAACTTTCCTTTTCGGACGCACTTGAGTGCTCTC
>Ga0233431_1005740_pt1 | contig 11717 bp, 9 predicted proteins | sample SI_118_April2016_FD_179867 | JGI IMG/M metagenome (GOLD analysis project Ga0233431, IMG submission 179867) | Seawater microbial communities from Saanich Inlet, British Columbia, Canada - SI_118_April2016_200_MG | ecosystem: Environmental > Aquatic > Marine > Inlet | place: Canada: British...
TAAGGATAATAGTTCTGCTGTGGATGTTTTGTTCATCTCTTCATGTCTCCTATATTTTAAAGTTATACATGAAGAAAAAATAACACTTCAGATTAATAAAAAAAGATGCGCTCAAATTTAGTGTTACCTATTACTTGACCATCTATAGTGCCCATTTGTTCGTCGAATGCTGAATAAATATCAAGGTCTTTTTCTGCAAGCCATATGGCTGCCGGTGGATCTCTAAATGCTATTTACCTGATAAACATAAACTGACTCTTTAAAAAAATCAAAAATATATGAAACCAAAGCCTCTTGAATTAGAAAACAAATGGTATGATGATGGTCTTCAGTTAGCCAAATGGTCTGATAGCAGCAAAAAGATATTAAAGAAGGCATTTCTCTGTTTAAGGGAGAAACTGATTCTTCGACTTGGGGCTTATTGCATGAATCTAAAAGGTAGAGGTGGACTAAAAGGTTCTGTTAGATGTATCTATAATAAACTTGATAACCACCCTTATGTAGCAAGATTTGATATAAAATCATTTTATGGTTCTATTGATCACAAGATATTATTTCAACTATTAGAAAAAATGAATGTCAATCCTGAACTAATGAATGTTATAAGGGAATATGTTGTAATTCCAGATACAAGAGCTACGGGCAAAGGTATAGTTGCAGGAGGTGCACTTTCTAGTTTACTTGGGGCTGTATATCTATCTCCTCTTGATACTGCAATGAACAAGCTCTACAAAAAAGCTTCTATTTTTTATTTACGTTACGTGGATGATATTGTTATCCTGGCAAAGACAAGATGGAAATTTAAAGAAGCAGTTAAGCTGATGCATGAAACTCTGGATTCATTACTGCTTGAAGTGCATAAAGATAAAAAACGATTTGTCGGTAAAACTAAGAATGGATTTGATTTTTTAGGATTCTTTTTTAAATCTAACAGAAAAGTCAGACCTTCAAGAAATTCATTAGAAAGATTTGCTCAGCGTGCGAGACAGCTTATGGAGCAGGGAGATCTTAACAATCTCCTGTCCTATGTTGAACGATTTTATAATTATATTCATGCAGGATTACAAAATTCTGTTATTCGCAAGGGAATAAGAAAATATTTACGGTTCATTGATTACAAATTAGAAAAAAAACTAACAGAGAAGATTACGCTCCTCTGTTAGAATGATCGGCCTAATTTTTATAAAAGTATGTGATAGTATTGCCCGTTACCTATACCTCGAGGAATTCTGGATTTAACTAATTGATCGACGGAAATGGTGGGTAATAATTCGGTACAAATATCTGCGATGGCATATCGCCTCCCATCAATCCTAGAAAGTACTTGTTTAAAATATCGTTTTGCATATCTACCATTAGATGGTATGGTACCAACTCTTCGCCTGCTCCGGTATATTCCTGGCCGATCCTCCAGAAACACCTGCTCGTTGCGTTCATCATTTCATCTATATTCGCTGACCCTCCCAATTGACTCACTATTCTATTAATTGTCAATTCAACGTATGCTGACCGGATGTATGCCTGCTCGTCTCCGTATGTATCTATCACCCCCTGTAATTGTTGTATCGCACAATCCATTAAATTATCCGTCTGTTCTTCCAGCGTGAGCTCGGCTAAACTAGCGGGGGTCTCATCTAAATCTGCAACCATCGCGCCTGTGATCGCTTGCTTGACGAGCGTTGTTCCTCCGTCTAATAGTACCCTTGCTATAACTTTACTGATAAGAACGCTAATATCTAAACCTCCTAATAATACTGTTCCACCGAGAATCCATGGCATGGCCTGTACTAGGTCCTGTGTCGATGTATCATTATTCATAATTTTTTGGAGTATCGTATAATTCGCTTCTAGTCCTGTCTGTTGACCCTCGTACGACATCGCAGAAGCTTGCTCTCTTGTTTTTACACTGATTTCTTTGTAGTCGTTAACATTGTTTAATCCTATGTATATATTCTGAGGTTCGGCATACGCCGTCTGTTCTGTAGTACCTGGGTTCTTGATGACAATACAAGAATTTCCTTTTATGCTGTCATTGTTTATTGGGACGCAAGTGCCTGGTAACGCGCCTGTCACATAATATAACCCGCCACCATACGCAACACTGTTTCTGTTTCTAAGTATTCCTTTGTGGTAATTATGTTGTCTGACATTGTTAGCATATATGTTGTAATTAACAATACTACTATCAACTGCATATGCACCTCCTCCTGCCAAGTCTGCAGCATTGTCGTAGATGTTTGAACGGTAAAGTTGCTTTGGATTTCCATTTTTATCATATACAGTTCCACATATAAGGCTTGAATGTAATAAAATTCCCCCACCATTATGTGCTTTATTATTATCGATACAACAGCTGCCATTAATTACTGAATTATTTAGGCATGCCCCCCCTCCTGAGATGTACGCAATATTATGAGATAATTTTATTCCTGTAAAATTATAACTTGCATCTTGAAGTACAGGTTGCAAATTTGGATTAGTTAGTGCCAAAGGTGCAATATTTCCTGCTATATTTGTGTCTCCTGTTCCTACAATCGTATTATTAAAAAAGTTATTAACAAATAAACCTCCTCCATCACTAGCTGCTTTACAGTTTGTAATCTCAAAGTTTTGCAATAATTTATTATTATGAGAATTTCCAAACATGGCGATTCCTCCTCCATAAGCACCTATACAATTTGTAACAACAACATTTTCTATTTCACATTCAGCTCTTTGGCCTGCAAAAATTCCTCCTCCCAAATTTGCAACACAACCGGAAATTATACAATTACTAATAACATTAAAACGATTTACTTGCCCATGGTTTAATATGCAAACTCCTCCTCCTGTAAGTGAGCTACCGCGAACAAGATTTAAATCATTTATATTACCATCATAAACTGTTGCACAGCGACATTTATTTTGAGCATCAATTGTTGATAGTAATTTTCCTGTTTCCTTATCTACTGTGCCTTCTAATATTTCTCCTGATCCGACAACTATGGGGTTAGAAATTTTATATATACCAGGCGCTAGCTTTACAATTGCTTCTTGATGTTTTTTTTGAACATATATTTCAAAAGAGTTTAAAACTGACTGTATATTGCTTGGATTGTCACAGCTTACAGTCTCTGAAAGAATTTTTGTTTGTTGTGCCATTGCATTAAAGCCATATCCAACACTCATTAAGGTTAACATTAATGTTAATAATAACTTTTTCATTTTATTTATCTCCTTTTTTAAATTTAATTACTTTATTGTGTTGATGTTTTTATTGATCCGCAAGTTTCATGCCAATTTTTTTTTTGCTTGTACTTTTTATTGTGAAGTTTTTAAAGATATGTATGGAATGTGTATAAGTGCTTGTTTTTTCATCTGTTGGAGGTGTATTTATCTTCTTTTTTATTCCAAAAATAATTCAAAAAATTATTATAGTTGGTGTATGGAGCTCAATAAAAAAACTAAAAATATGCTAACCAAGTGTAAAGATTGTTTACACTTGGTGCTGTTTGTAGGAAGTATAGTTATCAATCTTTTTAAGCATTAATTGAAAATCGCAAACAACATTTGACATCTAAAACCTCATTTTTAAAAGCTAATGGTTTAGAATGGTAAAAATACAAGAACAAATATTATCTTTCCTGTTTTGGATACAAAATACAAAAGACAACTGCCGTATGTGGACATGTTTTGTGTAACTGCTGAATGGGAATATGATTTTGACAGAGAACTTGTACTTCAGGATTTAAAGAAAATCATAGATGACGAAGAAATATTTACTGCTTATATGCAGGTGGCACAGGTTTCTGGTAAGAAAAAATAATTCAGCCTATATATAGAGGCTGAATTATCATATAATTTATTCGATTAAATTAAATAAACAGTGATGAACTGCTTTGTGATGAGAGTACTGCAAAATTAGCAACACCTGCCAGTTCTACATTATCAATTAGTTCTGCTTCCTGAATACCCATCATGTTCATTGCCATTTCGCAGACGAGGAATTTAACTCCAAGTTCTTGTGCCTGTTTCATTAGTTCCGGAAGTGAGTCTATATTTTTACTTTTCATTACATGTTTCATCATTCCTGTACCCATGCCCATCATGTGCATTTTAGAGAGGGCGAGTTTTTTAGGTCCTCTAGGCATCATGAACCCAAACATTTTGCTGAGAATATCTTTTTTTACTTTAGGAGGATTATCTTTTCTAAGAACATTAATTCCCCAGAATGTAAAGAATATTGAAACATCCTGACCAAGTGTTGCAAATCCTGAGGCTATAATCATAGCAGCAAGTGCTTTATCCAGGTCATTACTGAACAGTACAATAGAGGTGCTTTTTTTACCATTGTTTTCTGTTGTGGTAATGTCCATTTGGTTATTTGTTCCTTTTTGAATCATCGCTACTACAGAGTCTGAATCTTTTTTGACATCAATCAGTGTATGGCCTGTAGCCTGACACCAGGCAGGAATATCATTGGCAAATCCCATATCGCTTACTTTAATTTTTAGAATCTCACCATCATTAAGTTTTTCAAGATTTTCTTTTACTTTTATGATTGGTCCCGGACATTGAATTCCGCAGGCATTTATATCGGCTGATATTTTAATATTTGAATTCATTATTATTTTACTTTCATTTTTAGGTTCAATTAGAGGAATATTGCTATTAGTTGTATTGTCTGCTAATTCAGAAGGATTGAAAAGTCTCCAAACTTCATATCCGCCACTTAGATTTTTTACTTTAAAACCGTTAAGCTTGAGAATTCGTTCTGCTATATACCCTCTTAATCCGGCTTTACAGTAAACAATAACTTCTCTGTCTTTTGGTATTTCATTTAGCCTATCTCTTAGCTGACCCAAAGGTATATTGACTGCATCTTTAATTATTCCCATAAGGAATTCATCAGGATCTCTTACATCAATAAGGTAATCTTTGTTGTCAAGTGTATCTGGAAAAGCAACATCTGAATCGCCTCTTAATATGTTGTTGCCTACGAAGCCTACAAAGTTAATTGGATCTTTAGCAGAACCGTAAGGAGGAGCATAGGCTAATTCCAATTCTTCAAGATCTGTCAATGTAAGATTATTTCTTATCGCAGTTGCTAATACATCAATTCTTTTATCAACGCCTTTAGTTCCTACTATCTGTGCACCAAAGAGTTTGCCTTTATCATCAAATAGTACTTTCATATACATCATTGCACTGCCTGGATAGTATCCTGCATTTGAATTTGGTGTGATGTATAATTTTTTATATTTGATTTTTGCATCAATTAATCTTTTTTCGTTAACACCAGTGGAGGCAGCTGTCTGTTCGAATATTTTACATATTGATGTGCCGAGGCTTCCTTTGTATTTTGATTTACCGCCTAATACATTCTCAGCTGCAATTCTTCCCTGTTTATTTGCAGGACCTGCCAAAGGTATCATTGCCGGAGTATTAAGTACTAAATCTTTTACTTCTATAACATCGCCGATAGCGTATATGTCAGGATCACTTGTCTGCATGCTGTCATTAACAACAATGCCGCCGCGTTTGTTTACTTTTAATTCAGCATCAACAGCAAGTTTGGAATTGGGTCTTACACCTGCAGCAAATATAACAATATCTGTGTCTATTGATTCACTTGATCTCAGTGAAAAATTGAATGCATTATTTTCTTTTTTGACAGATGAAACCGCATTATTAAGAATTACTTTTACACCATTGTTATTTAGCGAAGCTAATAATGGAGTTGTCATTTCTATATCTATAGGAGGCAATATCTGCGGAAGCATTTCCACTACTGTAGTGTTGATACCTATTTCAGCTAAATTTTCTGCAACTTCCAAACCGATAAAACCGCCGCCTACAACAACAGCTTTTTTTGCGCTGGCATCAATTTTTGCCATTATTTTATCCATGTCAGGAATTGTCCATAATACAAAGACGTCTGGATCATCGGCACCTGGAATAGGGGGGCGCAGCGGAGTAGAGCCAGGGGACAGGATAAGTTTATCATAAGTTTCCTGATATGTTTTTCCAGTTTCAAGGTTTTTAACTTCAACTTTTTTGTCACTCTTATTTATTGAAATAACTTCCTGCTTTATTCTGACATCTACTCTGGCTCTTCCGTATAGTTTTTCAGGTGTCATTACAAGAAGTTCTTCTCTTTCAGGTATGGCTTTACTAATGTGATAGGGTAGTCCGCAATTGGCAAATGAGATGTATTCACCTCTTTCAAAAAGTATAATCTCTGCCTTTTCGTCTAATCTACGAATTCTTGCTGCTGCACTGGCACCTCCGGCAACTCCGCCTACTATTAAAATTTTCATTGTTACCTCCATAAAAAAATATATATAAATAATTAGTCTAAACATCGAAAACTTACGATATTATGATATATTACTTACTATAAGAAGAAAATACAATGATTAAATTTAAAATTTTTAATAAATAGAAAGACCTGGAGTGCTATGAGTGACAGTGATAAAAAATTAGAATTAATGGACTATTCATATATCAATAAAGTTGCAGATTGTCTGAAGTTAATGGCTCATCCTGTTAGGATTAGAATGATTGAGATTCTTTCTAAAGGACTTTATTCAGTAAATGAAATTGCCAGGCTTTGCGAAGTTCCTCCAAATCAGGCATGTGAACATTTGAGACTTCTTAAAAATCATGATTTACTCGATAGTGAGCGAGATGGCAGAACTGTATATTATAAAATTAAATCGCCACAGCTAACCGGTTTGCTATCCTGCATTATGAATAACTGCCCGCTATAGCAGTGCACTGCGTGCAAGTTATAAAGTTATAAAGTTAAAAGTTAAAAGTTAAAAGTTTTAAAAGGCAGCAGAAAAATCAAATAATCGATAATGTTTTAATCATAATACGTTTAGAATATTTTTTATATTCACCCATTGCGTTATTTAGGTTAAAATACCCAAGTTGATTTTTAATACGTATAAATTGTTAGTGACTTCTAAAATTATCCTGTTGGATATTTGATGTTTCTATAGTTATAGTGAGTTGTGTTTTAGAACTTTTAACATGACAACCTTTCAACTTTATAACTTTATAACTTTATAAACTTAATTGCAGGAGGCAATAGTGGAAATTACTAGTGAAGTTAGAAACATGTGCTGCGTTACAAACGGGCCTAATCATGGTCCATCACCAATACCGCAGGAAGGTGAATGGACTCAGTCGAGAGAAATAAAAGATATAAAAGGACTTTCGCATGGAGTAGGATGGTGTGCTCCGCAGCAAGGTGGTTGTAAGTTAACTCTTAATGTGAAAGACGGTATTATACAGGAAGCTCTTATTGAGACCATAGGGTGTTCGGGGATGACACAATCTGCAGCTATGGCGGCTGAAATTCTTTCAGGCAAAACTATACTTGAAGCACTAAATACTGATTTAGTATGTGATGCTATAAATGTTGCTATGAGAGAGATCTTTCTTCAAATAGCCTATGGCAGAACACAGACTGCTTTCTCCGAAAACGGATTGCCTATAGGATCTGCTCTTGATGATTTAGGTAAAAACTTTAGAAGCCAAATAGGAACAATGTATGGAACAAGTGAAAAAGGTCCAAGATATTTAGAGGTTGCTGAAGGTTATGTTATGCAGCAGGGACTTGATGATAATGGAGAAATAATCGGTTATACATATGTTAATCTTGGCAAAATGATGAACTTGATAAGGCATGGTGAAGATGCAAATAAGGCATTGAAGGATGCAAGTGGAGTTTATGGTCGTTTTGATGAAGCTGTTAAAGTAATTGATCCAAGAGAGAAATAAGGAGCTGAGATATGTCACTTTTTGAAGGCTATGAAAGAAGAGCTGAAAAATTATTAGGAATATTAAAAGAATATGGCATAAAATCTATTGAGGAAACAGATGTCATTTGTAAACAAAAAGGTCTTGATGTAGCTGAAATTGTTAGAGGAGTGCAGAACATTTGTTTTGACAATGCATGTTGGGCTTATACTGTCGGGGCTGCAATTGCAATTAAGAAAGAGTGTACTAAGTCTGTAGAAATAGCAGATTGTATCGGAATAGGATTGCAGGCATTTTGTATCCCGGGTTCTGTTGCTGAATCCAGAAAAGTAGGCTTAGGACATGGAAGATTAGCAGGAATGTTGCTTAGTGAGGAAACTGAATGTTTTGCTATGATTGCAGGGCATGAATCCTTTGCTAATGCTGAAGGTGCTATCGGTATTTGTAATTCGGCTAATAAATTTAGGAAGAAACCTTTAAGAGTTATCTTGAACGGATTAGGCAAAGATGCTGCTTATATTATTGCTCGAATTAACGGATTTACTTATGTGAAAACTAAATTTGACTATTTCTCGAGTGATCTGGAAATAGTTGAGCGGAAAGCTTTTTCTAAAGGAGAAAGAGCCGGGGTAAACTGTTATGGAGCAGATGATGTTAGAGAAGGTGTTGCAATAATGCATTTAGAAAAAGTAGATATATCCATTACAGGTAACTCTACAAATCCTACAAGATTTCAGCATCCGGTTGTCGGCACATATAAAAAAGAGTGTAATGATCTTAGTAAAAAATATTTTTCAGTTGCTTCTGGTGGTGGTACGGGAAGAACACTACATCCTGATAATATGGGTGCAGGACCGGCTTCTTATGGTATGACGGATACAATGGGGAGGATGCATGCAGATGCTCAGTTTGCAGGTTCTTCATCTGTTCCGGCACATGTTGAAATGATGGGACTTATTGGAATGGGAAATAGCCCTATGGTTGGTGCTTCAGTAGCAGTTTCTGTTGCGGTTGAACAGGCTATGTTGTAATAATTTCAGATTTCAGATTTAAACTTACATCACACAGAGATCTGAGATGGATATATCAGTTGATAGTTTATAGCTGTTTATTCATTTATTGAATATTGTTTGAACCGACTCCTTACTATATAATTCAGAATAAAATTATAGTAAGGAGTTTATTTTGTACAATATAAGATTTTTTAGATATATTCCTCTTTTCTTATCTTTTGTTTTTATTGCTGCCTGTTCATCTGTGGATCCATCAGTTGGTTCATATCAATCAACTAAGATCTACGAAAAACCGCTATATAGTGAACTTGAAAGAAAATCTATGGCGTATGAAGGTATTGCACGAAATCCTGTAATTGTTGTTCATGGTTTTTTAGGCTCTGAATTAGATAATATAAAAACAGGTCAAAATGTATGGGGCAATTTTACAGGAGGTGAAGTTTTAAAAGGTTTTTCTGATACCCAACTTCGTAATTTAAAATATCCTATGAAATATGGTAAACCTCTGGGAAGTATTGAAGATAATGTCAAAGCAGTAAAGATGCTTACCGAGTTTAATGTAAGAATTATGTGGATGCATTTTGAGTTGAATGCATATAATAAAATGCTTGATATTCTAACTCATGCAGGATATATCCCTGAAGACTTAGTTAAAGAAAAAGGTAAAAAATATGCATCTCTATTTCCTTTTTACTATGATTGGAGACGTGATAATGTAGAGAATGCAGCGGCTCTTCATAAATTTGTATTGGAAAAAAGAGCTTATATGCAGAAAGAGTATGCAGAAGCTTACGGTATTGAGAACTTTGATGTTCAGTTTGATGTGTTAGCACATTCAATGGGTGGATTAGTTGCCAGGTATTATCTTAGATATGGGGATCAGAAAATATATGAAAATAAACCGTTACCTGAACTTAACTGGGCTGGAAGTAACTATATCGACAAACTTATTATAATTGGAACGCCTAATGAAGGTTATTTAGATACATGTTTTGAACTTACAGAAGGTTTAGAACTTAATCAACGACTACCTGTATATCCTCCAGCTGTAATAGGTACATGGCCGTCCTATTATCAGATGCTTCCATTTGTAGAAACTAGATCTGTCTTATATAAGGATGATGTGGATGGAGATCCTGTTAAGTTGTTTGATGTAGAAGTTTGGAAGAAAATGAAATGGGGTTTGGCTGATCCTGAACAGGATAAAATTTTAAAGATAATATTACCTAATATAAAAACAGCCAAAGAGAGACGTAAAATTGCTTTGAATCATTTGGAAAAATGTCTTAAAAGAGCGCGTAAATTTAATCAGGCAATGAAGATAGATGCACGACCGCCGGATGATGTTGGATTGTTTTTGTTTTTGGGTGATGCAGTAGAAACAAGAAGAGAAGCCGTTGTGGATAAGAAAACCGGTAAATTAAAAGTCACAAAGTTTGATGCCGGAGATGGTAAAATTTTAGCTGCCAGTGCCAGGATGGATATGAGGGAAGGCGAAAATTGGATACCTTTTCTTATATCGCCTATTAAATGGCAGGTTGTATTTCACTTGAAAGCCGCCCATATGGGGATTACAGAGTGTTATTCTTTTGCAGATAATGTTACTTATTATCTGCTCATAACTCCGACTAAAAAACAGTTTGCCAGAAGAAAATATATAAGTCATATCTTAAAAACAGAAGCACGAATTATAGGCAAGGGAAAATAATTGTTAATTGTTAATGATAAATGGTTAAAAATGTATTAGTGAAATAGTGAGCTCTGATTGATATTAGTCAGAGCTCAATGTTTCAGCTATTTGAGTTATATTAGCATTCGTTAAAATATTTTTGAATTTGGTTGTAGTTATTAGTTTTAGTTAATGCTAATCTCAGAAGCAATCTGGCTTTCTCAGGATTCAAATTATCAGATGTATTAAATTGATATTTTGTATCTTTTAATTCATCGTTATTAATAACAATGCCGCTACCTGTTCTTGAACCCATAACTACTGCAATGCCATCTTTGCGGGCTTTTTGTAAAATAGGAAGGTCGCCTTTATAAGGATTTCCATCACCAACGCCGGCATAAATGATTCCCTTAGATCCTGCCTTGATTGCTGCTTTAACTAAGTCTGCAGCACCACCTTCATAACAGTAAACAATATCTACTTTAGGAAGACTTTTGATTTCAGTAATATTGAATGGACTTGAAGATGTATGGAGTCTTGTAGAAGTAGTGTAAAATTTTACCTGGCCATAATAGACATGTCCCATATTGCCTGTATTAAGTGATTTAAATGTATCTACATTGGTTGTATTTGTTTTCGTGCATTCTCTTGCTGCCTGAATTGTATCATTCATAACAACTAATACGCCTTTGCCTTTTGATTTAGGATTACCGGCTACAGCAACTGAGTTGTACATGTTGAGAGGGCCGTCAGCACTCATTGAAGTAGCAGGTCTCATTGCGCCTGTAATAACGATAGGTTTATTTGTATGTATAACTAAATCTAGGAAATAGGCAGTTGCTTCCATCGTATCAGTACCGTGTGTGATGACTATACCATCAATTTTTGGATCCTGAGCAAGCTTATTAACAATTCTTGCTATTTTAAGTAGATATTTATCATTCAAGTCCTGACTTGGAATATCACATGCCTGTACGGAATCAATATTTGCCAATTTATCGATGCCTGGCACAGATGCGATTAATTGTTTTGCTGTTAGTTTGCCTGAAGTATAGCTTGCTTCTGTTTTAGATGTACTTGTTCCGGCAATTGTACCTCCGGTTGCAACTATTGCAATCGTTGGTTTTTTAGTTACCGGATTGGCGTAGACTGTACTAACAATCAGGGCTTTTGCATGAGACTTTTTCTAAATTTTCACAATCATATACTAACTCTGTATATTGTATAATTTAGACAAAAATAAAATTTTATATCTTATATTTTTCTTAAAAAGCCTAATATAAACG
>Ga0233431_1005741_pt1 | contig 11717 bp, 10 predicted proteins | sample SI_118_April2016_FD_179867 | JGI IMG/M metagenome (GOLD analysis project Ga0233431, IMG submission 179867) | Seawater microbial communities from Saanich Inlet, British Columbia, Canada - SI_118_April2016_200_MG | ecosystem: Environmental > Aquatic > Marine > Inlet | place: Canada: British...
TACTGAAGAGCCGTATGAGGGAAATCTTCAAGTACGGTTCTGTGAGGGGCATTGAAGTTCTTCACATTATAAATGAAAAATTAAATTATAAAAAGGAGAAATATATTATGCCTACTCGACAAAAGAAACCATTGATTTTTGTCAATATTATAAGGCGTAATGGCAGGGTCATTTTTCTCAACAGCTTTCATATAAGGGATTATTGATTTTAGTGTTTCAATTCCTGCATTGGGTTTAAAATTCTTTAGTGAAAATCCATTTTTTTTCAGGATGTTGTTGTTAAACATATAAACCATCTGCAGAGCAACTTCCTTATTTGTAGGAATAGCATATAATTCACCATTTATTTTACTCCCTTCAAGAAATGCCGGATTAAGAACTTTTTTAATTCCCTGCCCATATTTATTAAGGAGTTTATTTAAAGGATAAAAAGCTCCGCGCATAGCATTTTTTTCGTAATTATTTACCCACGCAGCTGTAAAGCAGAGATCAAATTTTTCACCTGAAATAAGAATAACATTTATTTTCTTTTTATATTCGCCCCAGCCTACCATTCTGATATCAAGAACTGCACCAATTTTTTTTCTTAGATATTCATTAGCTTTTTCTTGAACCATTAAAAGATCTTTTTGAGGTGTACCTATAGTGTACCATACTATTTTGTAGGGATTTTGTGGAGTTCCAACAGGATATTTATGATCACTGCATCCTGATAAAATAAGAATGCTTAACAGTGCTGCAGCGCTAAGAATTAAAAGTTTATATTTTTTCATAATTTAATTCCCATATTAAGTATTCAATATTATTTGTTGTGTCGATTTACAACTTTGCTTGCATGTCTTAACGATTCAGCTTTTGATGTTTTGTGCTTTTTAACCCATGCATCTAACTGTTTTTGTTCTTCAGCCAGAAAATCTTTCAAACCCGCGTTTTTTAATGCATTGATAAATTTTGGAAGATAGGTTTCATAATTCATTTGTCCGGTAAATAATCCTGCCTGGTACTGTTGTACAACGTTTGTTATCGCAGCGTACTCGCTTGAAACAGGTGTTGGATCAAAATGAAATCCTAATATTTGTGATGGAGTTGAGGATGCATTAAATTTTTCAAACTGCTGCCATTTATTAGATGTATCGTTAGGAAGTAGATATGTTAAAAATAAATTCCCCAGTGTAAATGAATACATTATATAACTTTTATGAGCAGGAAGAAATTTTATTCTATTTTGTCCTATTTTTTTATAATGCATACCTTCAATTCCATATTGAAGTAGATTTCTTAAATATTTATCGGTATTTAGGAGATTAAGAAATTTCATGTCGATATCAGGTCTTGGAGCATTAATTGAGATTGCGGTCATAGCACCTTCAACCATTACATTTGTAGTTACAGGTTTAAATTTTGGAAGAGTTACTACTTTATAATCATATTCATTTGCCCATACATTTTCTGCACATGGCTGATATTGTCCTGGCTCAACAGCTGTTTTACCGGTCATCATAAGTGAAGTCATATTTTGCAATTGTGGAGCACCGGATTGAATATAGCCTTTTTGATACATTTTATGAAGGACACTATAGTATTCTTTATAAGTTTTAGTGTCGAGCTGATTTATTACTTTATAATTTTCTTTTCCAAATTTCACGGCCCCGGGTATGAAAGAATCACCCATGATAAACGTATATTTATTGGTGATAAAACTACTGGTTTTATCAATACCATATGGAATAATAGCAGGGTAATGTTTTTTAATATAAGCAAAATATGGTATTATTGATTTTAAAGTATTAACACCGGCTAGCGGTTTGAAATCATTTAAAGAGAACCCGCTTTTATCCAACATTTTTTTATTAAATACATATCTTATCTGAAGTCCTACTTCCTTATTTGTTGGAACGGCATAGAGTTCTCCATCTATTTTTGCACCATTTAAAAAATATGGATTCACTGTCTTTTTAATGCCTTGTCCATATTTGTTCATGAGCTTATTTAAAGGGTAAAATGCACCTCTTTGGGCATTTCTTACATAACTATTTGTCCATGCTGCGGTAAAGCAGAGGTCAAATTTTTCACCTGATATTTCTATTACATTTAATTTTTTGTTATAGTCACCAGGGTTAATCATACGAATATCAAGAACTGCACCTATCTTTTTTCTTAGGTATTCATTGGCTTTTTTCTGAACCATAGGTAGATCTTTTTGAGGTGTGCCAAATTGATACCATATTATTTTGTATGGATTTTGTGGCGTGCCTACAGGGTATGTTTTATTATTACATCCAGATAGTGATAAAAGGGAGAAACCCAATAAAAAAATAATTAAAAAATACTTATGTCTTATAATTAAATTTTTCATTATCAATCTTTAACTCCGCCGATAGTAAGTCCTTTGACAAAGTATTTTTGGAAAAATGGATATGCAAAAATAATAGGTACTGTAGCAAGGATAACAATGGCCATTCTTGCTGTATCGGTAGGCATATTTTTCAGTACTGTTGCTGCCTGACCTGAAAGCGCGGAAGCATTCTGAACTATAAATTGCATATTGTTTTGTATCTGCATTAACATTGCCTGTATTGGTGTTAATGATGGAATATCAATATAGAGAAGGGCATTATACCAATCACCCCAGTACGCAAAAGCTGTTAATAATGCAACTGTTGCAATCCCCGGCATTGCCAGTGGTACAACTATTTTATAAAAGATTCTGAATTCACCTGCACCATCTATTCTTGCTGCTTCAATAAGAGCTTTAGGGACTGTTGTTCTGAAATATGTTCTAAGTATAAAAATATAAAGTGAATTCAGAGCTAAAGGCATAATTAAACCTAAAAGAGAGTTTCTGAATCCTAAAAGTTGAGTGTTAACCATATAGCATGGAACAAGTCCGGCATTAAATAGCATTGGAATCAGGGCAATAAAAACAAAAAGTTTTTTATATTTGAAGTCATCTCTTGATATGGCGTATGCGTATAATGAAGTTATGAACACAGAAACAATAGTTCCTACTACAGTAACAGTTATTGTTATAAGATATGACTGTAAAAGCTGAGATCCTATTTTGAATATATAATGATAAGCACTTAAACTGAACATTGAAGGAATAAACTGATAGCCGTGGAGTACAATAGAATTTTCAGAAGAGATAGAAATCATAAAAAGGAATACAATAGGGTATAGGCATACAAATGCGAATATTCCCAGTATAATTATTAAAACTACATTTGTCTTTTTAGATATTTCTAAAGGCTGTTTTTTACGTTTTTTAAAGAAAGGCATAATTTAAATCTCCCAATTAAAACATAGCGTTTTCGCTATCAAACTTCTTAATCATTTTATTTACCGTGACTATGAGAACTAAGCCCATGATAGACTGATATAATCCCGTAGCGGCAGTCATTCCTACATTTCCTGAATCCATTAAACCTCGGAATACATATGTGTCAATTACATTTGTCGTTGGAAACAGTGCACCTGAATTTAGCGGCAACCAGTAAAATGTACCGAAATCAGCTCTGAAGATTTGTCCGATACCAACAAGGACAAGAACAATAATCAGTGGTTTTAAATGGGGGAGAGTTATATGCCATATCTGCTGCCATTTACTGGCACCGTCAAGATCGGCAGCTTCGTAAAACTGTTTGTTTATAGCTAAAACTCCGGCTAGATAGAAGATTGATGTGTATCCAATATTTTTCCATAAATTAGTTATTACTAAAATATAAGGCCAGTAGCCTGGATTACTGTACCAGTTAACCGGTTGAAATCCAAAAAACATTAGAGCATGATTTATTGACCCTTTGTCAACGCTTAGGAAACTCAATAAGACATATCCTACTACTATTATTGAAAGAAAATACGGCAAAAACATTAGAGTCTGGTAAACTTTTGCCAGTTTCTTATTTAATAATTCACTTAATGCAATTGCTATGGCTATTGCACAAATTGTTCCTAAAACAATAAAAGCTAAATTATAAAGAAGTGTATTTCTGGTAATTATATATGCTGCATGTGAACTGAATAGAAAATAAAAATTCTGTAATCCTACCCATTGGCTGTGAATTAGACTTTCAAAAAATCCACCTCTGTAAAAATGAAACCGTTTAAAAGCTAATACTAAACCGAACATCGGTAGGTAACATAGTAATGCAAACCAAATTAGACCAGGTAAAACCATAGCAAAAAACAGTAAGTTTTTACTCGGACGAAATGATTTTTTCACATTTTTCCCCGCCATAAATATCTCCCCTAAATTTATATAGATATCATGTAAATTTTTAGACTTTTGTTTTGTTCTTATCCCTATCAGATAACCTATGTGTAGTAAAAACTTATTCAAGTGACATGAAATTTATATATTATATTTTATTTGCACATTACTTACATAGCGTAAGTTAGACATTTCTATGCATTATAGTGCCACAAGAATTAAACCGATAAAAATAGCAACAATAGCAATATATTTTGTTTTGTATCGCGATTCTTTTAATATAAACATTCCCCCCAAAGCACCGATAGGAATACTGAGTTGTCTGAATGCCACAACATAGCTTACATTTACCGCAAATGACATGGAAATAAGAACTAAAGAGTACGCTGTGACAATTCCAATACCCGCTAAAAGAGCATTTTTTTTCTGTGTGCTAAAAACTTTTTTAATGTTGCAATGCTCTCTTTTATTAAAATAAATAAATATGGATAAACAGGTAAAAACAAAAATACATTCAAAAAATGAGTATAACAGTGTTGTCTGAACTATGGAAAGTTTGATACTGTTTGTATGGGTTAATATCAATAAAGATTTATCATCGATGATTGAATATCCAGCTGTACCAAAAGCCGATATCAGAGCAAATAAACATGTAATATTTAGATAGTTTTTAAGTTTAAGATCTCTAAAATTTTTCATTGGCAGTATAAAGCATCCAGCAGTAATCAGTAAAATGCCAATCACGCAAAAAAATGTAATAGCATTTCCCTGTGCCAGTATGAATGTTACAATAGCAACAACAATTATCGGTGAAGATCTTGCAATAGGGTAGGCTATTGATAAATCACCATGCCTGTAAGCAGTAGCCAGTGCAATGTAATATATGGACATACTGATTCCTGTTGATAACAGCAGAATCCATACTTCAACAGGAAATAGAAAAAGTGATCTCCAATATAAAACGAAGATAGGGAGTAAAATTATACAGCCAACAATATTACATAAATAAAAAAATGAAGTTGTAGGATTCGTTTTTTTACTTAAAAGATTCCAGCCTGCATGAATAAAAGCCGATAAGATTATTAATAGAATTGCTGTAATTGACATATTAAAATTGTAAATAAAGTATTTGTGTTTTTGAATTTCTCCCTTGTTTAAAATATATCTCTACTGAAATTATTCTACAATAATATCAAAATTTACTTTAGAGTATTTTTGTATTTATTATAGCAGAATATTGTATAAGCTGGTTTTGTAATTATAATGAGGTTATTCAAAATCAATAATTATTTTAATATTTATAATATGAATTTATTTCCAAACTATATAAAAAAAATAGCAGTTGTTGCTCCTGCCGGACCTCCAGACAAAACTGATCTATATGCGTCATTAAAACTCATTAAATCTTTAGGTTATGAAGTAAAAATTGGAGCTAATGTATTAAATAATGATGGAATAGATTATCTATCTTCAAGTGCTAAAAATAGAGTTTCTGATATTCATTCATTCTGGCAGGATGAAAGTATTGACCTTATTATTTCTGCTAAAGGCGGATTCGGTTCGGCGCAGCTTCTTCCTTATTTAGATTGGGGCTTATTAAAATCTAGAAATATACCTTTTCTAGGGTATAGCGATTTAAGTGCATTGCATTTAGGTATGTATGCAAAAGGAGTTTCAAAACTTATTTCTGCTCCGATGTTCTGTTTATTTAATAAAGTAAAAAATGATGATTATACTTTAAATAGTCTTCGGAATAGTGTTGAGGATGAAAAGAATTCTGAACGTCTAATTGAAGCAAAATATCATAGGAAATTATTGACACTTAAAAAAGGATCTGCCGAGTCTGAAATTATACCGGTAACATTATCTGTTTTAGTAACATTGATTGGGACTAATTTTATGCCAGATTTTAAAAATAAAATTTTATTGATTGAAGATATAAATGAACCTGTTTATAAAATTGATAGATATTTGACACATTTACATCATGCAGGTATTTTAAGTGAAATATCAGGTTTGCTTTGTGGCTATTTTACAAAATGCGGTAATCAGAAGGAGCGAATAACATTATTTAGTTCTTTTGCAAAAATTATTAATGGACCTGTTATTATGAATATTCCATTTGGACATACTTATCCTAGAATAAGCGTAGCCTTTGGTGAAAGCTGTGTTATTCGAAATGGTGAAGAAATCTTTTTTAATTGTTAATTTTTAATAAGTACCACAGAGTTCCACAAAGGTTTATTATAACTGTAATAACCTGCAACGTTTAACATGATAACTTTTAAACTAGCACGCAGTGCGACTATTTAGGATAAGTTGATTATGAAAAATATTAAAATTGCTATCTGTCAAAACAGACCTTCAAGGGATAAAAGCGAATCAATAGAAAAAATAAAATTGATGATTGAAGAATCTGCGGCTAACGGTGCTGAATTAGTAGTTCTACCTGAAATATTTTATCACCCTTATGAATTAAGAGCTATTCCTAAATTAGAGGAATCTAATAATGAAACCCTGAATATTTTAGCAGGGATCGCTGCCAGTAATAAAATACATTTGTGCACAGGCAGTTTAGTTGAGAAGGTTGGTGATAAAAGATTTAACAGGTCATATCTTATTTCCCCTGAAGGAAAAGTTCTATTAGAATACAGCAAGTCTCATTTATATGATGTTAATTTTGAAGAATTTAGAACAAGAGAATCAAGAGTTTTTGATTATGGAGAAACTTTAGATGTTGTTGAAACATCTCTTGGTAAAATAGGTATTCTGATATGTTATGATATAAGGTTTCCTGAAATGGCTAGTCATTTAGCAGCACAAGGAGCAGAAATCATAATTGTTCCTGCTGCTTTTAATCTTATCGCCGGCAAAGCTCATTGGGATATAATGTTTAGATGTCGTGCAATTGAAACTCAGGCTTATTTATTAGCTGCTTCTCCGGCAAGAGATATGAGTGCTTTGTATCAGGTTTATGGACATTCCATGGTAATTGATCCATGGGGCAGGGTTCTATCTGAAGCCGGTATTGACGAAGAGATAATTTATTCTTCTCTGGATTCAAAGGTGCTTGTCGATACGCGAAATAAACTTCCATTATTGAAACACAGAAGACCTGAGCTATACCGTAAATTTAATAAAGACAATTAATCTGAGTTATACCTCAACTTTATAAGCAGCACGAAATACGATAACTTTGTGGCTTTGTTACTTTGTCCCTAATTTTTCTATAACGGATGTTGATGAAAAACCTTTTACAAAAGAAATAAATTCTATTTTGCAGCCACATGACTCAAGAATATCTCTTTCCTCTTTAGGAAGAGTTTCAATTGTGATATCTCCGCCTTTTGCAAAAATGTCTGGCTTAATAGCTTCAAGTAGGCCGTCACATCTGAGTGAGTCAAATATAACTACAGCATCAATAAATGGTAGGCATCCCATAATAAATGCTCTATCGTTTTGGTTGTTAATAGGTCTTTCAGGACCTTTTAATGTTTTTACAGAGTTATCAGAATTAATGCCGAGCAGTAAAGCATCACCCAGGGCTCTTGCTTTCATTAGATATGTAGCATGACCACGGTGAAATATATCAAAACAGCCATTAGTCACTACCAATTTCTTTCCTGATTCTTTAAGGCTTTTTCTCCAGGCAGCAGCCTGGTCGAGTGACATAATTTTGTTTAAAACATACTGCTCATTCATAAAATATAACTCAGGTTTTAGAATTTTTATTAAATATCTTACTGTTAAAATTTAATTTAAAATTTATAAATTTCAATTATTATTTTCTCTAATCCCTAACACCTATCCCCCAACCCCTAATTACCTATAACAAATTACTTGCAAGGTCTGCTAAATCAGAACGTTCTCCTTTGTCAAGATAAATCTGGGCGTATAGTTCCTGACCCTGCATTTTTTCAATAAGATAGCTGAGTCCGTTGGAATGAGTGTCTAAATATGGATGATCTATTTGATTAATATCCCCTGTAAATACAATCTTAGTTCCTTCTCCTGCTCTTGTTATAATTGTTTTTATTTCGTGAGGAGTAAGATTTTGTGCTTCGTCTACAATAAAATATACTTTCACTAAGCTTCTCCCTCTTATATATGAAAGAGGTGAAATGACCAGTTTCTTTTCATCAAGAAAATCTTTAATTTTTGTGCTTTTAGTATCGCGTTCTGAAAACTGATGTTGAATAACACTTAAGTTATCATAAAGAGGCTGCATATAAGGATCTAGTTTAGACTTTACGTCTCCCGGAAGAAATCCAAGATCTTTATTGCTTAATGCGACAATAGGTCTTGCCATTAATATTTGCTGATAACTTTTTTGACGTTCCAATGCTCCTGCCAGTGCAAGCAATGTTTTACCTGTTCCTGCTTTGCCTGAAAGGGTAACTAGTCTGATTTTTGGATCAAGGAGTGCGTGTAGTGCAAAGGTTTGTTCAGCATTTCTTGGTATAATCCCATAACCTGACATTTTTCCGACATGCCTAATCATGTCTGTTGAACTATCATAAACAGCAAGTGCTGATTTTTTGCCATTTTTTAGTATTAAAAATTCATTTGGATAAAGTTTTTCTTTTAATTTAAGGCTTTTAGCCGGAGCTTCTCCAGGTTCCTGATACATTTGATTAATTATTTTTTCAGGAACATTTTCTTCGTATCGTCTGCCTTTATATAATTTTGAAATATTTCGAACCTGGTCTGTTTTATAATCCTGCGCAACCATACCGAGAGCTTTAGCTTTTAATCTTAAGTTAACATCTTTAGACACTAGAATTACATCTCTATCGGTTTCCTCTTTTGCAATACAGTATGCCGTATTTAATATATGATGATCAGGGATATCTAATCTAAAGTTATTTGTTAAATCCTTATTCTCAGGTACTTCAAGTTTGACCATTATTTTACCCTGATGAGGTCCAATTTTTAAGCCATCTTCAAAAAGCTTATCACCTGCTAAACCATCAAGCGATCTTAGGAAGTCTCTTGCATGATAATTTAGGGTATCATTACCTTTTTTAAATTTGTCTAATTCTTCAATTACAGTGATGGGAATAACAATATCATGTCCTTCAAAATGATAAATACAGGAGCTGTCATGGAGAATCACATTTGTATCCAATACGAAAATCTTTTTCTTTTCAATTGCCATGTTGAACCTCTACAAAATAACATTTACAGATTTAAAAATTAATGATGCTACTCTTAAAATTGTAGTTCTTTGAAGCTGATTTTGAAATAGATGATAGAGATAATTGTAGATCTTAGATTTTAGACTTCAGATCGAATTATTGGAAGCAGGATTTTATATCGAACTGTTTTTATTTTAGTTGGTACTGCATGTTACGCATGAACTGTCATAGTAATACTTTTTAGCAGGTTGCACTTCTTAAGTTCACTAAATAACTACTTATTGTGCGTATGGTACTAGTTATCCTGCTGTGAGAGTTAAACAGACAGCAGAGTGAGATCTTACTAATTAAATTTCAAAAGCGATCGCTGGAAATGTACCTTTTCTGATATTAAAAAAAACCAATTCAGGTAAACTGAATACAATACCACGCGCAGATTTTTTAAACCAACTGCCATTATCAATTGGAATCCATACAATTCCGCCAATCATATTCATGGCGGCGAACATTGCATTTCCAACACCCAGTATAGGTCGAGTTAAAACAATATCATCGGTAAAAAACAAAAAGGATGAATCGCCCTCCCAAGGGAAATATATAGTTGAGGTTAACGTATTTGATTCCTTCAGTAAGGCCCAAACGCCTTCCAGTTTATAGAGTCTATCCAGCTGTCTTTTTCTGTATGATGGTAATATTTCGATCGATGCTTGTGGAAAATTTTGTTTTACAAAATAAAAGGCAGAAAAAGGAATAAAAGAGGTGATTTCAGAAGAATTCAGATAACCGCCCAACTCCTCTTTAGCCTGTTCAGGCGTTGAAAAACATGAATAGACTGTCTCGAAAAGTTCAGTCACACAATTTTTCGTAATCAGGTTGTAGTTATACAGCTCATGAAGTTGTTTTTTGAAGAGAATTTTATTGGTCTGTGATAGAGTAATATTTCGCAATGAAGTTTTGGCTTTTGAGTGGAATACTGCAGTAATTCTCCTTACTTTACCAGGTAGTAGCACTCCTCCTTCAATTCTTACTATCCCATTATTGTCCTTCGCATGATTTATCTCCCGTAATCTTGCCAATGAAGCCTCGAGTTGATTAAACGAAATATCCTCATTCTCCAAGATTGAAAAAAAATGATATCTGGCGTTTTGTGCGTCATGTAATTGCTCAATCCTGATCTGTTCAAAATAGGTTCGAGCGTATGCCGGCTCCATCCCTGTTTCTGAAGCTATGCAGCCGATCTTATCTTTAGCAGGATGCGGAATTGCAATATAAGAAGATAATAAATTCTCTGCTGTTAGCAATTGTGCTTCTTCAGAAAATGGGTCAAGCGTAATAAGATATTCAAGTTCCAAGCTTTTACTAAGGGCTTGAAAACGAGCCGCCTGCACCAGTAATGCACACCCCTTATCTGGACGCGATGATGCTAGAATATGTAGGATAGAATCTCTGATAGTTTCACGGTATTGACGTAACCTCTCTAATTCAGCCTTAGTAAGCAACCCTATTTCTGCTGAGTGAATAAGTATATCCGCAGTAACAGGTCGAGCCTCAGCAAGAACACGCAGTGCCTCTTGAAGTTCTAGTAGCTCAAAATATTCGTCCACGTTACTTTTGGAAAAGTTGGGAGATGTATAAATATTTAACTTGCCACGGCACAGCAAAGTGGGGTGCAAACTTTTAACGACTTCTTCAAGTTTATTTTTAAGCTCCTGCTGCATGCTCGCAATATATGAAGTACCAAATCTATATTCGATGGATGTACGCAAAAGTGCAGCTATTGAGTCACCCTTTTGTTCTAGAGAAAAAAAACCCAAACCATTAATAGGTATTGTATAATCAGAAGGTAAAACGTTTTTAAAAAAAATAGATTCGGCATTTAGCTGTTCTAAATGCAATAATCTTTTTTCCTGAAGTAAGTATCGAATAAGAAATTGCATTTTAATTTTTTGATAGGTTTCTCTAGAAAGCGGCAGACTCGCCACGGAAAGAGTACGATTCTGCAAATTATTATATGCATATCGGAATTCTGGCCAGTTTTCTTTAACTAGAAGAAAAAATCCATTAGTATGGTACTGATAATGAAAAACAGTTTGATCAAAACGTACGGCTGTGTGTCCACCAGCAGATTCATCAACAGAACTGTCTATATAGATAAAATCTAGTGTGGGCTGTGGTAAATCCATTCCATGAACTGCATAGGAAGGAATTAAAGTAAATAAGGAGATGAACCATATGAGCATTGATCTTAGGAAGTGTAATAATATAAATTAAACGATTTGCTGTTTATCTTGGTGCAATCGTATAATTCCATTCTGGATGAAATTCATCACCATATATCACAACTTCTTCCATTTCTTTGTCTGTAACTT
>Ga0233431_1005748_pt1 | contig 11709 bp, 9 predicted proteins | sample SI_118_April2016_FD_179867 | JGI IMG/M metagenome (GOLD analysis project Ga0233431, IMG submission 179867) | Seawater microbial communities from Saanich Inlet, British Columbia, Canada - SI_118_April2016_200_MG | ecosystem: Environmental > Aquatic > Marine > Inlet | place: Canada: British...
CAAGCACCTAAGCCATCACACAGGTTATCTGCAACAAGCTTGGCTTTGCCATCTATAATCTGCAGGGAACCTTCTGCGCAATCTGGCACACATAAGCCGCATCCGTCACAGAGTTCTTCGTCTATTTTTATGATTTTACGTTTTGTTTTCATGGTAGTTCCCTTTTTTTTAGACTAGCTTAGGAAGACTTCGCTGGCAATTTTACTACCGGCTGAGGTTAAAAAAGATTTTTTAATAATTTTTTCCAGATGCTCGCGGTTTTTTGGAGATTTTTTGTGCTCTTCTTCAATGTTTACTATAAGATCAGCATCACAGAGAACCTTGAAGTTGGCGCTTTCCTCTTTTCTGGGAAAGTGGTGATGGCCAATAATATCACAGACCTCATCGATCAGTTTCGGATCAGCCTCTAGCCTGGTGAGAATATCACGGGCAACTGGCGGACCTTCCTGATGCTGGTATTTGGGGGCACTGCTGTTAAATTTTTCTTCAGCCTGCTTGATACCGATATCATGAAGATAGGCGGAAATGAGAACAACAGCAGGGTCAGCCTGTTCATACCTGTTTATTTTTTCAGCGTAATGCGCAACCTGGGCTGCGTGTTTTATTCTTTTGAAATCTGTACCAAAGTAGCGTTTCATTTCTACTGCTACCCGGTCTTTTAAGATTTGCTCTGGAGAAGATTTCATTTCATCCGGCAGGCTGCCAAGGCACTGGGATGCATGTGGGCAGTAGGCAGCACAGCCAAAATCTATTTTCGGATTCATCATACGGTTGCCACAACTGGGGCATACACGAGTTGAATCGTCTTTGAAAAACTCAAGACCGTTTCCACATTTTGGGCATTTGACTTCGAAGATCGCGGCCTCTTCCCAATATCGGCTGTCTTGTCCAGGGCATTGCATGTCTATATCCTGTTTGTTCTCTCACAGAGTTCACAGGGGCACAGAGTTTTAATTTTTTATGTCTCTGCGCCTCGGTGAAATATTAAAATTATCCAAGAATCGCTTTAAGATCCTCATCAGGGGTTGAAATTGGCATGATGTTGAAATTTTCAACTAACACATTTAGGACATTAGGGGTGATAAAGGCCGGTAAACTTGGTCCGAGACGTATGTCTTTGATTCCCAGAGAAAACAGGGAGAGCAAAATTACTACAGCTTTCTGCTCATACCAGGACAGAACCATGGACAGAGGCAGGTCATTGACACCACAGTCAAATGCTCCCGCCAAGGCGACGGCAATTTGTATGGCAGAGTATGCATCGTTACATTGACCGACATCAAGCAGGCGTGGAATACCGCCGATATCACCAAGTTGCTTGTCAAAGAAACGGAATTTGCCGCAGGCCAGAGTGAGAATCATGCAATCAGATGGAATCTTCTCTGTCAACTCAGTGTAATAATTTCGACCAGGCTTGGCACCATCACACCCTCCTACAAGGAAGAAATGACGGATTGCTTTTGATTTCACAGCATCAATAACTTTGTCAGCAACACCAATGACGGTATTTCTTGCAAAGCCAACCATTACCTTGCCGTTATCGACCTTATCAGTGAAGCCTTCCATGCCAAGTGCTTTATCAATAACAGCACCGAAATCTTTGTTGCCATTACTTCCTTCGATGTGTGACACATCAGGCCAACCAACAAGGCCCGTTGTAAATACATTGTCCTTGTAGGAATCTGCCGGTTTTTGAATACAGTTGGTGGTGAAAAGAATAGCGCCTGGAAATTCAGGCATTTCTTTCTGTTGATTCTGCCATGCTGTACCAAAATGACCATAAAAATGATCATATTTTTTCAGCTCAGGATATCCATGGCAGGGCAACATCTCTCCGTGGGTGTAGATATTAATTCCTTTGCCTTCTGTTTGTTGAAGCAACATGTCAATGTCTTTCAAATCATGACCGGTAACAAGGATACATTTTCCAGGCACATGGCCAAGTGGAACCTCAGTGGGGACAGGATGACCATAGGTACCTGTATTTCCTGCATCGAGCAGTTCCATAGCCCGAATATTTATTTCACCTGTTTTTAAAGCCATCCCGACAAGATCATTGAGTTCCATATCGCCGGTAATAGAGGCCATTGCCTCGTGAATAAAAGCATAAACCTTTTCATCTTCCTGGCCGAGAATTGCGGCATGATCCGCGTAAGCGGCAAGACCGCGCAAACCATAAAGTATGATCTGCTTTAATGAGCGAAGATCTTCGTTGGTGTCTAGAGTTGGTATGTAATTTAATGCAGCACCCTGCTCTTCAAGACCGGCAAGAGTATCTGCAGGCGAGAAGCTGACTTGTATAGCAGAGCCGTCAATAGCACCGCCGGCTGCTTCAACTTTGGATTTCAATTCATCACGAAGCTGAACTGTTTTTTGTATTAATGATTCAAAACGGACGGGGTCAAAATCCACATTGGTCAGACATGAAAAAACAGCTTCACAGGTAAAGCGATCAATGTTGTTGTCTACAACACCAACTTTTCGACCAGCAGTGGCAACTATTGAAAGCCCCTGTACAGCATGGGTCAATAAATCTTCGAGACCAGCAAGCTCATTCTTTTTACCGCAGACACCCTTTTGGGTGCAGCCAACACCTTTCACAGTTTGTTCACATTGATTACAAAACATAATAAAATCCTCCATTCATTTGGTCTGCCCCCTGCAACAGAAAGCATTGTAAGGTATAATCGTTATTGTTGATAACAAATCTACCAGTTTCAGGAGCAGCAGTCTTTGACTTAGATCAAGAGTTGTATTATTTTCAATTTTCTTATAATAAAATTCAGGATGTTGATACGAAGTGCTTGATAATAAAATAAAATAAGGATGTTCAAAGAAAGTGCAATATTTATTCGTTAGCATAGCGTATCTGGTCGGATCTATCCCATTTGGCCTCATTCTTGGAAAAGTAGCAGGCATAGATGTGCGACAGGGTGGTAGTGGCAATATCGGAGCTACAAATGTTACTCGTCTGGTTGGGAAAAAAATTGGTATTGCCACACTTTTTTTTGATGTTGCCAAGGGGTTTCTTCCTATGATAGCAGCAGGAGCTATGGGGGCAGGTGACAATACGATATTGTTATGCGGGCTTGCCGCCTTTGTTGGCCATCTTTATCCTGTGTATCTGAAATTTCGAGGAGGAAAAGGTGTTGCCACGGCACTCGGGGTATTTCTCTATCTGGATCCAGTGGCAGTTGTGTTTTGTATTCTTACTTTTGTCTCTGCTGTGTATCTTTCCGGCTTCGTTTCTGTCGGATCCTTGACAGCGGCAGCTTTGATGCCACTACTGGTTTTAGTCCGTAATGGCAGCGGAAACACTATATGGTGTGCTTTTTTTATTGCCTTGTTGATATGGTTCAAGCACCAGGAAAATATAAGTAGGCTGATACGGAGAGAGGAAAAAAGCTGGAAAAAGAAAAAATAGGAGAAGAATGACAAGGAAAGATTGGGAAAAAATAATAGCAGCCAGAAATATTCTTGAACTCGAAGAGAAAGCCACACTTGCGGAGATTAAAAAGGCCTATCGAAGAATGTCAAAAAAGCATCATCCTGATCTTTCTGTGACAAATTCCAGCAAGGATAATGGTCAGACCATGCATAAAATATTAGAAGCGTATGAAGTTTTAATGCAGTATTGCGGGAATTATAAATTCCCATTGGTGTTGGAAGGTAGCGAGGACTTGGAGGCCGAAGACTGGTGGATGGACCGCTTCGGCCAGGATCCTTTGTGGGGGAAGAGCCGCGATGATTAAGGGCTGGTGTTAGTTGCTAAACACCCTATCTGTTCGATTGTAATTGAAACAAATTAATTTCGGATTTTAGATTTCGGATTGTGGTAAAAATATCCCAAATCCACATTCCGAAATCCCAAATCGCGCGAATTAATGCCAGCAAACTATTTCATGAAGACGCTAAGCGCCTAATTCATCAGACTTTCGTTAATAGTCACCTCACCCTGCTTCATAAGGTGGGACAGCCAGGCATCCAATATCTCAGCCTGTTTTCCCTGAAGAAGCTGGGTTTCAAAAGCTTCTTTTTCTTGTTCTATCTTGTCCTGCGCAGGTTTTTTCAACTCTTTGAATCGAAAAATATAAAAGGCGCCATCAGACTCTGCAATTTTCTCGGGATATGGTTTAGCAGCGGTCAAAGACAGAGCTTGAGAAATCAGCTCCGCAGGAAGGGTGGTACTGCTCCGGTTGTTCCTGGAGAAAAAGAGTGATTCTTCAATTTTGTGACCGGAATTATTGATTGTTTCGGTGAAATCAGCTCCTTCCTGCATAGCTGTTAAGGTTTCTTCTGCTGTCTCACGGGCCAGACGGATTGCTTCATCTTCTTTGAAATCGTTGGTAACGGCTTCTTTTATTTCTTCAAGGGGTGGAATCTCCGGTTCTTTGACATCTTCGACATACAAAATACTATAGCCCTGGGGAGTCTCAATTAATGAGCTCAGTTCGCCCTTTTGCAGTTCAAAGGAAGTGTTGATCACAGTATGATTCGTTGCAAGGGCAACAGGAGGAGATGATCTGTAAAAAAACTCTGTTTCCGAGAGGGGAATTTCACCTGATTCCGCAAATTTTGCCAAACTGCCGGCAAGAATGATCATCTCATAGGCCTTATTAGCCTTTTCAAAAGACCTGTTTAATGCTTCCTGACGTTTGAGAGTTACTTCAATACGATCTTTTACTTCGTCAAGGGTCTGAGTGGCGTCAGGTGTGGTATATTTTGCTTTATTTTGTTCGTAGTATTGCTCAAGTTCTGTGGCATCAATGGCAATCTGATCCATTTCATCTTTTACGGGAAAAGAGATGTATTTTATTTTGACCTGCGGTTCTGTTTTATAGGAATCTTTGTTGTTTTTAAAGAAATCGGCCAGTTTGTCGTCTGATGTTTCAACCTGTGTTGTAAAATCACTTCCTTTGAATAATGCGTAATTAACCTTCATCTCACTGTTTTCATAGGAATAGCGAGCCTCAATTTCTTCGGGAAGAACTTTGCTGAAGGATTGTAGTCTCTTGACGACCTTACTCACCAGCAGGTCCATTTTTGTTCCAGCTTCAAATTTTGTCGGTGTCAGCCGTGACCCTTTCAGAACCTCTTTATATCTCAGGTTATCGAAAACGCCGTTATTTTGAAAAATAGGCATTTTCTGGATGGCTTCCTGTACTTCCATATTGCTTACAAAGATTCCCATTTCCTCTCCACCCTGCTGGATGAGGGCTTTTTGGACCAGTTCATTGATAACTTGTTGTTTCATGTTAAAGGCATCGATAAAGCCATCAGGGAGAGAGCCACCAAACTGATTGCGATACTGTTCGATGGTCTGACTGTAGGCTTCCTGGTATTCCTGAACGGTTATTGGCTGGTCATTGACAGTGGCAATAGCGTTACGTGCACCGCTGTTGTTGCCGCCTACGCCCCAGAAGACAAAGACGATAATGATCATAAGAACCGTGCCCTGCAGATAAGGGGATTGTGCTTTGCGGCGTAAGAGATCAAGCATATGAAAAACTCCTAATCCAGCTAAACTGGAATTTTTAAAGGTTTTAAATTTTTAAAAAGATGTTGTCGTAAAAACTTCGACCCACTGTAATCGATTATATGACATTTACATTAAAACGTGCAAATATAACTTAATTACTTCACACTGGCAAGATCGTGTCCTGAGGAAATGTTTACTAGTAGGGGAACATCAAGGGACATGACCGACTCCATGGCCTCTTTGACAAGAGGTGTTGTCTCTTCAAGTTCATGCTCCGGAATTTCAAAAACAAGTTCATCATGGATCTGTAAAAGCAATTTTGCCTGGAGACCGGCGCTGCGAATCCTTTTGTCTACCTGCAGGGTAGCAAGTTTGATAATGTCTGCCGCTGTTCCCTGTATGGGGGTATTGATTGCTGTTCTTTCAGCAAACTCCCGTTTTGTTTTGTTGCTGCTGTTGATATCCGGAAGGAGGCGGCGCCGGTGAAGGAGAGTTGTGACATAACCGTCTTGCTTGGCCTGGTTAACAATGCGGTGCATAAATTCCTTCACCCCTGCATAGAGGATGAAATACCGGTCAATAAAAGTCTGGGCTTCTTTGCGGCTCAGGTTAAGCTGGCTGGATAGACCAAAAGCACTCATTCCGTATACAATGCCAAAGTTAATTGTTTTTGCCACCCGGCGCATCTGGGGGGTGATAAAGTTACTATTTACCCTGAATATTTCTGCTGCGGTCAAACTGTGGACATCTTTGCCTGCCCGGAAAGCTTGGAGAAGGGCTTCATCCTGGGAATAGTGGGCAAGGACTCTGAGGTCTATTTGAGAATAATCGGCAGCAAGAAAAATCTGGCCAGTATCAGCAATAAAGGCCTCTCGAATACGCTGCCCTTCTTCAGTACGGATCGGGATGTTCTGTAAATTCGGGTTACTGCTGCTCAGTCTTCCTGTGGCAGTTACTGTCTGGTTGAAGGAGGTATGAATTCGGCCGGTCCGGGGGTTAATCTGTTCAGTAAGCTTGTCTACATATGTTGATTTTAGTTTGCTCAAGCTCCGATGGGTAAGAACTGTAGCTGGAAGGTCGTGATAGGCCGAGAGCTTTTCCAGAACCTTAACATCTGTGGAATAGCCTGTTTTTGTTTTCCTTCCATGGGGTAGATTGAGTTTTTCAAAAAGGATAGCACCGAGCTGTTTGGGTGAATTAATATTAAACTCTTCATCAGCAAGAGAGTAAATTGTCTTTTGGAGAGAGTCCAATTCCTTGCCAAATTCTTTAGAGAGGGCTTTCAGGGAGTCCGGGTTGACCTTGATTCCATTATTCTCCATTGCCGCCAGTATTGGAATAAGTGCTGTTTCCATATCTGTGAAAAGATCCCAGAGTTCCAGTTCTTTGAGTTGGGGATAAAATAATTCCCAAAGTAAAAAAGAAGCAACAACATCTTCACAGGAATAGTCTCGGGCTGCTTCGAGATCAACATATGCAAAGGCGCCCGGTCTTTTGTCTTTCTGAGTGACCTGGCTGAACGATGTCATCTCCAGATTCAGATGCAGTATGGTTAAATCATCAAGCTTATGACTGCGCCGTGAGGGATCAAGCAGGTACGATGCAATAATTGTGTCAAGGAGGGGACCCTGGAGGTGTATGCCATACCGGGCCAGGACCTCGTAATCATATTTTAGGTTATGGCCTATTTTGGGGAGGTTCGGATCGGTCAAAAGAGGCTGCAGAACCGTTAATACCAGTGATGTCTCCAGTTGACCAGGGCAGATGTCTTCATCCGAGTTTTTATGACCGAGGGGGATATACCAGGCCGCCTTGCTGTCCAGGCAGAGGGAAATACCAACCAGGTCAGCCATAAGAGGATCAAGTGATGTTGTTTCCGTATCTATGACCAGCTGTGCCCCCTGTTTAAGCAGGTCGATGAGTGCATGCAGCTCTTTTTCTGTCTGGATGAGTGTGAAATGTTTCGTGTCAACAGGTGTCGGCTGCTGCGTTGTTTTGAGGAGCCGTGTAAACTCAAGTTCTTTATATAAATCCTGTAAGCGCTCCTGGTTGGGTTCTGGAAGACGATAAGCCTCAACATCTGTGGGGACCGTGATATCTTCTTTTAAGCGTATAAGCTTTCGGGCCAGCAGGGCATTGCCCTGGAACTCGATTAGTTTTTCTTTAAGTTTTGATTTCTTTAAGTTGTCAAGATTGTTGAAAAGATTATCTAGTGACTGATATTCATTTATCAGTTTTTCCGCTGTCTTGGGACCCACACCGGGAACTCCGGGAATATTGTCAGCAGAATCTCCAATGAGGGCAAAGAGATCGTTGAGTTTTTCCGGGGGCACATTATATTTTGCCTGGATAGCGGAACTGTCCATCAAAACATCACGCATAGGCTCCCACATGACTATTTGTTCATTTACTAATTGCAGGAGATCTTTATCCCCGGAAATGATCACTACGGGATGGCCGGATTGAGAAAGCCTTACTGCTGACGATGCAATGAGGTCATCTGCTTCGACGCCTTCCTGCTCCAGGCAGAGAATGTTATGAGCTTCGGAAATTTGTTTAATATAAGGAATCTGGCACTGTAGGTCTTCCGGCATGGGGGGGCGGTTCGCTTTATAGTCGGAATAGATGCCATGTCTGAAAGTCGGCCCTTTGACGTCAAAGGCAATAGCCATGAAGGCTGGTTCCTTTTCCCGTATAATTCTTTTAAGGATATTGATAAAGCCATAGACCGCATGGGTGGGAAGACCTCGGCTGTTTGTAAGTGGTGCTATGGCATGATATGCCCGGTAAATATAAGCACTGCCATCAATAAGGTATATAGGATTGTTATTGTAATTATTCGGTTTTTGTTCCAAAATTGTCATCACCATCATAATTGTAAATGTTTGGCAACGGTTTGTAGGGAGGGAAGTAGGACGCTGCGTTATACATCTGTATTTAAAGCATCCTGATCGTCTTCCTGTGAGCCGTTGCCGAATATTTACTTGTTATTGCTCATGGCCGGCCACTGTAACAGTCGCATAATCTTTTATCAACAGAGGAAGGGGAGATGCGGGTGAACTTTTAGAACATTTTTTTAAAGTTTGAGAAATAACAGACGATATAGTAGGTAAGCGATAAGTTTTAGTGCCTTACAGCTTGTTTTGTGTAAAAAAGAAACAAGAATTAAAAAGGGTGTTTTTGAAATAAAATACTTATATCTGCTGTGAAGGCACTTATACCCCCTCAAGGGGGCACTGAAAAGAGTCCAGTTCAATCGGGGTTGGAAGATTAAAGGCCAATGGCCGGCAGGTATTATTATGAAAATTGCAGATGCTGTATCACAGCTAAAAACAGACAATAAGGTTGACGTCAGGAAATCAAAGCCGGAAGATGTGTCCAGCAGCAATGCGGCGGAAGCATCGGATAGGGTTGAACTTTCATCCGGATCCCGTGATGCCGTGAAAATGAATGAGATTCTTCAGTCTACCCCTCCTGAGCGGGCAGAAATGGTTGAGGAACTCAGGGCGCAGGTAGAAAGGGGTGAATATGCTGTCGATTCCCGTGAAGTTGCCGGGAAAATGCTGCTGAATCTTCTTTCCGAGCAGAAATCTGTTTTGACCGAATAGCTCTCTCCCCTCCTTTATATTCTGCTTATTTAAGCCGGCCGACAGGCCGGCTTTTTTTGTAACAATCCTTCTTCAGCATTGGGTAAAATTTTCCGGATACGCCTTAAAAATTTGCCCAAGACTAAAAGACACTTTTTCAAGGTGACCTAAACAGTTTTCGCACCCCTCATGTGTGCTTATTGCCAAAAACCGGCCAGCACAGGTCGTACTGGTTCGGGTCAAGGACAATCTGTCTTGCCAGTCTCTCTTTTGTGTTAATGATAACCGGACCGAGAAGATTTGCTGTCATTTCCTGGGGGTTCGCCTGGGGTATAGTCAAAATGAGAAGTATTTCCTGGTCGCTTTCAGTCTTGAGGTGTAACTCTTCCTGAACCCCGGTTGGAACCGTTGGCGCATAATCAATTTCAAGAAAATTGGCCTGGACGATGACAAAAGCAAGCTCCGGGTCATCTAACGACTGAAGCCACATGAAAGGTGAGTCTGGTTTGTTGGGCAGGAGAATAAAGCGGTTGGATTCAGGAAAACCAGGGAAAGGGCTGGTTGTAGAGATAGTACGATCAATATCGACTTCAATCTCTCCAAAACGGCTGGTCTTTACCGTAATTTTTTCCCCAACTATTGTATTATCTGTGTTCACGGCTAATTTTATTTGTTATGAGAAAAAACATCATCCAGAGACGCAAGATCCAATGGTGTTTCCATAGCAGCCTTTTTATTTTCTTCCACTATACGCTGGTATATTTCCTCGCGGTGGATTGTAATATGGCCAGGTGCTTCTATACCGAGTTTTACTTGGCCAGCCTTGGTTTCCAGGATCTGGATTCGTATATTATCAGCAACAACTATGGCCTCGCCTTCTTTTCGGGCAAGGATTAGCATCTTGTTTTCTCCTGTTTATAAGCGAATAGGGTTTTTATATCCTACAAATAATCAACCAGGCTGAGCTGCATGGTTTTAGAAGCAGCGCTGAGAGCGGCCTGGTAGGCGACCTCTTTCGCTTTCAGGTTCATGAACGCATCAATCATATCGGTGTCCTGCTGAGTGGAAAGATTCTCTTGTGTTGCTATTTCCAGGTTTGTATAAATCTGGCTTTGAACATCAATACGATTGGCCCGTGATCCAAAGTCTGAAATATGGGTAGTAAGTCCTGTCATTGCATCATCCAGATCTGTCAAAGACTGATTAAGAGCCTGGAATTGAAGTTCTTGAGCTGTAATACCAACAACCTCAAGAAAATTGCTACCCGCATCCGCCATCGACATGGTATAGCGGTCAGGGTTGCTTGTCTCGATTTCGAGGAAGCCGTCTACGTTCCAGCGCGCTGTAATGTTGGGAATATCATTAATTCTCGCAGCTATATCGGCCAGTGTATCTGTTGTTATGTCAACAGGAACGGAGACTGTAAAATCTTCAGCAGGATTATGCTCATGATCTTTTACTGTAATCGAAAATGAACCTGTTGCAAGCTGATCTTCATTGTCAAAACCTGTTGCTCCGCTGTCAAGTGTCACCGCAGTGGCAGTTGCCTGGGATGTGCCTGTTACCTGGGTATAGTTACTGCCAAGTAAATAGTCTTCAAGAGTTGTAAGGGCAGAAAATATACCTGAGTCCATTATAGTATCCTGGCCATTTTTCGCTACAGTAATTGTACTGTTTTTGCCAACCTTGATGTCTAGATTGTTTTCCCGGTCGCCTGTATAGCGGATATTTCCTTCATCTCTTAGGATAGTGATAACTGAAAGTTTGCCGTCTCCGGCGGCATCAGTTTGCTCTCCGGTAACTGCTGTGCCACCGTCAAGTCCCAGAGCAATCAGGCCTTCTTCTGAGGTTGGAGTGGTTTCGAGCATGAAAGAGCGGTCAGAGTGGAGTTGGATCCGCCCGATATAGACATGGCCGGATGCCGCACCATTAAAACGACTTATTGCTTCACCGTTTGCAGTTGTTACAACATGAATGTTTCTACCATCAACTGCTTTTAACTGCAGGACACCATTACTGTCTTTTGCGGCGGCAACACCGGTGGTGGCTATCTCTGCATTGATAGCATTTATTAATGTATTATCATCGTCCTGGTCGATAATTGCTGCGCCAGGGACAATGTTGATACCATTTATTACCAAGTCTCCTGCGACCAGTGTTCCAGCTGAAACAGGTGCACTGCCAGTAGGCATGGGTGGGGTTACTTCTGCACTGACACCAGTCTGATCGGTAACAGAGTTAATTGCAACAGCCTTGGCAGCAGCAGATGCATCGGTAAAAATTGTTGATATTCCATCGCCTACTGCTGCTGGGATATCGATTCCGTTAATCTTCAGATCTCCAGCGGTAAAAGTACTCGGGGTTCCAGTATCTGCAGTATCCATAGCCGAGCCGCTTATCTGATAATCGCTGACCAGGTCAGCAACAAATGGGGTGGGTTCCTGCTCGCTGTAGCCAGCGGTTCGATAACCTCCAAAAATATATTTGCCATTGATCTGTGTGTTGCCCAGGATAGTTGTCTGTTCAATCAGGTTTCTGATAACGGGAGCCATGTTGCTGCGGTCTTCGTCAGTAAGCGCTGAGTTAATAGCCTGAATGGTCATCACCTTTGCTTCGGTTATCTGCTCTTTCATCTGGCTTAAA
>Ga0233431_1005749_pt1 | contig 11709 bp, 5 predicted proteins | sample SI_118_April2016_FD_179867 | JGI IMG/M metagenome (GOLD analysis project Ga0233431, IMG submission 179867) | Seawater microbial communities from Saanich Inlet, British Columbia, Canada - SI_118_April2016_200_MG | ecosystem: Environmental > Aquatic > Marine > Inlet | place: Canada: British...
ACCTATCGGGAAAAAGGCCTCGTCGTCAACATAGGTTACTCCTTCCTTGTAGGAAACTCGGCTTTGCGGTTTGACATTGCTATAGTAATCAACTGCCGCAAAATGCTTACCTTGTCCGTCCCCAAAACTGAATTCAACCTTATGGACAGATGCGGAAAGATCCTGTCGTGTCCTGAACGTCAGTAGAGTCTTCTTGAAGGACAATACATCGGCAGGAAGACCGTCGATATTGACACCAACATCCACCACATCTGTGGAAAATACACGAGCACTCAATACCGGTCTAAGGTCATCGGACCACTTGAACTCCGATTCCAATATTGGCGGCCACTTCTGCGCATCGTCTGCTATGGTGAACGACCGAATGTCGGAGCAATAGTGTTCTCGGTCAGAGGCACGACCAACCTTAGTTCTTTCCTGTACCTGCCAATACCAGGTGCTTCCATTGCCCAAGAAGTGCGGAAGCATGAAGCGATTGTGCGACCCAACCAAGAACAACTCTCGGTTCTTCACCAGAGTGTGATCGCTGGCAATGACGAGTTGGCAGCTTCTACCTATGTCCTTCCACGAGAAGGACGGACGGCCATTATCCAGCACGACCTTATCCAGAGGCCCTGCCAACGCCAGTGATAGCGCGCTGCCATATTCTGATACCGTGAGATCCCGGAACCACGCTTTCCCTTTCCCTTCCAACCCAATATACAGCTTGGCGAAGCCCACACTTTCAGGAGCGATGTTCGTGGAAAGGATGCGTAGTCCGACCCACGGCGACGAGCCCCCTATCCCCATGGGGTATGATCCTCCCGGAATGAAAGACTTATCCCTATCAACCCACTCCACAAAGACAGTTGCGCCCCGTTGACGTTCGAACAAGACTCCCTCAGTCTTGACCTGACAGGCAACTGAATATCGTCTCCCCGGCTTCACCTTGATGTAGATGTACGACAGCATCCTTTCTCGATCAAGATTCGTCACCTCCAGGCACTTGACGCCATCATCGCCAACAGTTGTCTTGGCCTTCTCGAGGACCCACGCGTCGGCCTTTAGGGCAGACACTGGCCTGTTGAAAGGTTCGCTAAAGATGGTCTTGCCCTTCTTGTCGTCCGCTACAGCGTTCATGGCCACCAACATGAGAACTCCGAGTATGGTTACAATTCTTGTGCTCTTCAGTTTCATATGGAGGACACCCGATAGTGCGTTTGGTCTTGGCATATGAGATCAACTCCTAGGGCGGGAATGGTAACTGCTGGTGTCGTGGATCGCTTCAGATCCGCTCGTGAACTTACCCTACCTGATCTGGTCCAGATGCCGATCCATCCACGCCCACGCCATGTGGTAGAAATCACGTGATGATGTATGAGTCAACTCCGGGTCATGATAGAGAGCCTTCTTGCCTGGCAGGCGATCGAGTACAGCCTGGATCGTCTCGGGCGGGCAGGCAGTATCGCGGCCACCGCTACTTAGCAGCGTCGGCGCATGCAGGCAGGACGCGAGTGAGACAGGATCGAAGGAGGCATAGGTACGCTGCGCCTCTGGCGTTGACAACTTCGAATCGGCGAAGGCCGTGTTGTTCGCCACGTCGCAGAGGAAGGGCAGATGCGCGACAACGGCGCGGATACGTGGCTCCAACGCGGCGGAAGACAGAACCAAGGCACCCCCCTGACTGGTCCCCATCATGCCCATGCGGGTGTGATCGATATCGTCGCGCGTACAGAGGTAGTCCACCCCACGCAGCAGATCCATGAAGGCGCCACGGTAGAAGTAGTGCTCCGGCGCATCGAGGCCGCGCAGCAAGTACTCCACGCCCGTGTCGCCGGACGGCGCGTCCTGCGATTCCCCCTGGCCGCGCGGGAAGACCTGCAACACTAGGTAGCCGCGCTGGCACTCGGCGAGGCTGACACCTTGCTGCCAGCCTCCATAGCCGGGTGCCGTAACGATCGCTGGCAACCGCGTCCCCGGTTGCACGGTTGGGACGGCGAGCTTCGCCGTCACCCGTACACCACCGAGACTGCGATACGTCACGCGGAAGGTACGATAGATTTCGTGATCGGGCGCCGCTTCGCATGTCGGTGCTAGCGCTTCCGCCCGCGTCTCGGCAATGGTCTGTTCCCAGAACGACTCACTTGCCATCAAACACCTCCGCTGGTCTCAGCAATGGCTATATCATACATGGCGACCCGCAGGACCTGCCTTCTGTCCTCGTTGAAAGAGTGGAACGCAGTCAGTACTTTCCCATCTTCTCTGACAACAGACGAGGGATAACCGATGTGCCTGTATCCTATATCAATATCCGTCTTTATGGATTTTTGAGGCGCAACCAGTGGAGGCGAATGTATGACACCGATATTCTCTTTACTGAATTCCCTACCATCTCTTGAGATAGCGATCCTGATCCCTAGGGGGTCTCGCCGATATCCATATGCAGCCAGCACGTAGCCATTCGCCAGTACGACCGGATCGATCGGATAGCCCCAGATGCCTGTGTTCTTGAATTGCGACCAGCTATATCCGCCATCGTCTGATTCTGCGGTATACATGTAGCCGGCGGGAAGATTCCCCCTGCAGAACTCGTAGTGCTGCCTCATACATGCAATCATCCTGCCATCCGGTGTGATTGCCATGCCTGGCTCATGGAATGCGTGCAAACTGGCACTGTCATATGCGATAGTTCCACGGCAATACCAGGTCAGGCCACCATCCTCGGAACAGGCTAAGCAACACCTGACCGATTCGCGGATACTCCCTCTACAGTTTGGGTCGAACAGAGTACCACTGACGGCCAGAAGCAAGGTCCCATCATCAAGTTCATGTGGGTTGTCCCATATATTTATCCTCCTCAGTGGATGTACATCAAACCCCTCCGGATGAGACCATGTTTTCCCGCCGTCCTTGGAGCGTGTGATATAGGCTCCCTTCACGCCGAATGGGGTATTTGAGGCAGCGCCACTGAGGTAGTTCGCATGGGCAAGAACCAGTATCGTTCCGTTCTTGAGTACTTTCAGAGAGGCGGATGTAAAACCCCATAGGTCATGCTTTTCCATGCAGGATACGGCTGTTGACTCGTCCCATGTCTTGCCGCCATTGAATGACTTAACAAAGACGATGTCACCATCGTCGGAATGTACGAGGCCACGTTGCCTGGCATATGCCATGAATACTTCATTCGGAGCGTTACCGATGGCCAAGCTCACTTCTGCGAGATAGTTGTCGGTATCAACCAAAGGCTCTATTACTTCCAGATTCTCTATTGAATAGTCAATCTTTTGCTTCATCTATATCTTCTCCTTTTCGATGTACCTATGGCTGGGCTGTCGGATACGCTATCGAAACCACGAGATCCTGCAAGATGATTGGCTCTGCACTGCTGCGGAAACGCACGAACTCCCAGCGCGCCGCGCCGGTGCCCGGTCCGGAGGCCGACCCGAACATCAGGCTACATGCGTTCCAGTCATCCAGTCCGTACCAGAAGCTGAGCCAATGGGTTCTGTCCTTGGCGGACGTCGTGTATCTGCCCGCGCCGTCCAGTTTGAGGACGCCGTCCACGTAGACCCGGATATCCTGCCCCTGGAACACGACCCGATAGGTGTGGAACGCGCCAGTCGTGTCGAAGGGAGAGGAGAGACCAGCGAACTTGAGGCCGATCCGGTCCGGCATCAACGTCAGGTACTCCACTGCTGTGCCATTGGCCAGGCGCAGGCAGGCGGCGAGGGGGTCGTCCGACGACACGACCTTCACCCGCACTTCCACGGTACTCTCCTCTTCCGGGCTGAGCTGCCACGGGTAGACCAGGCTGGGGGAGTCATCGGGCTCCGTGCCGTCATCGGCGAAGTGGAGTGTCCCGTCTCGGACCTCCTCGATGTACTTGGCACCGCCGGACAGACGCCGCCACGGCCACTGCGCCGCCCCTCTCAGCCTCTTCGTGCCCTGGTAGGAAACGGTCCACTTGTCCTTCGCCGCAACGAGGGCCGACCGTTCCCCGGGGAGCGGCGTGATCTGGATGTCGTTCAGCCCGGTCCTCACGGCTGATGGCGAGATGTTGAAGCCACACCACGCGCCCTTGGAGGCGGCGGGCTTCAGGCGCGTGCCATTAAATCGGACGTCCAATTGGCCGGTAGGAAGTGGCTCTTTCAGGTTCAGGTAACAAATGACCGCCGGTTTGAGCCCGGCAACGTCATCGCCGATCCGCAGTTGCGTCCGGGCTGGCTGGCCAGTCATGAGTTTCCAGGGATTCACCGGTGTCAGGAGGGGGACGGCCCGATGCTTCCGGCCATCGGGAATGGGTCCACTGGGGCCGGTATTGTCGCTGAGCGGGGAGAGGAAGTACAGCTTGTCCATTCTGGCGAGCCCGGCCGGATCGCCGAGCTCCCGCCACTGTGGCTTGGTCGGGTTGAACAGATTGAATAGGTAGATGCCATCGACCCCTGCCTGCCAGGCGGCCATCGCGCGACCGCGATAGGCCTCGACCGATTGGCGCTTGAACGGCGGCGTTACGAACTTCTCCCAGGTATCGCTCAGCCCGGCATAGACGGGCACATCGTGACGCTTCCCGAGCTGGACGAGGTAGTCCCAGTCGTTCAGTTGGAACATGCAGGTGCCGGTCACAAGGTCGACCAGCCCGTCTTGGAGCCACCGCTCCAGATCCATGCCAAGCTCCTTGCTGTAGGCCACCGAATCCGGAACCCGGATCGCCAGGAGAATGGGGCGGCCCCGGCGGAGGCCCTCGCGCTCGGTCATGTCGCGGATGCGGCGCATGAGACCGGTCAACAGGGCCAGTTCTTCCAGCGAGGCCTTGCCTCCCCAGGCAACACTCTTGAATAGGCACTCGTGTCGCAGGAAGTCGAGCTCAATGCCATCCAGATCGTGGTTGCGGCAGACCTCTTCCAGGCGCTGAAACACCCGCTCTCTCACCGCAGGTTGGCTGTAGTCCACACCAGTCCAACCCTTGAACTTCGGTCTCTTCCCAAAGCTGCCCATCAAGTACTCAGGGTGCTCCCGTTTGAAGCGAGAGAACCCGAAGAAGGGCTTGTCCGGGCTGTCGACTGAGTCATGCGTGTCGTTCATGCGCATGGTGCAGAACGCCTCCAGGCCATGGCTGTGGCAGAAATCCACTATCACCTGAAGAGGGCTGGTGCCCCGGGCGATCATCTCGGGGACGACGTTCCGCCGGGTGGCGAAGTACCTTCCCCTGGAGCCATCCTTGTAGTAGTCGCTGGCATTGCCCATCAACGTCTCGCCCACCTTGGTTGGGTGGAGGCTCATGTCGCCCTGCAGCGAGCAGTAGAAGATCGTGTCCACCTGCGACCCGACCAACGCCGTGGTGCGCAGCTTGAGCAGGTTCTCAGCCGTGGCGGGGCGGTTGATCGGGAGGGTGAGCGCGTCGTCCGCGTCGTTGTTGAAGATGATCCGCCGGCGGCGATGGGCTGCCTCCCGTCGTTGTACCCGCAAGACCTGCAAGGCATCGGGTTCGGGGGCGGCGGCTCCGGTCTGCGGCATCAAACACAGCCCGAGCAGGAGAAAGGCGTGAAAGCCAAGAATGCGCAGTGTGAGACGGGTGCGAAGAGCGGGTGAGTGCTTCAATGGAGTGTGCAACAGGTAGAGATTTGCGTTTCGATTACGGGTAGGAGGATAGGGCAGAGAAGGTGAGGATGCAAGGGGTTGGGTGAGGTTGTTGTTGCCATGCTGGCGACAAGCAGATCCCATGGCAGAGACTGCCCCTGCTCTCACGTTTGGGAAGGCAACTGACCAAAGTGCGGGTGTTGGGGCGCGAACAGTCACGGCACCGGGTCGCCTCTGCCGCTTCGGCCCCAGGCTCTGACGGGAGGATTCAGCCATGGAATTCGCCGCGCTTGCCGCGATCTGGGGCACGAAGAGCCCAAGCTCGCAGACTGGCACCAGAAAAAAGCGCCGCTCGGCCCCTATCCCTCGCTCTCGGCCAGGGCCTGGACGCGCCGTACTAGGTCGCTCGGCGGGTCAAAGCCACCAAGGGCGCCCCCGGCAATGGCCTGGCGGCACAGGCTCAGGTGCTTCTGCCAACGGAACTGGTGGCAGATGGCGAACTTGGTCTTGCTGGATGCCTCCAGTTCTTGGAGTGCGCGCCAGTCGTCCACGGCCAGGGCGATGGGCTTCTCCACCGTGCACAGCGGCACGTCGTGCGCACTGACAATGCTCATGAACTCCACCCGACTATGGGGCGGAGTGACGAGATGCACGATGTCCGGCTTCTCCTTGATCAGCGTCTCCGCCAGGTCCGCGTAGGGGGTGATGCCATACTTCTCGGCGAGCGGTTCGCGACGGTCGGGGCTTGGCGCACAACAGGCGGTGAGTTCCGCGTTGTCGATGGTCAGGTATGCCTCGATGTGAGCGGGTGCCCGCCCGCCACAGCCGACCACAACGGCCTTGTAGGTTGCCATCTGAGATATCTCCCTTGGTGCCACGGATGCACCATGACCTTGCCGCACCTTCCGGTTGGCTGCAAGTCCCGCGCCCGGGCTTCGATGGGGAACTAGAAGAAGGCACCCCGCCATTTGAAGGCATCGAGGTTGATGAAGGGCTCCTGCCCGTCGGGATGTCCCTTCCGGCCCTGGCAGACGATCTTGATGGTGTGCTCAGCATGCGGCAGACCGCTCTTCTTGTAGAGCTCAACGGCCAGTTTCTGCTTGGGCGCGTAGGGGTTGACCTCAGCCACCTTCCTGCCGTCAATGTAGACGTCGGCATAGCCGCGCCACGGACCTTGGGAGCCCACCCAGACGATGTCGGTGCCGGTGAACGTGAACTCGAAGAAGCTGTCCTTCGTCTTCGTGAAATGCTCATCGTCGTTGATGAGGCCGGGCGTGGCCTTCGACATCATGACCGGGCCGTAGGTAATCGAGGGATCATCGTCATTCACAACCGTGAAGCCGGACTCCTCGTCCCTGTAGGTCGAGCTCTTCCTGGCGGCTCTCAGCTTCCCTTGCTCCGCCAGGTTCCCTGCTTCAGCCAGAGGGAGCCAGACATCCATCATCGAGAGACCGCGATTGGCCCATGTGTAGTAGGGAATCAGAGCGATCTCGACCGTCCCTTCGGTTGGGTTGCTGACACTGCGAGGCTTGAGTGGCCGGTAAAGCACATCGTCGCCCATGGCCGCTGGCTGCCGAGAATTGGGGTTGCTCTGGAGAAGCTCGTTGCACCCGTCGAAGGTCAACGCGTTCCCCTTCAGAACCGTGACTCCCCCCAGGAAGCCGCTTCGATGCTCCGGGGTGAGCACGATGTTCTCCGGCAGGAACACGCCGTCCCGCCAAGTCTTCTCGCCGTCCTCCTGCTTGGGCAGCTCCAGGCAGTAGACGAGAGGTCCACGGGTCACCGCAACCTGGTTGCGCAGCTTCTCGGCCTTGGGGTTGGCTTCCATCAGCTGGACCGGCATGGGAAGATCCAACTCGATCACGTCCCCGGCCTGCCATTGGCGGCTTACGTTCGCATAGGTGCCTGGCCTGACCGCGCCGGAGAATGGCTGGCCATTGATCGTCAGACTGGCGTTCTCCGTCCATCCGGGGATACGTAGGCGGATGGCGAAGGCCCGGTCGTCGGTCGCCTGCACGGTGAGGGTCACCTTGCCGTCCCACGGGTAGTCGGTCTGCTGCGTCAGCTTGATCGGCGACCCGTCCGCCAGTGTCGTTGCCAGCTGGTTGCCGCCGTAGAGATGCACCCACAGCCCGTCGTCGGATTGGCTGTATGCCCAGTTGTGGAGCTTGGCGGTGGTGCGGGCCACGCTGGGCGGACAGCAATAGCAGTTGTTGGTGCGCCACCGCTCGCCGGTGTGATGGGGATGCCCGTGGACCGCCTTGCCGTCCCAGGTCAGGGGATTGCAGTAGAACCAGTTCTCGCCCTTGAGATCCACGGCAGCGTTGAGGCAATTGTAGGCCACCCGCTCCATGGCATCCGCATACTTGGCGTCGCCGGTCAGCAGCAGCATGCGCCAGCTCCACATCCCGTGGCCAATGTTGGCGCAGGTCTCGTTGTAGAGGTTGGGCAGAGCGTAATCAAGCCCGAAGGCCTCATGGACCCGGTCACCCCGCTTGCTCGTCAAGCCGCCGTAGACGACCGAGCCAGTGATGTCCATCTTCCTGAGCGCAACGCTCTCCCAGATGCGTTCAAGGGCGGCGAGCAGCCCCGGATCACCGGTCTCGGCCACCACGTCCGCTGTTCCGCAGTAGAGGTAATTCCCCCAGACCGCATGCCCAACGGCCTCGGTTTCCTCGCGGAAGGGGACGCGGTCCTGCCGCTGATCCGTGCCGCTTAGATCCTCGATCCGCGTCCGTCTGTGTTCCGTGTCGCCGGTGCCGTAGAGGTCGATGAAGCGGTTCGCCAGATCGAGATACCTCTTCTCCTCAGTCACGCGGTAGAGGGACATGACGCCCATGATGCTGGAGTAGCCGATCACATGCTGCTCGGTCCCCACGAACGTCTTGTGAAGATAGTCGCCCACCTTCTTTGCCACGTCGAGGAAGTTCGTCTTGCCGGTGGCCCGGTAGTGCATGCACGCGGCCGTCATCAGATGCCCCATGTTGTAGGTTTCATGATCCCGGGCATTGGTCCATCGCTTCTTGCCGGTCATGTTGACGGAGATGTAGCCGTCCACCTGCTGGGCCTTGGCGATGATGGCGATCCACTCGTCCATCAGCTGGTCCAACTCGGGGGCCTCGGTGATGCTGTAGACGTGAGCCATGGCCTCAATCCACTTGTAGTTGTCACCGTCGGACCAGGCCACGGCCTCGGGATTTGTCTTGAGCATCCCTGCCCCGAACTTGAGGCGGTCCAGCTGGGCCGAGCACTGCCGGTCGAGCATCGTGCTGTGTTGGCGCGGCAGCATGGAACTACGGCAGAGCTCGAAGCGCTCCGCCCAGAAACCGTCGGTCCAGGTGACATCGGTCATGGAGAGGCCGCGGAGCGTTGCGTGGGGACTCCTGGACGTGTCAACTGCACCCCGGGTCGGTCTCGACGTCGGTGGATGCATTTTCGTTTCCTCCTTGGGTTGGCCCATTCCCGGTGCGGGGTTCCCATGGATTGAGATGTTACTGCAATCCTGCAACTGGAGCCACTTGGGCTGACCCTCGGGAGTGGGCGCACCCAACGGCTGGTCGACACTATTGCCGTGGATCTTCAGTCCGTCCACGTTGTGAATGGAGATGGGGGTGCCGGAAGTCCGGGAGAAGTAGTTGCCGGTGATGGTCATGTTGGTAACCGGCTTGGCCGCGAAGCGACGACGGTTGCTGCCGCCGCCGGGTGGATGCATGGAGACGTTGATCGCAAGTCCATCTGGGGGAGCGTCGAGGAAGCGGTTGTTGCGGATCACCAGGTCGCGGGAGAACGGGCCTTCCATCCAGGGCCCCCAGGTCTCGAACTGGATGCAGAGCCCCATGCCGACGTTCTGGAGGGTGGTGTTCTTGATCAGACCGCCCGGCGAGCCGTTGATGAGGGTCCGCTGGAAGTTCGAGTGGAACCAGCAGTCGCGCAGGACGAATCCCTGGGCCGAGCGTTTGCCGTCCATCACCACGAGGACCAGTTGCGGCAACTCCAGTGGCTGATCCAACTCGACCAGGAGCTCGCCCTTTGCTCTGTACTTCTCGTTGATGGGAATAGCGGGGCCGTCGGGGGTCTTCTGCACGGAGACGGCTTTGGCAACGCCGAGCAGTCCGACAGATTTCATGTCCCGGAACTCGAGGGTGTCCCCGACTTCGTAGGCACCCTCCATGTAGTAGTGGTGATCGTCGACTCGCTGGACGATCCGTCCGAAACTACCGTGGATGTTGAGGTTGTCATCGGCGGAGTACGCGGACTCGCAGCGCTCCAATACGGGGCCGCGATCCGTAGATGTCATGTGGTACACATCGGCACCGAAGGCGTGCAGTCGGTTGGTGCGGGGGCGGCGGGTGGCACGCACGCGACGATAGACATTGCCGCCCTCGCCCCCGCCTTCCCATACCGCAATGCCGGGGCTGGAGAAGACGTTCACGTCCTCGAAACGCATCCCGGTGCAGTTCTTGGAGCGCAAGGCCGCGCCGGTCCTGATGGTGCCAACCACGTAGTCGCCGGGCTGTAGGGCGGCAGGGATATCGTGCCGCTTGAATTCCGTGCAGATCACGCTCGTGCCGTCTTCCGCAAGCCGCCATTTGGCAGGCGTGTGCCGATGGTTGATGAAGCGCCCGGCGGCATCGTAGAACATCAGGGCCCGGTTGCCCTCGGTCTCCGCGTTTCCCTTGGCGTTGCGAGGGGCGTAGCCGTCCATGATGGTGGCGCGAAGTGTCTTGCTCCCTCGGTCAACGTCGGTGACTCGGGCCTGGAACCAGCAGGGGATGGTGAAGTCGATGGTCAGGCCGTGCACGGTCACGTTCCGACAGTTCTCGAAGAGCAGGGCGTGGACCATCGGTGGTTCGAACCAGAAGATGACTCCCTCGGCAATGATCTCCAGATCCCCGAGATCCTTCAACGTCGATGCCTGGCTCCAGCGGGCGTGGAAGAGGTAGTCGCCGGGAGGAATCACCAGCCGCTTGTCCCCTGCCGCAGAGGCATCGCGGATCTGCTGCAGGATGTCCTGCCCCTTCTTGCGCAGGGCCTCTCTTTCTTCCTCGCCGAACGTCGGATAGCCGGTTGGCAGATCAGCGCGCCAACGGGAGACGAAGGGCTCGGGGACAATCTGCAGTGCCGTTTCCACGCGAAGTGTCGGGGATTCCGACCTCGCAACCAGTTGGAAGTCAACCGCCGATTCCCTCGTCAAGTCGTAGCCGACGGCATCAAAGCCATGGCGTATGATGTCGGCGCGCTCGAACCTACGCTGCCAGATCACCTCCCCACCCACAAGAATGCGGAACTCTCCCTCTGCTTCGGGCGAGACCTTCCGCAGCCACCCGACGACGCGGACACTTCCCTTTGCCCGCGGCGCCCAACGGCGCATGCAATCGGCCCCGGGCTTGGCCTCAAAGCCGGTGACCGACTCCGCCACCGCATCGTCGAATCCCGGCAAGCTGGCCCGATCCTTGTCCCTGACCGTCGTGCTCAACATGGGAATCCCCTTCGGTTGCCCGGGCTGTTTCGCGACAGTGCAGCCAGCCATCAGCACTGCCAATGCTGCCAAGACACCGACTATGATCCTCGCAAGTGTGCGCATGTTTCCCCTTGCTCGGCTCCTGTCGTTGGGACATCTATCCATACGGTTCGGGGCCTCACGCTGATGAACACGACACCATACGGGCTGGCAGTTCCTTTGTCTGTGACCGAACGACCATCACCCCTGCAAGAGTGGTTTGCTGTCTTCGTAGGCTCGAATCTCAAGTAGGCGAGCGGTTTCGGTGCCGTGGGTGGCTTCCACGGTCAGGCGGATTCTGTCGGTGGTGACTTGGGCAAACTGGTGCCGGCGGAAGCGCTGGAAGTTGCCGCGCACACGAGCGATGCGTTGCCACGTGCCGCCGACATGGCACTCCAAGGTGTAGTCGCGCACGCACTCCTTCGGGAACGGGTTCCCTCGCTGCGACGGCATGGAGAGAGTGAGATCGGTATCGAACACGCAGTGGATCGCCCCCACTTTCGCCGGTCTGTCCAGCGTCAGTTCGAGCCACTGTGGCAGCGCCTTGCCCGGAGCGGATTCCCACTGGTTCGACGTGCCATCCAAGGAGGGTCGGGCAATGCCATTGACGACACTCGACGGCTCGAACGTCACCGCCACGGGCGCCTTCCCCG
>Ga0233431_1005750_pt1 | contig 11708 bp, 6 predicted proteins | sample SI_118_April2016_FD_179867 | JGI IMG/M metagenome (GOLD analysis project Ga0233431, IMG submission 179867) | Seawater microbial communities from Saanich Inlet, British Columbia, Canada - SI_118_April2016_200_MG | ecosystem: Environmental > Aquatic > Marine > Inlet | place: Canada: British...
CGACCAACCTATTTCTTGCGTAACCAGGTGATATTAATGGGAAATCACGATATCTCAAGCCCGCTCCGAATTTAGCTTTACTTTCAATGAGTTAGGCCAACACACAACATAATGCACGTAAGGTTGACAGGCGGTCGGATAATCGGAAAGGAGATTGACCACAATATGTTGTGGTGGTAGGACTTTTCCGGTTTGGATTCAAGAACGTGGGGGCAGTTACGGATATGTAAGGCATATGTCAGGTTTTCAGGGTGCTGATTTTTTGGGAACATTCTCAATCTATGTCAATCATGCCAGACTTGAGATACCAAAACGATATCTCAGGTTTACCCAGTTACCCCGATTTGAATATATCACAGACTTTTGACCCGCCAATATATGGGTATATTGTCAAGTTATGTTGCGGGTTTGCTTATGTTGTGTGATTTGATTTGTTGTATTTAAAAAAAACATCTTTAAGCTCCATTTTATTCCTATAATTCTCTTTTGGTTGCCTTCTTTGCCATGTATAATGTTCCTATGACTAAACGTCATGATCCATGGCCGAGCAGCTGGATCTGATCTAATACGAAATTCCAAATAGCCGCTGTATGCCAGCGTATGGGGTAGATTGTATGGACCTGGAATGTCGTACAAGAAGTAGAGATATTAACCTGTGTTTATTGCTCCAGGGACGCGTTTTCCGTTATGAGCCACCATCGGAGAGCTGTTCTCAGAGGTCATTATTATGTTGTGGGATTTTTTCTTCGGCCAAGCAAAATATCATGTAAGACATTGATTTGAATATGAAATCACGATATCTCAAGCCCGATTGGGATTCTCCTTTACTTTCGATGGGTTAACCATACCCGCAACATAAGTCAAGATAGTCCCAGGCAAAAGGTGAAGAATTGATCTGGCAGCCTTGCACGATTCTGCCTGATCTGCTATGCAAGACAAATGCACGAAAACTTGAATCTGAGGGTGTTGGTAAGACGCACAGCACAATACCTAGGAATCAGCCCTGAATCGACATGAAGCCGTATATTCGAACGGATAACGTTACAAACGAAGCGATATCCAGATATGCTTAATTGCTTGCTGGATTGCAGCAGTATCCATTCGAGAAAACAATATTTTTTGAAAATTGATTTGGGCCAAAAAATATGACACATCATTTGCAGTTTAAACGTATTCAATCGCCGCCCAGACCTGTTCTAAGGCCCAATGCAGCCAAAGGCCGCACCGTGCTGCCGGACGGGAAAGTCTTTGATGTGTAGCTACATGAGAACATAAACCCGGACCCTGGTGTATCGTCCTTAAAATATTATTTCAATATCCTATACAAGAAGGATTCATTATCAACTGGTCCCGCTACAATAAGCTCTTTCGGTCTAATCGATTCGGCTCGTTTGTCTATAACGCCCTGTCCAACACGCTAATCGAGCTGGATGAGCCCCATTACGAGATGCTCAAAGTCCTGGACAGGGGCAAAGACAATAGCTCAATCGTGTTGAATGACCGTGACTTTAATGATCTGTTGTGCGAAAAGCTGGTCCTGGTCGAGCCCGGCGAAGAGGAGGGACAGCTTCTTGTCCAGCAGTATCAGCGCCAGGCGGCCTGTTTTGATTCTTCAAACCTGGTGCTGACCATCTGTCCCACCCTGCGCTGCAACTTTCGCTGTCCCTACTGTTTTGAGTCCAGCCAGGCGGACGTTAAAACCATGAGCCAAAAGACGCAGGAACGCCTTGTTGACTGGATCAAGCAGTACAAAAACATCAAAAACTTTAATGCCGGTTGGTACGGCGGTGAGCCTTTGCTGGCCTTTGAGGCCATCTGCGAACTGACAGAGAAATTCAAGGCCCTGGATCTCAACTTTGATAATGTCGGACTGATCACCAACGGGTATCTGCTGTACAAGGACAAGATCGCCAGGCTCAATGACCTGAAAATCGCCGACATCCAGGTCCCTCTGGACGGACCGCGCGAGGTCCACGACTCCCGGCGGTTTCTGGCCGGAGGCGGCCCCACCTTTGATCGCATCCTGGAAAATATTACCAACCTGATGAACTCCGACTACGCCGGACGGTGCCATATTCGGGTCAACGTGGACAGGCATAATATCCGGAATTATCTTGACCTGCGCGCCAGCCTGTTGGAACAGTTCAAGGACACGAATCTTTCCGTGGTCCCCGGCCACGTGGATGCCGCCCAGGGGCATTCCTACAGCCACTGGGCCTGCCTGGATATTGGCGAATGGTCCGACTTCAATCTGGAAATGTGCCGCAAGGACTCCGTGCCCCCGCTCGGCGGCCTTTACCCTCAAGGTCCCACAGGCGGAATGTGCATTGCCACCAGGCATAATGGATTTGTGATCGGACCTGAAGGCGAACTCTACAAATGCGCGGAGGATGTGGGCAAGATAGAGATGGTTGTTGGCAACATTCACGAGGATGACCCCATCACCAATCTCGTGCTCCGGGCCCGGTACGCCACCGGCATGGACGCCTACACCATCCGGAGTGCCGAAGTTGCGAGGTCCTCCCCATCTGCGGAGGCGGCTGCGTAAACTACCGCTTGCGCAGCAGACTGTACGGAGCAAAAGGACTGCTCTTTTGCTCCCATCTCAAGGAGCACTTGAGGGAATATCTGGAAGCCTACATTGACGCCATGCGCAGTAAGGAGGTCTGCACTGTCGTGCTCACTCCGGGAAAGGCAAAACCTGAGGCCAAAGGATACCGGGTCATATTACCGGAGATGAAGGACAAGGAAGACAAAGAGGAAGGTTCAAAATGCCGAAGCAGACCTTAAAATGCCGAAGCAGACCTTAAAATGCCCGCGAACCCATTAAATACCGGTCTTTTTCGAAAAGAGGCGCTGGAAACCCAGTCCGGGACCGGGCCCCTGGAAGAAAAGATGCGGCTGATTGCGCCCCGATGGTGGATCAGCGTGTCGGCCATCTGTTTTGTGTTGTGTGTGGCGGCCCTGTGGGGATGGTATGGCCGGATATCCACCAAAGTGTACGGGTCCGGCATGCTCGTTCACAGCGGCGAATTTCGTAATGTCGTCAGCCTGTCGGACGGGATCGTCCACATTGTGGACATTTCGGAAGGGATGCGGATAAATGAAGGCGATATTCTGGCGGTGCTCTCTCTGCCTTTGGAGCAGTTGGAGCTTGACCAGTGTCAGTCGCGTCTGAAGTACTTGCGGGAGGACGTGGATCAACTGCACAAACTGACGGACCGGCATGTGGAAGAACGCACTGCCTTTACATCGCGCATCCTGGCTGACAGCGATGAGATCATGAAAGACCTGGATCGCCTCCTGAATGAGCTGATCGGTCTCAACAAGAAGTATCAGACCTTTCGCAGCCGCGGTCTGGTGACGGAGTCGGAAACCGTAACCGTGCTTCAGAATATGTTGAATACCGCCGTCAGCCTGATCCGACAGCGCCAGGAAACCGCGAACTACAAAATGGGAAAGCTGGACTATGAGCATGTATTTATTCGGGAATTCTGGCAAAAAGGAAGGGAAATACAGGAAGCGCAACAGGATCTGGCCTTCAGAATGGCGCAACTGATTCAGCGCAAACAGATCGTCAGCCATTCGGAAGGAACCATTGTCAATGTCCATAAGAGCGTCGGGGACCATGTGGTCGGCGGTGAGGCCGTCTGTACTCTGCAGCGGCCCGTGGGCGACACCCTTTTTGTGAATGCCGTCGTTCCCGCCACACAAAGTCAAACCATCGAGGCGGGACAGACGGTCCATATTTCACCCTCTGACACGGAGCCCTATCGTATCGGCTATATGCTTGGTGTGGTGGAAAAAGTGGGGCTTTACCCGGCGACCATGGCGCAACTGCTCAACTGGTACAAGAATGAAGATCTGGCAAAGACACTCACGAAAAACCAGGCCATGGGTACGGTCCGGATCAGGCTGGTTGACGATCCCAAAGACCCCACCGGCACCAAATGGACGGGGAAAGTCCCGGAACGGATTCACATTACCACCGGCAGGCTCTGCACCATTGAGGTGATTGTGGAAGAGCGGGCGCCCATATCCTATGTTCTCCCCTATGTCCGCAAGACTTTCCTGGGTTATACGGCGCCCCGCACGGGGTCATCAACGGAGTCCCAGGGGTGAGCGGAGCAATGGCGGGCAGACACCGGGTACACGTTCCGACGATTTTGCAGATGGAGGCGACCGAATGCGGTGCCGCATGCCTCGCCATGGTCCTGGCGCACTTCGGGAGGTATGTTCCCCTCGAACAGCTGCGGGTTGACTGCGGGGTTTCGCGGGACGGGAGCAGCGCCGTCCACATGCTGGAGGCCGCACGACATTACGGATGCGAGGCTCGGGGCCTGCGGCTGGAAATCCACGAACTGCAAACAGAGCCGATGCCCCTGATTCTGTTCTGGGAGTTCAACCATTTTGTCGTACTGGAAGGCCAAAAAGGGGATACCTTCTATTTGAACGATCCCGGAACGGGACCCCGCCGCGTGACCCTTTCCGAAATGAATACCTCCTACACCGGTGTGGCACTGCAGGTTCGTCCTGGAGAAGGTTTTCGGCGGAGCGGGCATGCGCCGTCGCTTCTGGCTGCAGTACATCGTCGGGCGGCCTCCATGAAAAGCGCTATTGCCTTCATCGTGCTTTGCAGCGTACTGCTGGCGCTCCCCGGCATGGTGATTCCCTGCCTATCCCGTGTCTTTGTGGACGAAGTGCTGGGTCCCAGTCCAAACTGGTTGGCCCCGCTCCTCATGGCGCTGGGGGGCGCCATCATGGTGACACTGCTGCTCACCTGGTTTCAGCGGCTGGCCATCCGCTCACTTGCCATCGGTTTTCTGACCATGAACACTTCCCGGATGTTCACACGTCTGCTTCGTCTCCCCATGTTGTTTCACATGCAGCGAACCCCAGGGGAAATTCAATACCGGATCACCCTGAACAATCAGTTGGCAGACATGATCAGCGGTCAGGTGGGGAGCGCCCTGGCCAGCCTGTTCATGCTGGTCTTTTACGGCGCCCTCCTTTTTTCATACGACGTCATGCTGGCACTTACGGGCATGGCCATCGCAGCTGTCAATCTGATGGTGCTGGTCCTGGTGGCCCATTTCCGGAAAGTGTTGAACCAGACGCTCATCCAGGAAAAAGGCAAACTCATGGGGATTGCCATGGCAGGCATTCAGCTCATTGACACCCTCAAGGCATCGGCCGGGGAGTTCGATTACTTCAACAGGTGGGCCGGGCAGCAGGCCCGTTACACCAATGCGGAACAGCGAATGTCCGTTTCCACCGTTTATCTGTCTACCCTTCCCGTGCTTCTCGGTGCTTTGAACAATGCCGTCATCCTTCTCTATGGTGCGTGGCGTGTTATTCACGGGGAGATGACGCCCGGTATGCTCGTGGCTTTCCAGATTCTCATGGCGGCCTTTCTGGTGCCTGTTACCCAGATTACCCAGCTGGGCGCCCAGATACAGGAAGCCAAAGGGGCTTTGGATAAACTGGATGATGTGGACCATTATGAACTGGACCCTCAGTACGCAGGCGAATTCGAGACCCGCGAAACCGCATCTGTCTTTGACATTCGCGGTGAGCTGGAGCTCAGGGATGTGACCTTTGGTTATAGTCCGGTGGCGCCGCCGGTGGTATCGGATTTTTCCCTTCACCTACGTCCCGGTTCACAGGTGGCCGTGGTGGGAGCAAGCGGTTCGGGAAAATCCACGGTGGCCAAAATCGCGGCGGGGCTGTATCAGCCCTGGTCCGGGGAGGTGCTGTATGACGGCAGGCCCATTTCCCGCTGGCCCCGCAGAAAGCTGGAACGGTTCATTGCCATCGTGGACCAGCAGATCACCCTCTTTCGGGATACCCTGCGGGATAACCTCTCCATGTGGAACCCCATGATGGCGGAGGAGGATATCATACGGGCCTGTCGGGATGCTCGGATTCACGAGGATATCGCCAGCCGGAAAGGCGGTTATTTCGCCGTCATGGACGAAGGGGGCGGCAATTTCAGCGGGGGTCAGCGACAGCGTATGGAAATTGCCCGCGCTTTGTGCGGCAAACCGGCGGTTCTGATTCTGGACGAGGCTACCAGTGCGCTCGATCCGGAAACCGAACGAAAAATCGACCAGCGTTTAAGGCAGCGGGGGTGTGCCTGCCTGATTGTGGCCCATCGTCTCAGTACCATTCGGGACTGCGATGAAATCATCGTGTTGGATAACGGGCGGGTGGTGCAGCGGGGCCGGCATGAAGAACTGATACGGAATGTGGCGGGGACCTATGCGCGAATGATTCAGGCGGAAGGATAAAAGGGTTAATGAATATGGAACGGATCTCGGAACCCCATGTAAACCCTGAACCGGTGGGAAGCGGGCAGGGGTTCTTTTTGTCCGATGATCGGGTTCGCCGGATTGTGAGCGGTTCGGTCAATCTCTTTGTCGGGGGGTTCCACAAGACAACCGGTCAAACCACGGGGGCCTTCGAGTTTATTACCGGACTGGATGAAGGAGACTTTCTCTTTCCTGTCGGGGTAAGCGTGGAGAGTGGTGACATTGCCTACAGGCTTCTGGTAATGCCCCAGACCGGCGCCGAGATTCTTCAAATCCGGGCGCCCTGGATCGATTTGGTTCGAGAGGATGAAGAGATCCGGGACCGGTATGAGCAGTTCATGGGAAAACTGCTTACGCCTTTCGCCCTGAACATGCCCCCGGCTGGAACCCATGTGATTACCCGCTCCGACCTGAAAAAGGGCGCGTCCTTTCAGTTTGAAAAAGGCGTTTCATTCCGTTCGGGACAGGGAATCGTGTGGATGGAAGTGAAAGAGGGATTCTGTATCCTGAACGGGGACGAAGAACAGATGCTGCTGGCCCCGGAATCCATGTTTCCGCAGTCGCCCCGAATGTGGTTTGAATGTCAGGACCCGGTGTCCGTTACCTGCCGCACCACGGCCCGGCTTGCGGACGACCCGGATGTGGGTGAAGTGACGGCATCCATATACCGGCAGTATCTGCGCGCGGTACTGGTGGCGACGGCCTTTCAACGGCAACGGCGCGTGCGACGGCAAAAAGACCTGGTGGCTTATGAACAAAACGCCATCAAAGGTATCGGGCAACAGCTGCGCCGTTTGATTTTTAAACGGCGCACTGTGCCGGATATTGCCAGGGGTGCCGAATCGCCCCTGCTGCTGAACAAGGTGATTCAACGCATCGCCCGGGAATGCGGCATGGCGGTAAACTTTCCTGAGTTCGCTAACGCTGTGGACCCGGTTCACAGTATCTCCCATGCGACCCGGCTTCTGGAGTTGTGCAATCTGTACCACCGCAAGGTTTGGCTCCATGAGGGTTGGTGGCGGCATGAGGGCATGCCGTCCATTGCCTTTCGCCAGGAAGACCAGACCCCCGTTGCCCTTTTTTACGCTAGGGGCCGGTGGATCTGCTTTGATCCGGTGGATGGAGAGGAAATCAAAGTCACCCCGTCTGTGGCCGCACAACTGCAGCCTCATTCCGTCACTGTCTACATCCCTCTGCCGTCGGATCGCGTCTCTTTCAAAGAGATGATTTTTGTTGCCATGAGGGGACTCAAAACAGATTTCAAAGCTGTTTTTCTGATCGGTATGATCGGCGGGGTAATTGCGTTGGCACCCGCATGGCTCACCAGTACTATCTTCAATACCGTGATTCCGGCAGCCGATATGGTCCAGTTGTTTCAGGCAGGCGTGATTTTATCCAGTGCGGCCGTCTCCGCCGCATTCCTGGTATTGGCCCGATCCATTTTGATGATACGCATTAAAACACGGTCCAGTTTTCAGCTTCAGGCTGCGGTATGGGGTCGCCTCTTCAATCTCCCGTCACGCTTTTTCAGCCGCTACACAGCCGGGGATCTGGCCAATCGGGTCATGGGGGTGGATGCCATGCGGGAGCATCTGGCGGACCACGTAACCATGGGGTGCATGACACTGCTGTTTGCCGTTCCGAATCTGGCGCTGATGCTCTATTTCAGTGGATCCATGACCATAGTCGGGCTGCTGGCGATCCTCGTTTTTATCAGTTTGCTGTTCTGGGTGGGATACCGGAATTTTCAGAACCAGCAACAGCAGTATCGATATGAGGGGGATCTGAGTGGAATCGGCCTGCAGATGTTGACCGGCATTGCCAAAATTCGCATGGCCGTTTCGGAGAATCGTGCGTTTATACGGTGGGCCGGCGTACTCGGCGAAAAAATACGATGGGAATCCCGGTCCATCGACAACATGAATGTGATGGCGGTCTTGAATGCCCTGTTCCCCCCCCTCATGACCGGCATATTCTTTCTGATCATCGGTTCCCACTGGCGGGGTACGACGCTGAATGTGGGGGAATACCTCGCCTTTACCGCCGCATTTTCCTCCCTGCTGGTGGCGTTTACAGGGTTTGCCGGTGTTTTGCCGGCCCTTCTTGCAGCCGTTGCGCTCTACAGGCGCATGAAGCCGATACTGGAGGCGGTGCCGGAGATCGTGGAAACCAGGGAACCCGCGGGCGAGATTGACGGGAATGTGGAAATCCGAAATGTCACATTTCGGTATGGACCCGCCACTGACGATGCCGCAGACGTCGACGGGCCCATGCCGGCTGTACTTAGAAATGTTTCCATTACCGCCCGTTCGGGGGAATTTGTTGCCATCGCGGGGCCGTCAGGGGCCGGAAAATCCACCATTGCGCGCTTGCTTCTGGGATTTGAAACGCCGGAGACTGGGGGCATATTTTTCGGCGGCATCGATCTCACGTCGGTGAATCTCCGGGACCTGCGCAAACAGATCGGGGTGGTGCTTCAGGGGGGTGGACTGATCAACGGTTCCATATATGAGAACATAGCGGGGGCCTCCGGAATGTCAACGGACGTAGTATGGGAAGCGGCCCGTTCAGCCGGGCTGGACAGGGATATCGAAACCATGCCCATGGGAATGCACACGCTCGTCTATAACGGCGCGGTCTCGGGCGGGCAGCAGCAGCGAATTCTCATTGCCCGGGCCCTGGCACGAAATCCGAAACTCATCATCTTCGATGAAGCCACCAGCGCCCTGGACAACGAAATCCAGGCCCATGTTTCCGACAGCCTGGAGCGTCTCAACGCCACCAGGATTGTCATCGCCCACCGCCTCTCCACCATTATGAACGCCGACCGGATCTATGTGCTGGACGCGGGAAAGGTGGTTCAGGCGGGAACCTTCAAAGAGCTGATAAAACAACCGGGACTGTTTCAGCGGTTGGCGAAGCGGCAGATGGTATGAAAAGGTTTTTTCGGCTGCAGCTACCCGCCCCGGTCTTCTTCCGATATTTCTTCCCAGCCGCCACCCAGTGCCTTGTAAAGGGAGATCAGATTGGCCGTGACCGAGCCCTCGCTCAGGGCCAGCTGGTCCTCGAAGGAACGCAGCGACCTCTGTGCATCCAGAACATCGTAAAAGCCGATGAGGCCCGCCCGGTATTTTTCTTCCGCCAGACTCACGGCCTTTTGCGCCGCCTGGCTTGCCGCCTTGAGGGCCTTTCGACGGTTCTGCTCCTCCGCGTAGGCCCTCAAAGCGTTTTCCACTTCCTCCAGGGCGCCCAGGATGGTGGATTCATATCGGATGAGCGCCTGTTCCTGAAGAACCGTCTGGACCTGAATGTTCTGGCGGATGGCGCCCCCGTGAAAGAGACGCCATGAGAACCTGGGCCCGATGCTGTAGGTTAACCCATCTGAAGAGGCGAAACCACCGATGTCCAGGGCCTCCAGCCCGATGGAACCCAAAAGGGAAAATTTTGGATAGAGTTCGGCCGTGGCCACACCGATGCGGGCGGTCCGGGCAGCCAGCTCCCGTTCCGCGCGGCTCACATCGGGCCGTCTGCGAATGCAGTTGGCCGGTATCCCCACGGCGACCCGGAGAGGCGTTACGGGAATGGGCGCGAATGGTGTGAGCTCATTGCGAAGTTGCCCGGGTTCTTTTCCCAGAAGAACTGCAAGCCGGTTTTGTGAGGCTTCCAGTCCCGAGCGAAACGAAGGGATCTGGGAACGTGTGCTCTCCACATTGTAGCGGGACTGTTCCAGGGAAAGGGCGTCGCTCAGCGCCGCCTCAAAACGCTGTCGAATGAGATCATGCATGGCTTCCTGTTCTTTCAGGTTCTCCGACGCCGTGGTCAAACGGGCCTGATAGGTTCTCATTTCCACATAATTGAGCCCCACCTCGGCGGTCAAGGTAATCAGCACGTCTCGAAGGGAAGCCTGACTGGCCTGCAGATCCGCATCCGTGGCTTCCACCGATCGGCGCACGCCGCCGAAAATGTCCACCTCCCACCCGGCGTCAAACCCTGTGGCATGGAGGTTTCGCTCAGTACCGGCACCGGTCTCTCTGCTCCCCTTGATGCGCGTCAACTCCCCGGAGGCGTTCAGATAGGGAAACAGCCCGGCTTCGGCAATGCCCCGGCGCGCCCGCGCTTCCCGAACCCGCGCCCGGGCCTCTTTCAGGTCCAGATTTCCCACCACGGCCTGGCCCATGAGTTTTGACAGCAGCGGGTCGTTCAGATGGTGCCACCATCGGGAAAGGTCCGCCTGATCGGCAGGTTCATCTGCAAGTCCTCCTCTTAACGGCGTCTGCCACTGGGAAGAGACTGTTTTCTCAGGGGGATGGTAATCGGGTCCCACGGGCGCGCACCCGGTGAGAAAGATGGCGGCCATGAGGAGAATTAATCCATTCGCAGCACTTGGTTCGAAAAGACGGCTCATGAGATATGGGACTTCAAGGGTATGAGATCCATGTTCATTCCCGGGGGCCGGAGGTTGCGGGACGGCCTGGCGCCCGACTTTCCCAGAGCGCTTCCAGTACAAAAAAGTATGTAAATATTTGATGTTATGAGATTTCTTAAAATGACAGGTTTTTTGATACCAGAGTTCGATCAGTTACGCAACCCTTTTTCACGAATTTACACCAACCGGGGTGCTGGCGGTATGGATGATTATGCCGGCTTGCTTTTTGAGAAATTTTTTGCTACCTATAAATAACGTCAAACTTCAGAACTATTTTCCCTATTTCCATGAAACTCTGGTCACGCTACAATACGCTGTTTTGTTCCAAACGCTATGGCTGGTTCCTCCATAACGCCCTGTCCGGTGTGATGCTTGAGCTGGACGAGCGTCATTACAGGATAGCAAAATGCCTGTGTGACGGGAAACCCATATCCTCATCAGATCATGACAGGGAATTTATCGAGATGCTCGAGGAAAACGGCTTTCTTGCCCAGAAGGAAGCGGAAAAGGTGAAACTCATGACGCTTCGCTACCAGCGAAATGCGGCATGTTTCAGCACGGGGTATGTGGGGCTTACCATCTGTCCGACGCTTGCCTGCAACTTCGGTTGTCTTTATTGTTTTGAGCAGAGCCAGGACGATGCGACGGTCATGAGCGACGAGACCATAGAGGCGCTGATGGGATTCATCAGGAAGCATCAGGAAGCAAAACACCTCTATGTGATCTGGTACGGGGGCGAACCGTTGCTGGCCTTCCACGTTATGGAAAACCTGACCGCCGGTTTCCTGAAACTGTATCCCGACTATGACAATGCAATCCTTGTGACCAACGGTTATCTGCTCGACGAGAGAAAAATCGAGCGGCTGAACCATTTGAAGATCTCGTCCGTGCAAATTACCCTCGACGGCAGTGAAAAGACGCACAACCAAAGGCGGATACTCAAAAACGGAGGCCCGACTTATGAGCGGATC
>Ga0233431_1005752_pt1 | contig 11706 bp, 14 predicted proteins | sample SI_118_April2016_FD_179867 | JGI IMG/M metagenome (GOLD analysis project Ga0233431, IMG submission 179867) | Seawater microbial communities from Saanich Inlet, British Columbia, Canada - SI_118_April2016_200_MG | ecosystem: Environmental > Aquatic > Marine > Inlet | place: Canada: British...
TTGAGTAGAGCCGTTTTCTGAGCGGATGTTTATACTGGCTTTATATCGGCCAACTTGGGTTAGTCTGGGAGTAAATTGAAGCTGACTACTGGATGAGGCTACTAGTTCTCTGGTAGATTGGGCGAGGACGTTAACGGGAAGGAGGGACTGAATGTGGGATACATTTGTGCCTTTGTGGATCTGAAACAGGCCGTGGGCTTCGGTGAGATGTCTGCCCAAGTTTTCTAGTTTGGCTGAGAATCTTATGGGAGAGAAGTTGTCTAGGATGTAGGTTTGGCCTATTTTAATAAAACGGGTATCTATTGGTTTTAGATCAATGATGTTTAGGATGGTGGGTGGAGCAGCTTGGTTGGAGATGGTCAAAAGGACGTTGGCTCCAATGGACCCGGAGACAAAGCTTTGATTTAATCCCAGTTCTCCAGTTTCTGAGACTTGCTCTGAGTTTACTAGGATGGTGGCGTAGTGATCTGCGGGTACAGTGTTTTCTGGAATTTTTATACTTAGTACTAGTTGGTCTGAGCTATTAGGTAGTAATGTAAATGGTTTGCCTAAGGCAATCTCTGAGTTTGCTAGTGAAAAATAAGAAAGCCAGGCTGGGTGAAGCTGTGTTTGTAGGCTGGGATTACCTTGGTCGTCTTCTGGTAGGAAAGGAACTATTCTGGGAGTGAGTTTGATAGGAGTTGAGTTATTGTTATATATAGTAAAGACTTGGGAAATGGACTTGCCTGGCTTGATAGTGGCCTGAAGTAGAGGGGGAGATATGCTTAAGTTTAAACCTTGAGCTAGGGCTTGTTTTGGAGTTAGAAGTAGTATGGTGAGGATGATAAGTTTTTTCATAAGAGGTTAAAAGCTAGGGATGGCTACGAATCTAATAGGGGTGGTGTAGTAGCCAGCAGGTTGGATGGTGGAGACGTTGGCCTTGTAGGTAACGGTGGCAGCAGAAGAAGTAGCAATACCGGTAGCGGACATAATCGTGGCTGGAGAGTCGGCGTCTTCATCGTTTGAGAAGGGCCTAAAGTAGGTTGAGTCTACGAAATCTGATGTGTCTACGTCGTCACCGGACATGTTGTAACCAAAACCGTAGTCGGTGTTACTGGCCCAGACGTTAGCATCGGTAATGGTGCAAGCAGTAGCGGCGTCGCAAGCAGTATCAGGAACATCGTTGACACCGTTTCTTAGTTCGTGATTTTCTATCGCTTTAACTGTGTAGCCATAGGCGTTACCAGTGGATATCGTCAAAGTGTTGGTGGTGGTGGAGGGGGTTTGGGCAATTAAAGTACCTAGATCTATAGTTAGGTCGGAGATGGTGAAGGAAAAGCGAATAAGGGAGTGGATGTACTGGAAGCCGGCTCTGACTCTATAGCCATTAGAGTCGAACTGTCCCTGGAAGGTTTGGCCTACGGTGTCTGTTAGGTTATAGGTAGCGGAAGTTTTCTTGCCACCGGTCATATTGATGTTGCTCATGTCTACTCTATAGGTATCAGACCTTAGGTTTTCGGCTAGTAAGGTCTTTGTGAGGGTCAAAAAGAGTATAGTTGAGGCTAAAATAAGAAGTGTCTGATGGGGTTTGATAGATTTGTTGGGTTGGGGGTGATACATTTGTTGTTAGCCTTAAGAGGGCTTTATAAAACCCGAATTCTAATCTGTTTCTTTATCTATTATTATCTCTAAGCTGTTGGCGGACTTATGAAGATCCATAATATCTTTATGGGCTTTTTTAATTTTCTCTTGTAGTCTAAAAGGGAGTAGGTTTGAACTAATGACTTCACTAGTGGTTTCTAAGGCTTCTGTGAGTGAGGGCTTGGCTTTTGTAGCTATCCAGAGTAAAGTCTGGGTTTCCTCTTTTGATATAGATTCTTCGTTTTTTTGGTTTTCTGCTAGCTTTTTACCGAAGACTACGGCCAGAGGAGTAATGAGTATGAGTGAGGCTAGATTGATAGCCTGTGATGTACTAAGAGATAGTTTTGATGATACTAAAAAGACGAGGGTGAGGATAAAGCTGGTGATTAGAGCCTGAGCTGGTTCGAAGAACAAGGCTAAGGCGAAGAGGAGAATGTCTAAAAGGAAGAAGAAGGGTGAGTCAAGGCTACCAGTGGAGAAGATCATGAGTAAAATTAGGCTTAAGAAGGTTGTGATGGTAGTAAGAGATAGGTATTTGGGTTTGAGCTTAAGGAAACGGCTAAAGAAGTAAATAATGGCTAAAACACCGGCTAGTTGCAGGTTGTAGGTAGAAAGATGAGGGTTAGCGGTCCAGGAGTAAATGAGGCCAACGCTCAGGGTAATTAGGCTGGTGTGGGCTATTAAAGTTAAAGGCATTAAATTAATAATACACTAAATAAATCATTAGGCTTGTCAATTTTGTTTTCTTAAGATAATAAAGAGATAAGCATAAAATAATGTTTAATTGATGTATTATGTTGTTAAAATGGCAGAACTTAAAGATGAGTGATGGTAGATTTAAGTATAAAATATTTATCAATATATTTTAATTACTGATAATATAGGAGACTTGTTGTTTGAAAAAAATAACGGTAAAATTTGGTTTATGAAGTATGACCATCTAAAATTAGAAAAAAAATGGCAGGAGAAATGGCAGGAAACTGGTTTGTATGAAGTGGACTTGGGGAAAGCCAAGAAACCTTTCTATAACTTAATGATGTTTCCTTACCCTTCGGCAGAAGGAATGCATGTGGGGAACATGTATGCTTTTACCGGAGCAGATACTTATGGGAGGTATATGAGAATGAAAGGTTTTGATGTGTTTGAACCGATTGGTTTGGATGGTTTTGGAATTCATAGTGAGAACTACGCTATCAAGGTGGGAAGAAGGCCGGAAGAGCATGCTAGGATAAGTGAAAAGAGTTTTTATAAACAGATGCAGTCTATTGGTAATGGTTTTGCTTGGGATCACAGATTAGAGACTTATGATCCGGAGTACTACAAATGGACTCAGTGGCTATTTATTAAGATGTTTGAGGCTGGATTGGCTTACAAAAAGAAGGCTAAGGTTAATTGGTGTCCTAGCTGTAAGACCGTACTGGCTGACGAGCAAGTAGAGGCAGGGGAGTGTGAGAGATGTAAAGCGGAAGTAGTGAGGAAAGAGATGAGCTCCTGGCATTTTAGGATTACCAAGTATGCTGACAGATTGCTTGCAAACATTGATGGAAAAGAAGGTAAGCGTGAAAAGAAAACTGGTCCAGTTAGTGAGGGGTATGATATAGAAAAGGATGGTTTGAGATGGCCAACAAAGATTAAGACAGCGCAGAAAAATTGGATAGGTAGAAGTGAGGGAGCAGAGGTGTTGTTTGAGGTTAAGGATGTTAAGTCTTCCGTGAAGGTGTTTACCACAAGGTTAGATACGATTCTTGGAGCCACCTTTGTGGTACTGGCTCCGGAACACCCTTTGGTTGAGAAACTTAAGGGTAAGAATGAGAAAGAGGTCACTGTTTATGTAGACAAGGCTTTAAGTAAGAGTGAGCAACAGAGAAAGAAGGAAGAGAAAAAGAAAACTGGAGTGGACACTGGTTACAAAGTGATTCACCCTTTGACTGGTAAGGAACTGCCAATCTGGATTGCCGACTTTGTGTTGATGGGTTATGGTACTGGTGCAGTGATGGCGGTACCGGCGTATGATGAGCGAGATAAGGAGTTCGCCAAAAAGTATAATTTGGATATAATAGGCACACTAAAGGACAAAGATGAGGTGTTTAAGGAGTTAGAGGAAAAAGGTCTGGTGGAGAAAAAAGTTAACTATCACCTACGCGACTGGTTGATCTCTAGACAGAGATACTGGGGAGCACCGATTCCGATGGTGGAGTGTCCAAAGTGTGGTTGGCAGCCGGTTCCAGAGAAGAATCTGCCGGTGTTGTTACCTGAGATTGAGGACTTTAAACCTAAAGGAGATGGCAGTTCACCGCTTGATAACGCGCCAGAAGAGTGGAAAAAAACGAAGTGCCCTAAATGTGGTGGAGAAGCACAAAGAGAGTTGGACGTATCTGATACCTTTCTTGATAGTTCTTGGTACTTTTTAGGTTATCCGTTTATGAAAAATGGTAAGTGGGAAAGCCAAGCTGAGCCTTTTGACAAGAATATCTTGGATAAATGGACACCAGTAGATGCTTACACTGGCGGGGCTGAGCATGCAGTGCTACACCTTCTGTATGCTAGGTTTGTCACGATGGTTCTTCATGATTTGGAGTATTTGAAGGCTGAGGAGCCGTTTCCGTTTCTTTACTCTCATGGTTTGATAATTAAGGATGGAACGAAGATGAGTAAGTCTAAAGGAAATGTGATTGTGCCGGATGAGTATATAGAGAAGTATGGAGCAGATGCTTTGAGGTGCTACCTGATGTTCATGGGGTCGTTTGATTCAGGAGGAGATTTTAGGGATACAGGTATGATGGGGATGGCTAAGTTTTTACAAAGGGTCTGGGATTCGTTTTTGGATGATGGGAAAATGGGCGACGAGACTAGTGTTGAACTTGAGAAGGTGTTGCATCAGACGATCAGGAAGGTGGGTGAGGATATGCCAGTCTTCAAGTTTAATACCGCTATTGCCGTGATGATGGAGTTTATGAATGAGTGGAAAAAAGAGGGGATGGTTTTAGGTAAAAAGGACTCGTTAAGCTTCTTAAAGCTACTAGCGCCGCTGGCTCCGTACATGACGGAGGAGTTGTATCAGAAACTTAGTGATACTTCGGGAGAGTCGATTCATAAGGTGGGTTGGCCAGAGTTTGATGGTGAGAAAGTAAAGGAAAGTATGGTAGAGATAGCTGTTCAGGTTAATGGGAAGTTGAGAGAGGTCTTGAGTTTGGATGCGGGTGAGGTAGGGGATAAGGAGAAGGTTGTGGAGATGGCTTTAAAGAGTGAGAAGGTGAAGAAGTGGTTGGGTGAGGGTGAGAGTAATAAGGTGATTTTTGTACCTGGTAGGTTGGTGAACTTTGTGGTTTAGATAATTAAAAAAACTCCCACATTCGAGGAATGTGGGAGGTAGTGATGGTGTGTTAGATGATCTTATTTAAGAATGAGGCTTGTTTCTAAATCACATTGGACTAGCGCTTTTTCAAGATTGGTAATGTTGATGATGGTGCCACTTAGTATCCTGCGGATTTTTTTAATAAAGTCCTCTGTTGACATACGGGGGATGAGGTAGCCAAGATAGTCGCCACTGCTTTTGCGTAGCCGGAACCAGGTATCTCCATCGATAGTTTCTTTGGCGTTTGGTCCCAGTCTAGAGTAGTCGATACCGGTGTCTATCTCGGCAAAGACTTCTTCGGGAACGGCTGGAGCAATTTTGATGGTCATGCTGATAAAATCCAGATCACCAAGACCTTTAACAAGGATCACTTTATTGGCGAGTGTTGCCTCCCAGTTGGGAAGGACGTCATTAATTTTTTTTACTAGGGAAGACAACTTGGTTTGTGTCATTTCTTTTTTTCTCCTTTTTAAGGTACTCGTGAGTGGGTTATTAGGTTTATATAGGTTGTATTATACTAGATTTGACAAATTTGGTATATTTAAGGTGTGCAATGGATAGAGGATCTAAAGAAAAGGTTTTCATTGAGTTTGTTTGATATAGTTCTTGTTGGTTTGATGGTACTTGGAGGGGCTTTGGTTTTATGGGGGTTGTTGGGAAATATGGGTGATAAGGGAGATGAGATAGAGTATTTAGCAGGCGATTTGAATAGTAATGAGATGATCTGGGTAGATGTTGCTGGGGCGGTGGAGAGACCAGGGGTGTATGAATTAGGGAAAGGGTCTAGAGTTAAGGATGCTTTAGTAGCTGCCGGAGGGTTGGCTCAGGATGCCGACAGGAGTTATTTGGAAAAGGTATTAAATCTAGCGGAAATAGTAAAGGATGGAGAGAAGCTTTATATACCCCATGAGGGTAGTGAGGTGATGGGTGAATCTACCGGACTTATCAATATAAACACGGCTAACATAAGTGAGCTAGATACCCTGTGGGGGGTAGGGACTGCTAGAGCGCAAGACATTGTCGATAATAGGCCTTTTTCAAAAGTAGAAGAACTAACAACTAAGAATGTCTTACCAGAAAATGTGTATGAGCAGATTAAAAATGAAGTGAGTGTTTACTAGAACTATCCTGTTACTGGTTTTTTTGGCTTTAAGGTTGGTACCGGGTTGGGTTTGGGTGTCGCAAGTTCAAAGTGGACGTGCGGTAAAAACAAGAGGTGAGATTGTCAAAATAGAACAAAAGGGATCTAATTGTATTATTAAGGTAGGTAGGTTCTGGGTGAAAACTCAAGGCTGGTGTGTTTTTTCACGAATGGATGAAGTGGTGGTAGTTGGCAGAACAAACTATGAGGTGATAGATGTTTTGTTGGGACGAATTTGGTTGGACAATCCGCATATTAGTCTGTTTGCAAAAAATCGTGAAAAGGATCAGGTAAAAATGAATGATGATGGTGGTGTCTGGCAGATTTGGCGTGAAAAGTTAGCCCTAAACTACAAGCGGTTATTGCCGGAGCCAGAATCTTCCTTGGTTGCGGGGATTGTTTTGGGTGAAAAGAGTAGGTTACCGGAAAAGTTCCATGAAGCCTTAATAAACACAGGGACGATTCATGTTGTGGTGGCTTCTGGGTATAACGTAATGGTGGTGGGTAGTATGATCTTGGCAGGTTTGTTGTATTTGGTTGAGCGTAAGTGGGCTACGATTGGGGCGGTGGTAGGAATGTTGGCATATGGTTTGATGGCTGGAGCAGATCCGCCGGTAGTCAGGGCGGTGATTATGGGAGGGATTATTTTCGTAGGCCAAGCCTTGGGTAGGTCTAGCAAAGCCTTGTGGTCCTTGGGGTTGGCTGCTTGGGTAATGTTGATGGTAGATCCCTTGTTGGTGGAGAGCGTGAGTTTTCAGTTATCGGTAATGGCTAGTGTGGGATTGTTCTGGCTGGAGCCTAAGTTGAGGCGGTGGTTTGATGAGAGGGAGATTGGTGGTTGGGTATTGAGGACGGAGCTTTTACCAACGCTGGCAGCTCAAGTTATGACCGTGCCGATAATTTTGTATCATTTTGGTAGAGTTAGTTGGATATCTCCGGTGGTGAACGTTTTAATCTTACCGTTTATACCGGTAATCATGGCCTGGGGTGGAGTGATGTTGCTTTTGAGTCTTGTCTGGAGTCCGTTAGGTATGGTGGTGGGCTGGTTGGTGTATTCATTGGCTCATTTGGTGGTAGTGATGGTGAAGTTTTTTAGTTGAGATATAAAAAACTCATCAGTACTTATGGTGAGTGAGTAAACGTATTCTTTTGCAAGTACTAGTTTGGTCTTAGCTTTTGAGTCCTTTAAAGGTTTTTCTGTAAGATGGCTTAGTTTTTCTTTTTAAAGCTAAACCTCTTTTGCTTTAAAGGATTGTGCTGTAAGGTTTTTGTTTTTCTTTATTAAAGCTAAACTTGTTTCACTTTAAAGGATTGTGCTGTAAGGTTTTCGCCTATATCTCTCATGATAACGGTGGCTTAAAAAGGACGAGTATTTTAATGCGTAGGATGACCACATAATAGTAGTAGTGAGGTGGTTGTTGGTAGTTTAGACTGGTATGCTTTATGTATGAAATGGTGGTCTTGGTTAGTGATGGGTGTTTTAAGTGGTTTGTTATGGATAGGAGTACAGATGCCGGATGAGAAGCTCCATGTTGTGTTTTGTGATGTAGGGCAAGGAGATGCTACCTTGATTATAAGGAAAGAGTTTCAGGTGGTGGTAGATGGTGGTCCGGGTGGGGAGAAGCTACTATCTTGTTTGGGTAGGCACTTGCCGTTTTGGGACAGAGAGATCGATCTGGTGGTAAATACGCATCCTCAGAAAGATCACTTAGGAGGTTTGGATGAGTTGTTGGAAAGGTATAGAGTAGAAAGATTAATGATTAATGGGGTGTTTGGTGGTGGTAAGGATGCTGTTAGATTAAGAAAGTTGGTGGGTGAAGGAGAGGTTGAGATAGTATTACCTAGGGAAGGTGATGTCTTAAGAAAGGGTAGTTTACAGTTTGAGGTATTATGGCCGGAGGAAAGAGTGGGGAGTAGCTTGGCTTGGTCTGATCCTTCAAGAATGGATTTGGTAAGTGAGATAGTGTTGGGGAAGAATACGGATGTGAATATATTGAGTGTGGTGGGGTTGTTGAGATATGGTGAGTTTGAGGTGTTGCTAACTGGAGACATTGGGATTGATGAAGAACGAGACTTACTTAAGAGGGGAAGTTTGATGGAGGTAGATGTCTTGAAAGTGGCTCATCATGGTAGTAAGTACTCGAGCAGTGATGAGTTTATTAAAAAGGTGAGTCCAAAAGTAGCAGTTATTCAAGTAGGTAAGAATAATTTTGGGCATCCTACTGAGGAGGTGTTGGATAAACTGAAGAAAATTGGTTCTCAAGTATTTAGAAATGACTTGGATGGAGATGTGGAAGTGGTGAGTGATGGTCAAGGTTTTTGGTTGGTGGATTGACAAGGGCAGAGAAAAAGTGCATATTTAAGTTATGAAAAATTTAGTGTTGGTATTGTTGGCGGTTTTGTTTTTAGGGTTACCTGGTGGAGTAAAAGCTGAGGATGTCGTGGAGCCGGTGGTGGACACCGTGGAAGTAAGTGTGCCGGATGTAGAGAGTGGTTGGTTTGGTTTGAGATGGGCTTTTGTAAAGGTGTCTCACAATGTCCAGGTGGTGTTGGCAAGAACTGATGAGAAAAAAGATGAACTGGAGATGAAGTTTGCTGAGAAAGAGGAAGTGTTGATAGCAAGAATTACTGCCCTTGAGGAAAGCAATCCTAAGTTGGCAGAGAAGCTTTCGGGTAAGTTAGACAAGATATCAGAGAAGTATGAGGAGAGAGTAGATAAGTTGGGAGTTAAGATGAACAAGCTTGAAGAGAGAGAACAAGAAATGAAGACGAGAATGGAGCAGTGGATGGAAAGACGAGAAGAGAATAAGCAAAAGTTGGAGCAAAAAAAAGAGGAGATTAGAGAAAGGGTAGAAAGTAGAGGTACGGGTAATGATGGGAACGAAGATGAGGACGAGGATGAATCTGGTCAGACTCTTAAAGGAGGTAGTGTGAGGATAGAAAACGCTAGACCGGGAGTAATAAGGTTGAGATAGATGTTGATAGGTGAGTAATCTCTTTTTTAAGTTACAATATGATGAATGAAGATAGAACATAAGGTTACTAAGTTGAATTCTGGTTTGAGGGTGGTGAGTGTGCCTATGAGCGTAGAGTCGGTGACGGTGATGGCTATGGTGGGAGTGGGTTCTAGATATGAAGATAGACAGGTTGGAGGGGTAAGCCATTTCATTGAGCATTTTATGAGCAATGGAACGAAGAAATATAAGGATAAGAAGGATATTTGGCTGGCAACGGAACGAGTAGGAGGGATTCGGAATGCCTATACAAGTAAGCAGGTGACGGCTTACTGGTCCAAGGTGGCCAAGGAGCACCTGGAACTGGCTACAGACATATGTGGAGAGTTGGTTTGTCGGCCGTTGTTTCCAGAGAAGTATCTAGAGAAGGAGAGGGGAATAATTTTGGAAGAGCTAAAGATGTACGAGGATAAACCAGAGGTAGTGGCGGCTCAAAAGTTTGATGAGCTTCTGTTTGGTGATACTGGTTTAGGTAGAGATATAATTGGAAATAGAAAAAGTTTACAAGAAATGAGCATTAAGAAAATGAAGGACTTTTGGCAACAATGGTATGTGCCAGAAGAGGTGGTTGTTGGAGTAGCTGGAGGAATAGAGTCGCATGACAAATTTGTGGAGTTAGTAGAGGAGAAGTTTGTAGAACTTACAAAAATGAGTAAGAAAAAGCCACACGGAGTGTTGGGGAATTTTAGCCACGAAAATAGTCAGGTTTCTTTGGTAAACAGACCAACTGAGCAAGCACATTTGGTTTTGGGGCTGGGGTCCTTAAAGCGAGAAGTGAAGGAGAGATATGCCTTGTCGATAATGAATGCGGTGTTGGGAGGAATGGCTACTAGTAGGTTTTTTCAAAAGATTAGAGAAGAGATGGGTTTGGCGTACTACATCAAGTCTGGGGTGGATGCTTTTGTTGAAACTGGATCTTGGGGTGTGGCGGCTGGAGTTAAAAAAGAAGACGTGGAAGATTCGATAAAGGTGATAGTAAAGGAGATGAGGAATTTTGTGGGAAAGAACAAACCTACAAAAGAAGAGGTTGATCGAGCAAAAACAAACTTAGTTGGGAATATTAAGTTGGGTATGGAGAGCTCTAGTGATGAGGTAGGCAGGGTTGTTAGTGGGTTGGTGCTAGAGAATAGGGTAAGGCCGTATAAAGAGATTTTTGAGGGAATAGAGGCGGTTAGAGTAGAGGATGTGGTGGCGGTGGCCGAGAGGATATTTAAGAATGGCTTGAATTTGAGTATTGTGGGTCCGTTTGAGGATAAGGAGAGGTTTGAGAGATTGCTGAAGTAAGTTTTATATTCTCACTTTATATAAGTAGGATTCAAGAGAGACTAGTGTTATTTTGTTTTAGGAGTGGATGGTACGATGAAGCGGCCGATGAAGAGGGTAGACTCAAAGAGAAATATTAGAGGAAGAGAGAGGAGAATGTCGGTGAGAATGGAATCGAAGGGTAGAAGAATAGTGAAGAGGAAGGTTATAAGATAGACCCAGCGGCGCTTTTGACTGACTTGCTTGTGCTCGACTATTTTCAAGCGCAGGAGAAGGAGAAGAACGATAGGAAATTGAAAACTGATACCTAGGATGATGGAGGCAATGAGAATGGTGGAGAGTAGTCCGCTGATGTCGAGGATGTTGCCGATACCAAGGGCAAGGGATCTTTCTAGAAAAATTTTGATTTGCCATTTCATAATAAAGGCACCGAAGGAAAAACCGATGATAAATAGAAAGACTGAGAAAGGTGTGGCTCTAAGAATTAGTTTGTATTCTGGTTTTTTCAAAGCAGGTTTTAGAAAATGAATGACTTGGGCGATAAAAAAGGGAAAAGCGACGACTAATCCAGTAGTAAGACCACAGCTGAAAGCAAGGTTGATGAACTGAAAAGGGGAAGTGAAGACGATGTTGAGGCCATCAAGAGAAAGAGTACCAACTAGAAATCCAACTATTTTTTCGTAGGAAATAAAGCCTACAAAAGCGGCGATGATAAAAAGGTAAAGAGTGAGAATGATTCTTTTTCTAATCTCTTTAAGTAGGGGGGAATATTGCTCGACAATGGTGGCCAGTTCAGAAGACTTCGGAGGTTTGATTTTTTTCACAATAGTAAATCATTTTAAGAATTTTATTCTTCTTTTGTGTCACTTTTGTCTCCTGAGGCTTTTTTGAATTCCTTAACGGCATCTCCGAATCCTTTGAAAAGTTCTGGGATTTTTTTACCTCCAAAAAGGAAGAGGACAATAACGCCGATGACTATCCATTCAGTTGTACCAATAGATTTAAACATGTTTCTTACACCTCCTTTTTATCTTCTTGAGTGGAGTCATCTTCGATGGCCTCACTAAAACTTTTTTTAATACCTTTGATTTCTTTAAGGGTTTTTCCGCTGGTTTTGCCTAGTTTGGTAGCCATTTTGCCACCGAAGAAGAAGATAAAAATAACACCAATGATTATTAATTAGAAAAGGCAAGTATAATTAAGCGGACCTTCGACTTGTAGCCATTTGTGCTTCTAGCCAGTGGGATCCATTGAAGTATTCTAGACTACTAGTTTGGCTGTTAAAACCGAGAGCGCCTTCTTTGGCGTTTTTA
>Ga0233431_1005754_pt1 | contig 11705 bp, 9 predicted proteins | sample SI_118_April2016_FD_179867 | JGI IMG/M metagenome (GOLD analysis project Ga0233431, IMG submission 179867) | Seawater microbial communities from Saanich Inlet, British Columbia, Canada - SI_118_April2016_200_MG | ecosystem: Environmental > Aquatic > Marine > Inlet | place: Canada: British...
CTGCAGTCGACCTTTGGGCAAGTCAATGATTTATTCGTAGAGGCCATCGAAACGCAGCGATATTTCGACTTTCCCAAATTGAATGACTATACATATTTTTCACAAATCAATTAGGATTGCTGTATGTTGACGCCCAAGGCCAGATAGACCGCTTTGTTTTTGATCGTGTGATCGTCCCGGATCTTCACCCGGATGGCATCCAGATAGACGATTGGGTAGATCGGATCGAGAGGACGCGATTGCCAGGTTTTCACTTCCTCCAGCACCGCATCGGTCACCTCTGAAACCAGCGTCGGAGAGATCGCTACCCCGTAGAGTTCCTCGATCTGATCGCGGATATCCCGCGTGCTCATCCCCCGCGCATATAAGGAAAGGATCTTCTCATCCAAAATCTCCGAGCGCGTCTGGCCTTTGCCCACTACCTGGGGCTCAAAACTCCCGCGCCGATCGCGAGGAATTTCCAGAGGAATCGATCCGTGCTCGCTTTTGAGCGTCTTGGCGCTACTGCCGTTGCGCGAATTGCCACTGCCCCGCCCGGACGGATCATGTTTCTCATATCCCAGATGATCCGTCATTTCCGCCTGTAGCATCCGTTCTACCAGTTTCTTGGTCATCTGTTTGACCAGACCATCCCGACCCAGCAAATCTTCCGGATTTTCACAGTCGGAGATCATTTCATCTACCAGCTCTTCCAAACGCTCTTTTTTTACTTCTTTTCGACGCGCCATAGCTCCTCCTCTATAGGGAATGATTGTATAGGATACTATGGGCACTTACACCAAACAATTTACATACTCGGCGTACGGCCAACCTTGCGATATCTCTCTTTGACTTACTCCTGGATTTTGCCAGCCGGTTCTTCTGCTCCTCCGTCATTGTGTTGTAGAGCACCCCTTTGGCATACATCTGTTCTATCAGCTCACGATAGACATCCCAGTCAACAAGATTGAGGAGATCATAGATCTGTTGCGGGGCAATCAATTGCCCGTCCTTCCCCATCAAAGCCACGAGCATTTCTTCCCGTGTCAGGTGCAACCTACTATACCCAGCCAGCCAGTGTTGGTCCTCGGTACTGAACACAGACTTGTAGTGCAGAATTATCGAAAACTGGCTTGAGCTTGTAGTAAGCTCAGGTGGAACCAGGTCCGCATCATTGAAAAGGCGGAAAATCCGCCTCATGCCCTCACCCATTTCACGGACGTACCCGATTTCTCGAAGGACCCTCGCGATCAAGGCATTCCTGGATTCATGAGCACCGGAAAGCCTCTTCAGTTCCTTCAGATCAATTGTTGAGAGCAAAGTGCCTGGTGAGTGGACTTCCATTCGATCATCGTAGATCAGGATTTCGATATTCTGTCCTTCAATACTGTAGTCACGGTGAGTGATGGCGTTGATGAGAGCTTCTCGGCAAGCATCCTCCGGATACAGAACTTGCTCTTTGAAGAGTGCTTCAGGGGACATCTTCGTTTCAACCAGATGCGGTCGAAGGCGATCCCATGCCGTGCTCAGCAATTGGATAATGTTTCCAGTATCGACTTCATCTAGCGCGATATTGAGATCCCGACCTAGCTCCATCTGAGTACCGCGCACTCGAACGACACGTACTTGGCATCTCGGATGCCAAAGAGTGATATCTTTAGCAAAGAGTAGAAGAGCGGCTCTTCTGAGCCGGATTACCCCCAAACCGTAGTCTGCCAGACCAAGATATTGCAGACATTTCTCAGGCGACATGTGCGATGTTCCCTGTGACACATTTTGGACCAATGCCAGATCCAAGTCCGTGATTTGAGCGTGTTCGACGTACTGGCGATCATACTCACGGGATATCTGCTCCTGCCGTTCAAACTGTAGTCGTTTTGCAGATACAGGATGAGTTGCGCGATCCTTTCGCTGCAAGCACCGACCATCCGCTGTCTGGTGCATCTCGGTCGTACTCTTCTCTACAGCAAAGTAGAGTATTCTTTTGCCTTCAATTTCCACCTCCATTGCTATTGGTTCTGCCAAGGGGGTATCGTCATGAACTCCAGTAATGGGAGATTCCAACAAATACTCGACCTGCGATGCAGAAAAGGAATGGCCTGTTATGCGGGAGTCGTCTTCCACCCCGACGAGGAGCTCACCGCCATCTGCATTGGCAAAACCAACAAGGGCTTCTGATATGTCCTTGGATACCTGTTTGCAGTCACGCGGGACCTTTGCTTCAGCAGGTCCTTGGAAGGCACTCTTGAATTCGCGAAATTGACTTTCATGAAGCTCAATAGTTTTTAATATTCGTTCTTTCAGTGCGAGAATATCCATAAGTATCCCCTTTACTTTTCGTCTAATGTGCTTCCAGTGACCAATTGCTTACTGAGCGAAAATTCCTCTAGCTTCACATCCACCAGCCGCTCATGGAAGGCTCCCCAGAACTTATCGAGGGCAAAGATGGTCGCATCCGCCTCTGCGCTTCGGTCAGATGCCGTGCCGCCGCTCCCTCCAGTTTGGCCACGACCGGCGCAATGACGGCCTCGCAATCAAGTTCGACCCCCAATTGCTGAGAGATCTGTTCGATAATTTTCGGCGTAAATCCCTCCGCTAACTCAGTGACCAGGTGATGCTGCAGGTAGTCGTCCAGCGTCTCCGGATCATCCATGAGTTTCTCGAAGATTCTTCTCACAGCGGCCATGTTCTCAATGATGAACTCTCCGGGAGTTGATCCACGCCAGCCTTCCCGGCTCAACGGGAGCTTCTCCAGGTCGTCGATGTCTACTTCCAGATCAAGAGTGAGCCGATATTTTTTCTTCACGGTGTCACCTGGCCGGAGTGCGCCGAATGGCATAGCCGCTGATGACGAGTATCGGGTAGGGTTCAGCAAGAAAATCCTTCCTGAGAATTCCCTTCTTAAGCGTATTGTGGATAAACTCAACCACACCAGGCTCCGCACTGAGAATGGCCTGGGAAGATGGGGCCGTTGCGTTGGTCACCTGGAACTCAATGAGGCCATCTGCGCCCAGGTCAACACATTGATGATAAAGGCTCTCCATGGCATCCTGAAGGCGCCACTGCTTACCATGAAACCACTCAACAAGCAGCAAAGTGTCGGAGGGAGTTCCTTCGGGGTATAATTCAGCGACATAGGGGTTGATCTTAACTGCGCCAGAATCTCGAAAGGTGGATGTGACAACAAACGACGTTGATGGATGAAATTCGGCTCTCACGCTTGCCAGTAGGTCATATCCCGTTTCCAAGCGCCATGGAGAGATCAGAAATCCCCGCTCGACAAATGGTCTGAAGTCGACCGAGTAGAGATCCATTGATTCCTCGGCCACCTTCATTTCCACCTTCTCTCGCTTCCACTCCGGCCTCTGCACAGTAGTGGCGCATCCCCCAACCAGAAGGGCTATGATAGCACACCAACAGCCAATTTTCATCCTCTTCCGCCTCTCCTTATAGCACCGCAGTGAACACCTCCCAATTAAGACCCCTTTCCTTCTCCTGAAGCCCCCAAGAGACACCCTTCAGTATTCCCATCGATCATGAGCCAGCGGGGCGCGGTTCAACTCGTCCCGGAGCAACCGCCACTGGGGTAGATGCGTCTCCATGAGGTCGATAAATCGGTCGTTGTGCTGTCGTTCCAGCAGGTGTATCAACTCATGGACGACGATGTATTCCAGGCAGGATACCGGCTTCTTGGCCAGTTCGAGGTTCAGCCAGATCCGCCGGGCGTCTACGTTGCAGGTGCCCCACTTCGTCTTCATCTTCTTGATGCCCCAATCGGCTACCTCTACCCCCAGGATCGGCTGCCATTGGGCCAGCAGTGGGGGGATCAGATCCTTCAGCTGCGCCCGATACCACTTCAGCAAGACCTCTTCTCTTTTCTCTGCGGAAAGACCCGGACGCACATACAGATCCAAGAAAGATCGATTACGCGGCACCACCCGAGCCGCCCCCCGTCCTTCGATGACCTTCAGCCGATAGGGACGCCCCAGGAAGTAGTGACACTCTCCGCTGATCATCTGCCGCTGGGTCTGTCGGGGTTGAGCCTCGAACCGCCCCTGCTGGCGCTTGATCCAACCCAGCTTCCCGATAACGGCCAGGCGCACCGCTTCGTCGTCCATGGCCAGCGGCGCCGCCACGCGCACGCGCCCCTGAGGAGGGTATACACCCAGGTGCATGTTCTTGATATCCTTGCGCACCACATCCACCGGCAGGCCGTTTACCTCGATCTGGTAGGACTCAGTAATCATGCTGGTTTTTTGCTATCTCGTAGATCTTTTCGGCCAGACCTGCATCCTGGATTACACTGCCGATGGCGATACGAACGGCCTTGCTTTTCATTCTATTGTTCCGCCAACCATCTTGCCGGGAGTTTAGCACGGTGTAATCAACCTGGAGGGCCAGTTCTTCATTCCGCTCCAGGTTGTCATACAACGCCCGTTTGGCCCCCGTATCGAGGGTACCAGGATAGGAGGCCCCCACGGTGGGGTTTGCCACCTGTCGGGTCAATGCCACCACCTGGGCCAGGTAGGCTTCATACTCCAGCGCCTGCTGTTTCCGCTGTTCGATGAGCGCATCCAGCAGCTCCGACATCTTTTCGTAGTACTTCGGGTTGATGGGCGTCTCGTCGATGATGAGCCGGCGGACGTTGTTCTCAATAGTCTCGGCTACGGCCTCCTGATTTTTGCGGATGCCCTCCGGAAGCTGATCCACGGCATCGGCTCCCCGCGCGACGATCAGGCTGATCAGCGACAGGTCATCGAACGCAGAGATCGCCTCGCTTTCCTCGGCGCGGATGTAGGTGTCGATCAGGTGGCGCATGGCCGGCTCGTACATCTTCAGGTCGATGTAGTCTCCGCTGGCCAGCTTCACTTCATTGCGAACCTTTTCATAGTGGCTCACTTCGTCCTTGAGTTCCCTAATCTCTATCTTATTGTACCCCGCCTCTTCCAACTCGTTGGCCAGTTGAGCGAAGGTGCGGACGAAGGCGGCCGTGTGTTTGTACAGCGCCAGCCGGCGGGGTTCGTTTTCCTTGAGCTGTTCGGCATCGCCTGAGTCCGGACCACAGAAGAAGCGCAGATAGGCCAACGAATCCCTGGGGGGTTCCACCGGCTCGCAAAGGGCCTTGATCGCTTCTCGGGCCTCCTCCAGGTCGTTCCGCCCCGTCTTCAGCCGATCTTTCAGCAAGCCCTCCACATCTTCCTGGTCGTATCCGTCCAGGGCTTCGCCCGTATAATCCTGGATGGCTCCCTCCAGGCTCTTGAACAGATCCTTGTAGTCGATGATGTAGCCGTATTCCTTGTCCTCTCCATCCAGCCGGTTCACGCGACAGATAGCCTGGAACAGGCCGTGGTCGCGCATCTGCTTGTCGATGTAGAGATAGGTGGCCGGGGGGGCATCGAAGCCCGTCAGCAGCTTGTCCACCACGATCAGGAGCTTCATCTGTCCCGGCTCATCGACGAACTTCTTCTTTACCTCCCGCTCGAAGATCTCCGGATCTTTGCCGTCCAGCATTTTGTCGTAGATCTCATATTGCTCCAGTCTGTCCGTCTGGCCCTCTCCGGACTCCTCTCCCTTGAGATCGTTCGGAGAGGGCCGATAGGAGGTGACGATGGCGCATTTGCCGGCCAGATCTGTCTTGGCGAACAGTTCGTATAACCGGCATGCCTGGTAGATGCTGCCCGATACCAGCAGGGCATTACCGTGCCCACTCTGCAGCCGGTCGCGGGTCTCCATGTCCAGCAGGATGTCGGCTACGATCTTCTCCAGCCGCGACTGGCTGGAAAGGACTGTTTGGAGGGTGCCCCAGCGCTTCTTGAGCTGCGCTTTGGCCAGGTCCGTCAACCCCTTGGTCTTGGCCTCGAACCACTGGTCTATCTTGGCCTGGGAGGTGATGCTCTGGTCGATGTCGCGGGCTTCGTAGCGCAGATCCAGCACCACGCCGTCGGCCACGGCCTCATCGAATTTGTACGGACTGATGTAGGGGCCGAAGATCTCGATGCTGCGCTTCTTGTCGGATCGCAGGAGCGGGGTGCCGGTAAAGCCGATGAACAGCGCATGGGGCAGGATGGTCTTCATCGCCTGGTGCAGCTTGCCCGACTGGGTGCGGTGGCACTCGTCCACGAAAACGTATAGATCGCCTTTGGCACGGAAACCGGGTGGGATGGCTCTCTTCACCTCCTCAATGTACTTCTCGACATCCTGCTCCCCGCTCTTACTCTCCGCCTTCCCGAACTTGTGGATCAGCGAACAGATCAGCCAGGGGGTCGTCGCATTGAGCGTGGTGATCAGGTCCGCTCCGTTTTGGGTGCGGTAGATGCCTTCGTTGACACCCAGGTAGACCCCTTCGATCTGATCATCCAGCTCTGTGCGGTCGGTGATGACCAGCACGCGGGCATCTTTTTTGTTCTCGCGGAGCCACTTGGTGAGCCACACCATCGTCAGGCTCTTACCCGATCCCTGGGTCTGCCAGAAGATGCCCCCTTCCCGCTGGTGTATCCGCTCCTGGGCAGCCTTGACACCGAAGTATTGATTGGGCCGGCAGATCTTCTTGATCCCGGCATCGAAGACGATGAAGTCGTGGATGATTTCCAGGAACCGCTCCTTGCTACACAGTTGGGTCAGTGCGCGGTCCAGGGGATTCTCGATCGGGCTTTCTTCTTTCCACGTCAGGTAATACTTCTCCGACGTCTCGATGGTGGCATAGCGCAGCCCTTCGGTGTCGTTCCCCGCCATCACCAGCTGCATCGTCGAGAAGAAGGGCTCGATGAAGATCTTCTTCTGGTTGTCCAAATTCTGCCGAATGCCCTCGGCCACCGATACCGTCGAACGCTTCAGCTCCAGGATGCCCAGGGCGATGCCGTTGATGTAGAGCACGACATCCGGACGCTTGGTGTTGGCTTTCTCGTCGGCTCCTTTGACGGTGACTTCCTCGGCCACACCGAAGTGATTGCGCTCCGGGTGTTCCCAGTCGATCAGCCAGACGGTCTTGACGTTCTCCCCCACTTCGGGCCGCACCTTTACCCCATATCGGAGCCGATCGTAAACCGCGCGATTGCGGTCATAGAGGCTTTTGCTTTGATCGTTGGCGTCATCGTTCAGGAGCTTGAGGGCTCGCTTGATCAATACCTCATCATAGCCCTGTTCGTCCAGAAAGGCGCGGAGGAGATCGGGTTCGATGTTGCGGCAATCCCGGTCGATCCAGTGGCCCAGGTACTGGTAGCCCAGCGAGCCCTGGAATAGCTGGATGACCCGTTCCTGGGTTTTCTTTTCGATTTGGCCGACGGTGGTCATATCAATCGGGTCTTTCCGGTGAGGAGTTCTTGCATCATCCCCTGCTTGAGGGCGCGGGTCTTGTCGCGCTTCTGCTCCAGGGTGGTGATCTCGGCATCCATGTCGGAGAGGATGGTGGCGATGGCGGTTTGTTCTTCAACTGAGGGTAGGGCGACCTCGATGTTCTTCACCTGGTTCTTTGAGATTCCATAGACTGATATGCCTGTTGCAAGGCTTCGTAAAGCATTTCGTATAGCTGGAATGTATTGAAGGTACCCCCTGAAACCCACCGCGATCACCTCTTTTACACCTCTGAGCAAATGAGTATGAAGGCCCGCTACCATTTTCCGGTCATTGAGATTGACGATTTCTACACTTTTTCCAATACCCTCGTAATCTTCAGAAGCATCGGCCATGATAAGATCGCCATCCATGAGAGATGGAATTTTCGCTACTTTCCCTACTTTCCCTTGCGCAATACTTGGGATCTTCGCCGCACTACAATCCAGAAACGACGATGTGCCCTTATGTATATCTCCGTAGTGTATGTATCCGACTTCGCCATGTCCTGAAAGGTCACTCCTGGGATTGTTGGCTGTTCCCAAGAACTGGAACGCATCACCCAACCTCTTCGTCTCCCACTCCCCGCTGAACCCCTCCAACCGCATCTTCCCGGTGAGCAACTGCTGCATGGCCCCTTGCTTGATGGCGCGCTTCTTGGCGATGAGTTGGTCCAGGCTGTCGATCAGGGCATCCACATCGCTCAGAGCCGTGGCGATGGCGCGTTGTTCGTCTGGTTTCGGCATCGGCACCAAGAAACTCTTGATCTGCTGGACATTCACCCGTTTGAATGTCGAACCAACCATTAACTCAGATAGCTGATTTTTGATAATAAATGAGCGAAAAACTGCTTGAAGGAAGGTTGGGGAAATATCAGGAGATCTTCTCCGCAATAGACATACATCCTGCCCCATTGCAAAAAGCGGATGCCACTTGGCAACCTGAGCCACTTCACCCACAGTAGCATTTCGGCTCATGATAAGGTCACCGGCTTGTGGCTTACGTCCTCCTTCTGTCAGTAAGTTGTAAAACTTCTGGGTTGTTTTCTTGGCATCTGTTAGATCAATAAAACGGCTTTGGACTTCATTAATGCTGGCAACAGGATAACCGTTACTAATGAATTTGGCGGTAACGTGTTTACAGTCTGTAACGCTCCAGAAGGAACTAAGGCAATCAACATCCCAATCCTCCGGAACCACCCCCACCTCAGTCTGCTTATACCCCGCCCTCAGCTCCATACCACCCCCATCCTCTTCAAATGCTCATCCACACGCCCAGCAAGGGTCTGCACCTCTTCCGTGAACTCTGGCAACGGTTTGGCATACCGTTCGGCCAGTTCCCGGATGCGCCCCGTCAACGCCTGGGAGACACGATCCAGTTCCCCCTGGATGTCATCCGTCAAAACAGCCATCCACTTATCATCGACCACCAGCGATTGGATCTCATCCTCGGTGAGCTTCCCATACCGGGCGACCACCTTAGCAGTCAACTCCTTCTGGGCTGCCTTCACTTTCTTGTTGCCGGTGGCTTGCTGGTCGATCAGCTTTAGGTAGCCCTCCAGCAGTTCGCGCTCCTCGTCGGCATCCGGGTCTTTCTTTATCTCCGTGAGTCGCGCTCTGACACTGGCCTTGCTCAGCTTCCCCTTGTCCGTCTGGGCCTCGACCAGCAACCCCTCCTCGCCACCGTGCTCCTCCTCCATCTCCTCCATCTGTCGGCCCACGGCATCCCGTTCCTCTTCGAGCTGTTCAATGACCTGGGCTTCCGCTTGGAAGAAGCGGTGGACGATCAATGCGGTCGGGATCAGGTCGGTATTGGGCTTTCCTTCGACCATCCCCTGCCAGCCGTCGCTGACGAGCATGTACACATCGTCCTGCATGACCGCTTCCCAGTAGTCCATTAAATGCTGGTAGACATCATACGGGTCGAGGAGATCGACCTTCTTGAAGATGCCCAGAAGATCCTCGGACAGCACCTCGATCAACTCCTTGGGACGATCGCCAACCTGGATGCCCTTGAGGCCCGGAATGTGGGCGGTCTGCCATTGCTCGAACCGACCGCTCGCCGACTGATGGAAGGCGACAAACTCTGGATGATCGAAGATGGTGGTCTTGATCTCCCCGCTCTCCACCCGGAGCTGGCTATACCCCGTCCGTTCCGGGGCGAAGAGACTCCCTCGGATGCCGGGGAAAACCTGCCAGTAGCGGTCCAGAGCCTGGATGTCCCGATCCGGAATCCCCCCTTTCAGATGGGCCTCGATGTCCTGGATGTCCTCTTCGTCGGAGCTGTCGATGTAGCGGGGAATGTTCAGGTTGAAGTCGTGACCGGCGATCTCCTCCAGGGGCACCATCCGGGCGCATTTATCGACTTCGAGCTGGCGGTTGAACGTGTCCACGATCCGGTGGATGTCCTGGGCGCGGAGCCGGTTCTTGTTGCCATCTTTGATGAACCCCTTGCTGGCGTCGATCATGAAGAGGCCCTTCCGGGCCGCCGCATGCTCTTTGTCCAGTACGATAATACAGGCGGGGATGCCCGTGCCGTAGAACAGGTTGGCCGGCAGACCGATGATCCCCTTTATGAAGCCCCGGCGAACGATCTCCCTGCGGATCGTAGCCTCCACATTCCCCCGGAACAGCACGCCGTGGGGCAGGATGATCGCCCCCTTGCCGGTGGTCTTCAGCGAGGTGAGGAGGTGCAACAGGAAGGCGTAGTCTCCGTTCTTTTCCGGAGGAGTGCCATATTCAAAGCGCTCATATTCGTCGTTGAGAGGATCGAACCCATTGCTCCATGCCTTGGTGGAGAACGGCGGATTGGCCACCGCAAAGTCGAAGGTCTTGAGGCTTCCGTCCTCCTGTTTGAAGTAGGGACTGGAGAGGGTATTATCCTGCCAGATCTCCGCTCGGGGGCATTCGTGCAGGATCATATTCATCTTGGCCAATGCAGCGGTGGCGTTGTCCATCTCCTGCCCATAGATCGCCAGATCCATCTGCGCGTGGCGGCGTGCTTCGTCGTGGGCTTTCAGGAGCAAAGAACCAGAGCCACAGGTCGGGTCATAGATCGCCTGGTTCGTGCTGGTGGCAGAATCAATGCCGATCACCCGGGCCATGATGCGGGAGACCTCTGCCGGGGTGTAAAACTGGCCCTTGCTCTTCCCCGACTCGGTGGCGAAGTGGATCATCAGGTATTCGTAGGCATCTCCCAGGAGGTCATCCCCTTCAGCCCGGTTATCACGAAAATCCAGCGCTGGGGTGTCAAAGATGGAGACCAGGTTGGAAAGTCGGTCCACCATCTCCTTCCCCCGACCCAGCTTATCTTCGTCGTTGAACGTCGCTACGTTGATCACGCCCTCCAGCTCATTGGCCTCGGCCAAGCGGTCGATGATCGTGTCGATCTTCTCGCCGATCTCTTTGTCTCCCTTGAGCGCCACCATGTCGGCAAAACTCCCGCCGGGAGGAACTTCTATGAGGGCGTCTTTCTTTCCCGCATATCGATCGGATACGTATTTGACGAACAGCAGGACCAGCACATAGTCTTTGTATTGGGAGGCGTCCATGCCCCCGCGTAGCTGGTCGCAGCTTTGCCAGAGAGAGCTGTAGAGTTCAGATTTTTTGATGGCCAATGAAGGGTTCCTTTTTCCGATATGTGGGCAATGATGAACTATGCGGCTGTCTGAGCCGTACGTCCTAAAGCTGTGCTTGCAGGATTTCTGGAAGACGCTCGTATCGCAGTTCCCCAAGAATGGGGTTTTTCAGAAGGCTCCTGAGCCCTTGCCTATTGTGCTTAATCCAAGGTTCCCAGTTCGCTTGGATATCATTGAGGTCGATGCCGTGCTTAGCGAGCACAGCTACTAATTGATCTGCTTGTCGTGCCAGGAGACGCATCGCTCGCCGACAGATTTCTTCAGATTCCATTGCAAAACATAGCGGAATATCAAGGACCAGCGTGTTATCATCTTCAAGTAACTGATACCTGCCTGCTCCGAGCATCTCTGCCAGTTCGTACAGATTCAGGGACATGTAATAGGCGGTCACCGCCGTTCGGTAGGCCATGGGGCTCTCAAAAACTTTCCGAAGCCAATCCCATTTCTCTGCACGATCAATGGCATAATTCCAGGCTCCGGTAGCAGTAGGGAACCAAGGTGGGTAGCCCACGAGCTGCCCTGTCTGCCAAACAGGGCAATACGACCGCTCATTAAATGAAACTGGTGTTTCAAAGAAACGGGCTGCCAAGGAAAATTGCCCGGTATCGATGCATACTGCACCATGGAATAATTTTGATACTACCTGATTTTGTGTGATCGATATTGTCCCCTCAGCGAAGCGGCAATCATCATATTTTCGAGCCAGTTGTCATGATATTGAAAACCGTTAAGCCGCTCAAAGGGGGTACACACTCCGCCA
>Ga0233431_1005756_pt1 | contig 11699 bp, 3 predicted proteins | sample SI_118_April2016_FD_179867 | JGI IMG/M metagenome (GOLD analysis project Ga0233431, IMG submission 179867) | Seawater microbial communities from Saanich Inlet, British Columbia, Canada - SI_118_April2016_200_MG | ecosystem: Environmental > Aquatic > Marine > Inlet | place: Canada: British...
GTGCTCAAAGGTTTGATTCTTTCAAGCTTTTGTTGGTCGGCAGAACCCATATATTCTTCGATCATGGTATTGAGGTTCAGGACTTCCTTACTGGTTGTCACCCCCCTGGCTATGGTCAACAGGTCTTCCACAACATCGGCGGCCCGCATGCCTGACTCCTGTATTGTCTTTATGGGATTCCTGAGCGGGCTGTCTTCAGGCAGGTCCACCAGAAGCAACTCTGGATAGCTCACGATCCCTGAGAGGATGTTGTTCAAATCGTGGGCCACGCCGCCTGCCATAAGACCCATGGCTTCCATCTTTCTTGACCTGGCGAGTTTTTCTTCACTCTCCCTTAGCACCTCCTCTGCCCGTTTGCGCTCGGTGATGTCTCTTGCTATTCCCTGAATCGCATATGGTTTTCCATCGCGATAAATTAGTGCTCCTGTACTCTCCACAAAAAAATGTTCCCCATCCTTCCGCCTTAATTTGTACCCGACTACACCTTTTTGAGAACCTGTTTTCAAAATTTCCTCGACCGTCTCAAGCGCAAGAGGAAGCTGGCCCTCGGCTAGAAGTGACGAAAAATTCAGAGATTTGATATCCTTTTTTGTGTACCCCATCAATTCAAGTGCCGCATCGTTTGCATCAATGAAGTTTCCCTGAAAATCACATAGGTACACCATTTCAAGGGAGCGATCAAACAGTGCCAAATACCGTTCCTCGCTCTCCCGCAGCGCCTCCTCTGCCTGCTTGCGCTCGGTGATGTCCTGTCCGATGGCAAGAAGGCCAACTGTATTGCCATCAGCGTCCTTCAATGTCTTGTCAAACCATTCCACCACGATTTCACGTCCATCTTTTGCGACAATCGAGTTAATGTTGCCCCGGGTCTGTATCTTGTTTATTGCCGTCCGAAAGAGCTCCCTGACCCGGTTGTGGTCCTGCCCCGGCAGAAACGTCGAGAACCAATCCCTTCCCTGTACTTCTTCAATCTTGTATCCAGAGAGGTCTTCCATATAAGCGTTAAAGCGGACGATCCGGCCTTTGGTGTCCAGGAGTAAGATTATTACCTGTGCCGTATCGATTAGGCTTTCGGTAAAATCTTTCTCTTCGCGCAGTTTCTCCTGTGTCTGCATGCGCTCATCAATTTCCTTTTTTAATTCATCGTTCGCTTTCACTAATTCCGCAGTACGCTCCTTCACCAATTCCTCAAGTCGGTCATGCTGCTTTTTCAGCTCTTCCTCAGCGGCTTGGCGGCCTGCCAAACTCTTATCAAACCCTTCTAATAACCGATTGATCATTCTGACAAGAAGCCCAATCTCATCTTTATTGTGCCCTTTGGGAAAATCGAGCAGCTTTCGGGAAGGCCTGGATGGATCTACCGAGAGGACACCCTTCACCGTTGCGAGAAGGGGCTTAGTGAGAGTATAGTAGAAGATCAAGACAAAAATGAATGCAAGACAGATGTTCCTGAGCAGACCACCCATGATAACAAATCCCGCACGGCGGATAAAATCCCTTGCCACAAGATAGTTATCTACCAAAAGCTCAATCTGGCCCAAATTCTTTTGACCTTCCGTAGAAAGAAGAGCGACTTTATAGGATTTCTCCCGGCCAAACATCATCCCCACCAACCACTCAAGCTTTCCCCCCTCTACCGGACGTTTTTTGTGTCCGAGAACCTCCCCGAATTCGTCAATAACTTTCGCATCAAAGATAGGCTGGAACTCTAACAGCCCTTTGACCACAGTTTCCGCAAGGGTCTCGTCAACGGTATAGGAGGCTTGAGTTGCAGATTCTCGGAACATATTGATTACATCTGACACCTCAGTATCGATTTCTCTCAGCTCCTGAGCATAATCATATCCTATCTGAATCGCACTCAGAACGATCCCTATGGCCAGCCCAGCCAGAACCGCCGTCTTGGCCTGGCGGTACGACAGCCGATCACGAAGTTTGATTTCCATGAGGATAAACCCCCGTATAGGTGGATGCAAAGGCCCTATCTATCTTGGCAGAATTGGTTCTTCAAACGCCATAAGGTGAAATTATTTGCCTTTCTATTTTGTTCCTAAGAATTGGATCTCATATTCTCGCCGGTACCTTTCTATCTCACTCTTGGGCAGCCATCTCTCAAAAATGGAACGGTACCGCTTTGTCGGCCTCTCCTTTTTGAGAATGGCGTTTATCTTCTCAATCACCCGAAGCCCCCAATCGGTCTTGGAACACATGACGTAATGCATTATGGGAGTTTGGGTTTCCTTCGCAGGGATAAAGGTGAGTTTATCGACCTGCTCCGGTTTGAGCATATATTCAACCATCCATGGATAGGCAATGGTATAGTCAATACGGTTCTTCAACAGCATCAGCAAGAGACCTTTGGTTATATCATCTCCATGTCTGAAGAATATATTCCCCTTGGCTTTGTACTTCTCCACCAGGCTGTCTATCTTTTTTCCATATGCCATCTTGCTTGACAGACCCAGCTTCAGGGATTTGTTCATAAGGAGGTCTTCAAGAGATTGGATGCCTGAACTTTCAAAGAGCTTCCTGTCTTCCCGTCTGATTACAATCTGAACCGGTGGAAGAAAGGTGCTTGGATATTTAGAAAAATGCCCGATTTTAAGTCTCTCTTCAGTTATTATGAACCCTCCGGCGCATGCGTCCTGCCCTTGTTCAAATTCGGTCATGATCCTCTTTATATTTGCAACACGGCTCTGGTGGTGATAATCGGGGAGATTACTTATCATCAGGTCTATTATTTTATCCATGATGCCTTCACCGGCATCTTTTCCCTCGGGAATAGATACCGGAGGAAAATCCGTTTTAAGCCAGGTGATGGTATCTTGAGAAAAACCGTTCAAAGGGCAAAGTAGTACAAAAAATACCACCAGGCCATACGCGGAGATCAAAACGTTTCTCCGTGTTATGCGCGTTTTACATATTTTCTTCTTAGTCATTGGAAAATCCTCCGAAAGCAGTCAGGTTTTGGTTTTCCAGTCTTTTGAAATTTTGGGAGTACCGGCAACCTCCAAGCAAAATAAGGGCAACCGCTATTTCTCCAATTCCCCCTTAACAGCAACACCCACTTTTTCAAGGGTATAGGGCTTCTTTATATACTTTCCCGCCCCCAGTTCCTGTGCCCTATCCACTTCTTTGGTTTTGGCATATCCGCTCGCGATGATGGCCTTCTGACCGGGATGGATCTTTATGATCTCCTCGTAAGTCTTCCGGCCGTTGATCCCTTGAGGCATGACCATGTCAAGGACAATCAGATCGACGGGGTGCTCTTTCACATACCTAACAGCCTCTTCGCCGCTTGAAACAGCGTCAGATTTGTAACCCAACCTGGTCAGTATCTCGGTTGCAATCTCCCTTTGTTTCTCCTCATCATCAACCACCAGGATCTTCTCTCCGTAGCCGAGACAATCTTTCAGGGGAACTTCTTCCCCATCAGCGGCCAATTCCTCCCTTGTCACCGGAAAGTACAGCTCAAATGTCGTGCCTTTCTCGCTGGTTCTTACGTTGATGTACCCCTTATGGTCTTGAACCGTGTTCCACACAACCGCCAGACCCAAACCCGTACCACTTCTGCCCATCACCTTTTTGGTATAGAAGGGCTCAAAGATCCTATCGAGATCCTGAGGAAATATTCCGGAACCATCATCTGAGATGGTCAGCAAAACATACTCACCTGTGCGGATATCTTCATATCCCTTTAAGGGTTCATCCAGATACCGGTTCATGGTTGATACAGTGACCGTTCCCTTACCCTCAATGGCCTCAGAGGCATTGGTTACCAGATTCATCAGGATCTTTTTGACGTGAGAGGCAGAACCTGTGATATGCAACAATGCGGCATCAAACTCAGTTTTGAAAGTACTCGAGGGATGGATTCTCTCAAGCTTTCGGTGCTCGGCAGAATCCAGATATTCTTCGACCACGGCATTGAGGTTGAGGACTTCCTTACCGCTTGCCACTCCCCTGGCTATGGTCAACAAGTCTTCCACGACTTCGGCAGCCCTCATCCCGGATTCCTGGATTGTCTTGATGGGATTCCTGAGCGGGCTGTCTTCGGGTAAATCCAGCAGCAGCAACTCCGGGTAGCTTACGATGCCTGAAAGGATGTTGTTCAAATCGTGGGCTACGCCACCTGCCATAAGGCCCATGGCTTCCATCTTCCGGGCCCGCTGGAGTCGGGATTCCAATTCAGCTTTTTCTTCCTCGGCGCGTTTGCGCTTCATTTCATGTCTTTCATTCAGCAATCTAACGTGCAGGATAGGCGCTATACGATCAGCGATGGCTTCTAAGAGCGCTATGTCCTTTTTGGAATAGTCCGTGGGTTTGTCGCCAACCATGAGATTACCTATGGACTCTCCCTTGTGAATGATAGGGGTAGCCAAAGCCCTGCCTATGGGCATATGACCATCGGGGATGTTGAAAGGCCCGTTGGAAGAAAAACTCTTTTTCTCTCTTAGAGCTCTTGCCCACAGGGCGTTACCCCATGTGTCACGGGGAAAAAAGATACCCTTATCCGGCATCTTGCATTCATCCCAGATATCTCTGGTCATGGAGGGAACAAACCTGTCTCCATTCTCGTCAATATATGCGAAGGTCCCGTACGGGCTCTCCATGACCTCTAGGACAACCTGGAGCACTTCTCCATACATTTCATCGTCTGGAATGGTAAGAAAGATGTCTGCGATCCGGTTTCTGATGCTCAACTGCCTTTCTGATTCCCGCAGCGCCACCTCAGCCAATTTGATTTCGGTGACGTCTCGATACACAACACATACCGAAATTACTTTGCCCACAGTGTCCCGAATCGGGGTGAGAATTGAATCAGTATAATACTGACGTCCCTGCATCTCTTGCTCATCTTGAACACGCAGCTTCTCTCTGGTCTCGAAAACTTTATCAATGCGGCTCATCCAAAGACGCATAAATTCTGGAACATGTCCCAAGCCATCTCTGATATTCTTACCGATAACCTGATCAGGCGTTGTGCCCACATGGTCGATAGCCGCCTGGTTCGCGTAGAGGTAGTTGTATTCCTTGTCCCAGATCAACACACAGTCCTGTGCGGAATCAAACGCCGCTCGAAAGCGCTCCTCGCTCTCGCGCAGCGCTTCCTCTGCCTGCTTGCGATCGGCAATTTCTTCAACTAATTCTTCTCCATTCTTCTGTTTTTCTTCAAATAGCCTGGCGTTTTCCAGCGAAATGCCGGCCTGAAAGGCAAGGAGGGTGATCACTTGCAGCCTGTCCGTTGTAAACGCGCCGGTGGTCAGGTTGTTTTCTAAATATAAGATACCATTGAGTATGCCGTGGTTGAGTAAGGGCAAACCCAGTACAGACTTTGGCTGCTTTTTGATAATGTAGGCGTCTTTGGCAAAACCATCTTCCCCCGTGGCATCAGACAGAACCACATTTTCCCGAGTGCGGGAAATATAATTAATAAGCGTGGCCGGAACCTGTTCACTTTCTTCAATGGGAAGGGCCTGCATGACGGTCACTTCGTCAACATCAGGAAATCCTTCTGCTTCAATCATCCATTGTCCGTCTTTTTCAAGAATGAGCAAACCCCGGGTGGCTCCGGCATTTTCAATGACGAGATGCATCATTTTTTTTAGCAGACGGCTCAATACAATTTCCCCGGAAAGAATGTGTGAGGCTTTCATCACACTTTCCAGATCTAACTGTATTGATGTTGTTTTTTGACGAGAAGGTGAATCCATGGTGGTATCAGGCTGGGACGATACGACCCGGGCCTCCTTGTCCTGGCTTATTTTGTGATCCAGGAATTGAGGATATTGAGTCTCTAAATTCTTGACTTTGGCTGTGGCGCCCCACCGCTGATAGGCGTTACTCGCTTCGTTGAGGGAAACACCTGCAATTTTTTTCTTGTTCAGGGCCAGATAAAAACGTGCACAAAGTTCATTGGCAAAGGCTTCGTTTTGCGTAAACCCGTTAGCTGCAGCAGAGCTGATAGCCTCATCGTAAAGATCCATGGCTTCCAGCTTATTTCCTTTGATTCTTGCCAGTTCGGCCCTTAGCAGCAACGCCTGGTGTGTATAGGTTTCAGAACCGTGACTTGCCCAAAGATTAAATTTATCAATATTGGCTTCCAGCTTTGCCAGAAAGTGAATTTGTTTTTCAGAATCTACGGAATTATAACCCTGGGAAAAAGCTATGCTCTGATGAAAATGGAATACGGGATCTATATAAACGCCAGGTACACCCTGCACATATGTGTCCGCTTCCATCGCCAGGATCAGGGCTGTTTCAATATCAGAATACCAGTTTGCCAGAGATAATCTGCAGGTGGCATTTACGAGAAGCGTCAGCATGTCGTTTTGTTCCCGACTGACTTCAAGTACCTTTTCAATATTCGGCCAATTGGAATCAGAGAGTTCTATCGGGTCGGATACGACATCCGTTAGATTAAATATAGTCGCTTTGACCGCATAATAATAATTGACCATATTGGGGTCCACTTTCTTCATCCCGGGCACCAATTTTTTAATTGTTTCCGATACCTCTTTTAACGAATTCACTCCCCAGAAACAGGTAAAAAGGTGAACCACCCCATTATACCCGGCCCATTGATAAGAACCGTTTTCCACTCCGCTGTAATATCCTCTTAAAAGGTAATCACTGGCGATATTTAGTTTTGCTTTATAATGGCAGACAAACGATCCCCACATATCCAGAATGAGTGCTTCATTTGCCTTTTCCTGATATTTCTCGTCATTGAGCCGCAACGCCAGCAGCCCAAAATTATAGGCGTTGTCGTAGTCCCTTTGATAAATAGCGAGAGTAAACCCTGAATAAAATATATACCCGACAGCCGAATAACTGCTATTCCCATATTGCATTGTAATTTCGGCCATTTTCATGCCAACTATGAAAACCAGACGGGAACCGAGAAAAAATGCCGGTGGCATTAGCTCACTCATTATTTCCAGGGCAATCAGTTTTAAAGGGTCCTGAAGTTGGGGAAGATTATATAAGGTTTCGGAATCTGAGCCGGCAAGTATAGGCTTGAAATGTTCTATCTCCTTTATGACTTCGTCATCATCGGGAAATGGATTTAGCGTATAACCGAGTTCTTTTAAAGCATGAAGGCTTAAGTCTAAACTATCCTTCAGATCATTTTTCATGCGAAACAAGGTGACCTTAAACTTAAATATTCTACTCCTGTCTAATTGCGATACCACTTTTTCCAGCGCTTCATCAAAAGTCGCAATCGCGTCATCCCACTGTGCATTAAGGTACTCGATTTCTCCCTTTTCAAAAAAACAGGCTAACGTCAGATCATAAGACTTTTCCCATGAATCTACAGGTAAGTATTCCTTACAGATATTGATGTAACGCAATGCGGGAAGATATGCTGAAGACAATTTTGCTTTCCGGGCGGTCTTCAAATTTAAACGTGTGATTTTTTCTCTTTCAATGGCACCTGAAATAAGTTCTTTTCCCTGGTTGAAATGATTCGCTATTTCAAACAGGTTCTCATCAAACTCCTCCTCCGTCAGGCTGTTTTGCAACAAACGGCCTATTTTTAAGTGAATTTCAGAACGTTCTTCTTTTGGAATTAATGAATATGCAGCCTGTTGTACTCTGTCGTGTAAAAACCGAAACATTGCTTCGTGATCCTCTTCCGGGCTGTGTTCGATCCACTTGTAGTCATCTTCAATAGGAATGATTAAGCCATCAAGTACAGCTTTCCATAATTCATCAAAGACCACGGAACCGGAATGACCATAAACCAGAGACAGAATTCTCAGATTGAACCGGCTCCCCAGGCAGGCAGCCAGAGAAAGGATCTTCCGTGTCTCGGCAGGAAGCTGGGAGATTCTATCCACCATCATATCAACAACGTTATTGGTGATATCCAGAGATCGAATAAGTTGTACATCCCAGGTCCATTCTCCTTGGTTGAAATCAAACGCCACCAACTTTTTACCGGCTATGGTTTTCAGGAACATATTTACAAAAAAAGGATTGCCCCCGGTTTTTTCATAAACAACCTTTGTCAGAGATTTCGACTTTCCAAGACTACTTATTGTGGAATCTGAAATAAGATTGTTCACATGGGAAAACCCCAACGGCGGGAGAATGATATTTGTGAGAGGGGTCTGTTTTTGTATATTATCCAGAATTCTGGGAAGTGGATGAACATCGCTTATTTCATTGTCACGATAAGCACCAATAAATAGCAAGAATTGAGTATCAGAATCCGTCATCATCAGGTTGACGAGATTTAAAGTTGGGAGATCAGCCCACTGTAGATCATCAAGAAAAATGATTAGTGGATGATCCTTATCGCATAAAGCTTTGAAAAAATTTAGAAAATACAGGTTGAATCTATTTTGCGCTTCAGTGGGTCCAACCTCTGCCACGGCGGGCTGTGCGCCAATGACCAATTCCAAGTCAGGGATAACATCAATAATGACTTGTCCGTTATTGCCCACCGCATCCAGAATTTTGCTTTTCCAGTTTTGTAAAGTCTCCGAACTTTCTTTAAGTAAGGAACGACAAAACTCGTTAAAAGCCTGGGTGATGGCATAATATGGTATATTTTGTTTGAATTGGTCAAACTTGCCGGCGATAAAATAGCCATGCTTTTCAGTCATGGGTTTATGAACTTCATGCACCAAAACGGTTTTGCCAATCCCTGAATAACCCGCTACAATTATTGCTTCGGCTTTTCCTGAACTGACCCGATCAAAGGCTTCTAATAAAGTAATGATTTCACTTTCGCGACCATAGAGCTTTTGAGGGATTTGAAATTGACCTGAAAAATCATTTTGTCCCAATTCAAACTGGAGATCTGTAATGTTTTGTTTATTTGCCAGGTGTTCCTGACATTTTTCCAAATCCACCTTTACTCCAAGCGCCGACTGATATCGATCCTCAGCATTTTTTTCCAGTAATTTCATAATGATATCAGAAACTATCGGAGGTATATCAGCATTGATTTCACAAAGGGGGGATGGTTTTTTTGCTATGTGGCCATGCACCAATTCAATTGCATCGGTTGTCGTAAAAGGCAATTGCCCGGTGAACATTTCGTAAAGAGTCACTCCCAGTGAATATAGATCGGTACGATAATCTATGCTGCGATTGATGCGCCCTGTTTGTTCGGGGGATAAATAAGCCAAAGTCCCCTCTAACTGGCCGGGGTTTTTCAAAGTAAAACTCTCACTCGGCAGGCGGCTTGCAATCCCAAAATCAATAATCTTAACCTGATCGGTCTTGGGGTTCCAGATAATGTTTGAAGGATTTAGGTTTTTATGAATCACGTTAGCAGCGTGAATGTGTCCCACATTTTCTGCGATTCGCACAGCAAGGAACAAGCACTCCTCTAAAGTTAAACTGCGGCGTTTCATCAATATGTCCAGTGGCTTAGCGGAAATATCTTCTTCGATGATCATCAGGGTATTGTCATACGCTTCCATACGAAAGACACGAATGATGCCATCATTATTAAAGCTGTGGGTTATGTCATACTCACATTGGAAGCGGCTCAGTTCTTCCGGTGCAGGGTTCGCCGGTTGGAGCACTTTGAGAATCACTGGGACATGATCCTGTATCTGTACAGCCCTATATACAAGCGTACTGGAACTTTCATGTAGCTTTTCCGTTAAGTTATAGTTGGTAATCGACTTTTTCATTGTCTTCGTCCTCCTTGACCGACATTTCCCTTTTTGGCTCTCTCAGGTTGAGGTTTTAAGCTCCCAACAGGAAACGATCGCCTAGTACATAGGGGCAGGACATATATTTTGAGGCTTTTTCATATGGGGCCGCCTGGATAGAAGGTTGAATGGTTAGTTCGAATACCCACGGGTGATGAAATGACAAAAAAGCCTTTGTGTCAAGAAGAATCCGTTTAGAGAAAGATCAGTGATATCCCTAAATTTCTCTTTTATGTTGGCCAAATTGCGACAAGGCCGGAGAATCAACCATTGACAATTTCAATCTTTCTGTTCCATTAATATGTCCGCATCTAAGACATTGGTCAAGAACATTTACTTCACATGATGTGATCAGCCATTATTAAAGCAACCATGACTCGACAGCCAAGAGCGACCCGACTCTTCATTGCCATTTTACTGCTGTGCCTGATGCTGGTGGGTTCAGGATGCCGGCTTTCCTATCTGTTTCACGTGGCCAAAGGGCAGATACAACTGTTGAACGGCGCCATTCCCATACCGGAGGCATTAAATTCCGAACCCTTTACGCCGGATCAACGAAACAAGCTCCTCCTGGTTGCTCAAATCAAGGCCTTCGGGGAAGAGGAATTGGGCCTAAAAAAAACCAGTAATTATGAGACCGTTTATCCCCATTTGAACCGGAATCCCATTTACATTGTCTCTGCTTCGAAAAAGGACCGATTTTTACTGCAAACCTGGTGGTTTCCCATCGTGGGCCATTTGCCTTACCTGGGGTTTTTTGAACTGAAAGAGGCCAAAAAAGAGCGGGAACGACTAAAACAGGAAGGTCTGGACGTGTACGTGGGCAGGGCCGGGGCGTACAGTACGCTGGGATGGTTCCAGGATCCGGTCACCATGAATCTCATTGATGGGAGCACACCCCAACTGGCGAATACCCTCCTTCATGAATTGACCCATGCGACCCAATATGTCAACGGACAGGGCGCGTTCAATGAGGGGCTGGCCGTGCTGGTGGGAAAAGTGGGGTCGTTTCAATTTTTTGAAAAGACCTTCGGGCCGGCACATCCTTTCACCGTTAAGGCCCGGAATGCTCTGGCGGATGAGCGGCTGTTTGCACGGTTTTTAAGTACGTTTATGAATGAGATGGAAGACGTTTACAGCCTTGAGGTGGATTATGAAGAGAAGATAGCGCTCAGAAAGACGGTTTTTGCGGTGTACCATGAAAAGTTTGAAGCGTTGAAAAAAGATTTCAAGACGCGCCAATTTGTCCATTTCGGTCAAATGCCGCCAAACAATGCCTATTTGATGACCGTGGCATTGTATCACCGACATTTTGAACTCTTTGAGGCGGCCTTGGCGGGAAACAACGGCTCCGTCAGGGAGATGCTCCATTTTCTGGATGGATTCTCTCAGAAAAAGGGTGATCTCATTGAACAGCTGCGGAACATGGTGAGTGAGCCTTAAAGAGCCCCCATCTTCTTGAATTGGCTGACGATATCCGCCTCCGCCATGAAGCCCATGTGGTGATGGACTTTCTTCCCTTCTTTGTCAAAAAACACCTGCACCGGCACGGCCTGCACATTAAATCGTTTTGCCAGCATCTGGTTTTCCCTGATGGGAATGGAGATGACATTGATGGCATCGGCGTATTTTTTCTTGAGCTTCTTAACAATGGGTTTCATCATTTGGCAAGGCGCACACCCGGCATCACTGAACTGGATCATGGTGGGCTTGCCTGAAAGCCGCGCGCGGTCCAGAGGGTTATCCCTGGCTATTTCCACCTGCTTTTTGACCCAGTCTTTGTTGATGCGCATTTGCGCTTTTCCGGCAAGGCCCTGGATGTGGGCTTGCAGGGTTTCCTGCTTTTTTTGCTGGAGCAAAAGTCCCTGAATGGGCTCCTTCACCTGATCAAAGGGAACTCCGCCAACCATTTCCCGGTTCTCGTCATAAAAAGTCCTGGCGGCCTTTTCCGGAACCGTCACCCCTTTGGTGACGCGGTCGATATAGGCTTGGAACATTTGTTCGCTCGGAGGCTCTGTTTCA
>Ga0233431_1005757_pt1 | contig 11697 bp, 12 predicted proteins | sample SI_118_April2016_FD_179867 | JGI IMG/M metagenome (GOLD analysis project Ga0233431, IMG submission 179867) | Seawater microbial communities from Saanich Inlet, British Columbia, Canada - SI_118_April2016_200_MG | ecosystem: Environmental > Aquatic > Marine > Inlet | place: Canada: British...
TGAAGCAATTTTGCGTACTCTTTTTTTCCTGCGTACCATCTAGAGTCCCAGTCACGGGTTATTCCTATTCTAATTACTTTTGGATTTACTTTTTGTCCCATATTATTTAGTTGGTTTTAGGTGTTTCTTCTTTTACTGGGGTCTCGGCTGGAGCTGGAGTTTCAGCTTTCACTGGAGTTTCAGCTTTCACTGGAGCTTCGGCTTTTGCTGGAGTTTTCTTCTCGATTTTCGCTTTCTTTGTTTCTAGATAAACTCTTATGTGAGATGTTCTTTTCTTAATTGGGTGCATTCTTCCTCTTGAGATTGGTACGCTTCTTTTTAGTGTAGATCCTTCGTTTACGATTATTTCTTTTATCTGTAATGATTCAACGTCTTGTTTTGCTGTTTCTTTTGCATTAGCAGCTGCAGATGCGATTACTTTTCTTATCATTGGGGCTGCTTTCTTTTGTGTGAATTGTAGGATGTCCAAAGCATCTTGAACTGGTTTTTTTCTAACCAAGCCTGCGACTAAATTCGCTTTTTTTGGTGAAATTCTAAGATGTTTTGCTACTGCTTGCATAATTTTTAACCGGTTACTTTAGCTAATTTACCACCGTGGCCTTTGAATTTTCGCGCTGGGGCGAATTCTCCTAACTTGTGACCAACCATACTCTCTGTTACGAACACTGGTATGAATTGTTTTCCATTGTGCACCGCGAATGTATGTCCTACGAATTCAGGCGCTATGTCGCAACTTCTTGCCCATGTTTTAATAGGCTTCTTATCTCCTGTTTCTTCCATTCTTTCTACTTTTTTTTGGACCTTAGGGTCTACGAATGGTCCTTTTTTTGAGCTTCTAGACATATGTGTTTATTTATGACGTCTGTCCTTAATAATATATTTATCTGATTGGTGTCTTCTGCGTGTTTTGAATCCAAGTGCTGGCATTCCCCATGGTGTTTTTGGATGTTTCATACCGATTGGTTGATGTCCTTCACCACCACCATGTGGATGGTCGCATGGATTCATTGATTTACCTGTTACAGATGGTCTTATTCCCATCCATCTCTTCCTTCCGGCTTTTCCTAATATGATATTTGAATGTTCTATGTTGCTTACTATTCCAATACTTGCATATGACTCTTTTGATATCAGTCTAGTCTCTCCTGAAGGCATTTGGATTTGTGCCATTTTACCCTCGAGAGAAACTACTGTCGCGTATGCTCCGGCTGATCTTACTAGTTTTCCACCTTGTTCTGGATTTAATTCGATGTTGTGTACTTGGTATCCAACAGGCACGTGTTTCAATGTTAGTCTTGCTCCTATTTTTGCTTTTGCTTTAACCTTTGTTTCTACCTTGTCTCCAACCTTTATTCCTTCTGGTGCTATGTGATATCTCTTGTCACCATCTTTGTATGTTACGAGCATTATATACGCTGTTCTTCCTGGATCATACTCTACTGCCGTTACTTTCCCTTCAATATTGAGTTTTTCGGTTTGTTTGAAGTCGACCATTCTTAATTTTCTCTTATGTCCTCCTCCTTTGTGTCTAACCGTGATTTGTCCGCTTGAGTTTCTTCCTGCGTGTTTCTGTGCTTTTTTAACCAGTCGTTTCTCAGGTTTGGTTTTGGTTATTTCGTTAAACGAAGGTGAGGACATGCCTCTTCTTCCCGGTGTCGTTGGTTTGTATTTCTTTATTGCCATTAAGCTTTGATTTTATTAGGATCTATTGTTTTTCCTTTTGCTATCGTGATGATAGCTCTCTTTGCTACAGGTCTTTTTTTCCATAATTGTCCTCTTCGAAGCATTCTTGATTTGCTTGGGAGTAAGAATGTTCTAACTGTTTCTGCTTTTACTCCATATATCTCTTGGAATGCCTTCTTGATAGTTGTTTTGTCTGCTTTTCTTTGGACTTCGAACATATACTTATTCTGAGCATTGTGAGCAGTGCTTTTTTCTGTTGTCAGTGGCTTTATGATTGTACTTAGATAGTCCATTATTTTTCATTTAAAAATACCTCTTCCAATTTTGCTAACGAGTCTTGCATGAAGAGGACTGTATCATATTTTTGTAAATCTTTGATATTGATGTAATTTGCGTGGATAGTTTTTACATTTGGAAGATTTCTTGCTGATAATTCTACAGACTTATCTCTTCCTGGTACTACTATCAACGCATCTCTTTTGATTGGCAGTTTGCCAATTAGTGTTTGGAAAGGTTTTGTCTTTATCTCTCCCTCGTATTTATCTAGTGCAATAATTTCTTTGTTTCTTGCTTTCTCAGAAAGTGCGCAGAATAGAGCCTTTCTTCTTTGTTTCTTTGGCATTTGTTTCTTGAAGTTTCTTTCGTTTGAAGGTCCGAATACTACACATCCACCTCTCATGTGAACATTTCTCTTAGAACCTTGACGAGCTCTACCTGTTCCTTTTTGTTTGAATGGCTTAGCGCCTCCTCCTCTTACTTCTCCTCTTGATTTTGTGTGAGCTATTACTCTTCTTGCGTTTGAAAGTTGATAAACCAAAGCTTGGTGAACCAAGTCTTCGTTGAATGGAACTTCGAAGATTTCCTTTTTAAGGTCTACTTCTCCTTTCTTTTCTCCTGTTTGTGAGTATAAATCTACTTTCATCTATAATTTATTTCTTTGTTATTACGACTAGTGCTCCATTCGGGCCTGGAACTGGGCCTTTGATTCCGATCAAGTTCTTTTCCTTGTCTAGATATGCTACTTTTACGCTTCTTAGTGTTATTCTGTCGGTTCCCATTCTTCCTGGTAGTTTCTTGCCTTTGTGTACTCTTCCTGGTTTTGCACAGGCTCCTATTGATCCTGGTTTTCTGTGGTGGTGTGAACCGTGAGTTTCAGGTCCTCTTGAGAAGTTGTATCTTTTGATTACTCCTTGGAAACCTTTACCTTTTGAAATTCCCATAACTTGTACGTCCTCTGCGTCTTGGAATGATTCCAGAGTTACTTGATCTCCCTTCTTGATGTCTTCTTCTGACTTGAACTCTCTTACAAAGTGGAATTGTTTGGTTTTTGTTGGTTTCTTTAATTTGGAAAATCCCAGGACTATCGCCGGATATCCGTCTTTCTCAACTGTTTTTACCTGAGTGACCTCGTTTGGAGGGCATTCTACAATTGTGATTGGGATCACGCGACCATCGTCTTGAAAGACTCGAGTCATACCTATTTTTTTGCCGAGAATTCCTGGCATAATACGTAGAGGTTAATATCCATTTGGATAGTCCTTTGAAGACTTTTCGGCAAGCCCTCATAAGGAGTAATTAACATACAATCTTTTCAAATTGCTGCTGCAATATATAGAAGTGCAACAGGAGAGTCAAGAGAATCTTTTAAGTTTCTATTCTTTTTCCAGCTGATGCTGAGATGCTAGTTGTTTGCACATGTGCAAACAAACTAGTTTTTCTCCATCATGATGGAGAAAAATCAGCATGACAGCTGTAAAAACTTCTAGAAACTTAAAAAGGGTTTAATATGGAGTACTAAGCTTCTGCTAGCATCTTGATCTCGATTTCTACTCCTGCTGGGAGAGAAAGGTTTTGAAGAGATTCTATTGTTTTTGGAGCAACTTCAGAAATGTCGATAAGTCTCTTGTGAGTTCTCATCTCGAATTGTTCACGAGAAGTTTTGTGAACGAAAGTTGACTTGTTGACTGTGAATTTTTCGATCTTTGTTGGTAGGGGAATAGGTCCTGCTATTACAGCTCCTGTTCTTTCTGCCGTTTCGATGATTAGTTTTGCTGTCTCATCGATTACTTTGTGATCGAAAGCTTTGATTTTGATACGTAGACGTTGTGATGCTGCCATGGTAGGGTTGGATTAAATTGATGTGGTGAATGGGATATTGAGTGTGTATAGGTATGTTCTTGTTTCGAAGTCGTAGACTGAGAACATTCTTTCCCCCCCAGTTGTATATGGGGGTGGTTGGTATATGATGGTGTCTTTACCTGCCCTTATGTCGTGTGTTTTCCATATTTTCCCGCCGTCAGGGAGTTCTATTGTGCCTCTGTTTTCTCTGGTTAGATCTGCTATTTCTTGGGGGAGTGTATTGGGGAAAGGGAGGTCTCCTTCTTGAAATGCTAGATCTTGTGTGTCTAGTAAGATACTTCCGTCTGGGAGGATTGTTGTGTTGTCTTGGGAGTCTTCTGGTGTGTGTGGTCGTTTTATCATTGTCTTGGTTAAATTACCGAGTTTACATCCTCGGCTCTAATAGATTAAAGCTTAATTGAAAGTTAATTCGAGGATGTCCTCCTGATTGGAGGGCCAAACCGATAAGATCATCGGGATGGACTTCTGGCCGCTTATTGCGGCCGAATGATTGGCTTTGAAGGCCCCTCAAGACCGAATCAGTCTCTGAAGGGCATATAAAAGACAATTATTCCATTATTTTAGCAACTACTCCTGCGCCTACTGTTCTTCCTCCTTCACGGATAGCGAATCTAGTACCTTCATCAAGAGCGATTGGAGCTCCCAATGTAACGATCATGTTCACTTTGTCTCCAGGCATTACCATCTCTACGTCTGCTGGAAGCTCAACTGAACCAGTAACGTCAGTTGTTCGGATGTAGAATTGTGGTTTGTATCCTTTGAAGAAAGGAGTGTGTCGTCCACCTTCGTCTTTGTTCAAGATGTAAACTTCAGATTCAAATTTTGTGTGTGGTTGGATAGATCCTGGTTTAGCACAAACTTGTCCTCTTTCGATTTCTTCTCTTTCAATACCTCTAAGAAGAAGTCCAACGTTGTCTCCAGCTCGTCCTTCATCAAGAGTTTTTCTGAACATTTCTACTCCTGTAACTATAACTTTTCGAGTTTCTTTGATACCAATGATTTCAATTTCGTCATTTGTGTTTACGATACCTTGGTCTACACGTCCTGTAGCAACAGTACCACGTCCTTTGATTGAGAATACGTCCTCAACTGGCATCAAGAATGGTTTGTCCAAGATACGTTCTGGTTGTGGGATGTAATCGTCAAGAGCGTCAAGAAGTTCCATAATTGGTTTCGTAGCTTCTTCGTCATCTGGGTTTTCAAGAGCTTTAAGAGCTGAACCTTTGATGATTGGAGTGTCGTCACCTGGGAATTCGTATTTTGTAAGGAGTTCACGTACTTCCATTTCTGAAAGTTCAGCGATCTCTGGATCAGCAAGATCCATCTTGTTCATAAATACGATGATGTATGGAACGTTTACCTGTCTTGCAAGAAGGATGTGTTCACGAGTTTGTGGCATTGGTCCGTCTGCAGCAGATACTACCAAGATAGCTCCGTCCATTTGAGCTGCACCAGTAATCATGTTCTTTACGTAATCGGCATGACCTGGACAATCCACGTGAGCGTAGTGTCTCTTTTCTGTTTCATATTCCTGATGAGAAGTAGCGATTGTAATACCTCTTTCTTTCTCTTCAGGTGCGTTGTCGATCTGATCGAAAGCAACGGCTTTATTTGCTCCACCCATTTTTTTGGCAGCTACAGTGGTGATTGCTGCAGTCAAAGTAGTTTTACCATGGTCTACGTGACCAATTGTTCCTACGTTGACGTGTGGTTTTGACCTATCAAATGTACCTTCAGCCATAATTAGATTATTTAATGATTAATTTGTGTATATATGTAATGTTTTTGTGAATGCGCGGGGTATACTAGCGAAAAAGATCTTCAAGTGCAAGATGATTTAGCTCGATCTTTTGGCTATGATATCATCTGCAACATTTTGTGGAACTTTGTCGTAGTGTCCGAATTCCATCGTAGAGCTTGCTCGGCCTTGTGTCATAGATCTTAGATCTGTTACGTATCCGAACATGTTTGCTAGAGGAACTATTGCTTTTATGAATTTTGCCATACCTCTTTCTCCACTTTCTTTGATTTGTCCTCTTCTTGAATTCAGGTTACCCATAACGTCACCGAAGTATTCTTCAGGAGTTACTACCTCTACATCCATTATTGGTTCGAGGATTGCTGGTTTGGCTTGTTTACAACCATTTTGGAAACAGATTGAACCTGCTGTCTTGAAGGCCATTTCTGACGAGTCTACATCGTGGAATGAACCATCATATAGTTCTACTTTGATGTCTACCATTGGGTATCCAGCCAAGATACCTCTTGTCATAGCTTCTTCTATACCTTTACCTACTGGTTTGATGAACTCTTTTGGAATCTTTCCTCCGACAATTGAGTCGAGGAATTCGTATCCTTCTCCTGGTTCTTGAGGAGTGATCTTTAGATGTACGTGACCAAATTGACCACGACCACCTGTTTGTTTTGAGTATTTCTCTTCCATTGTTACTTCTTCTTGGATTGTTTCTCTGTATGCAACTTGAGGTTGTCCAATGTTTGCTTCGACTTTGAATTCACGTTTCATACGATCAACGATGATATCCAAGTGAAGTTCTCCCATTCCTGAGATGATTGTTTGTCCTGTTTCATCGTCTGTTTTGACTTGGAAAGTTGGATCTTCTTCAGAAAGTTTTTGAAGAGCGACACCCATCTTCTCTTGGTCGGCTTTTGTCTTTGGCTCAACCGCGATTGCGATAACTGGTTCTGGGAAGGTGATTTGTTCTAATATTATTTGGTTTTGTTGGTCGCAGAGTGTGTGTCCTGTTGAAGTTTTCTTTAATCCAACGACAGCTGCGATGTCTCCAGCGTGTACTGCTTTGATTTCTTCACGAGAGTTTGCGTGCATCTGGAGGATTCGGCCCATTCTTTCTTTTGTATCAGAATTTGAATTGTATACATAACTTCCTGCTTCAACTTTTCCTGAATATACTCTGAAGAAAGTTAGTGTTCCTACAAATGGGTCTGTAGCGATTTTGAATGCTAGTGCTGAGAAAGGTTCGTCATCTATTAGTTTTCTTTCTATTGGTTCTTCTGTTCGTGGTTTGATTCCTTGTACTGGTGGGAGATCCATTGGTGAAGGAAGGTACCAACAAACAGCGTCGAGTACCAACTGTGCTCCAACGTTTTTTAGAGCAGATCCGCACATTACTGGGTACATCTTGTTTGCAGTTGTAGCTGTTCGGATTCCTTTTTTGATTTCAGCTTCTGTTGGTTCTTGTCCTTCGAGGAATTTCTCCATTAGTACGTCGTCGTATTCTGAGATTTTTTCTATCATTGTAGCTCTGTATTCATCGACTTTGCTTGTCATGTCAGCTGGGATTTCTACTTCCTTTATGTCTTCGCCTTTTTCTCCTTCGAACTCGTATGCTTTTTTTGTGATTAGATCTATTACTCCTTTGTGGTCGTTTTCAGTTCCGATTGGGAGTTGAATAGCGACTGCGTCAGGGGATAGTCGTTCCCAAATTGATTTGATACTCATGTCGAAGTCTCCGCCCATCTTGTCCATCTTGTTGATGAATGCAATTCTTGGTACTTCGTATTTGTCTGCTTGTCTCCAAACTGTTTCTGATTGTGGTTCTACACCTTGTGATCCATCGAATACGATAACACCTCCGTCTAGTACTCGGAGGGCTCTTTCTACTTCTGCTGTGAAGTCAACGTGTCCTGGGGTGTCGATGATGTTTATTCTGTATTTTTGATCTTCACTTGCAGGTTTCCAGAAGCAAGTTGTTGCTGCTGATGTGATTGTGATACCACGTTCTCGCTCTTGTTCCATCCAATCCATTTGAGATTCACCGTCGTGTGTTTCTCCAATTTTGTGGGTTCGTCCTGTGTAATATAGAAAACGTTCGGTGACGGTTGTTTTACCGGCATCGATGTGGGCGATAATACCTATATTACGGAGATAGTTTAGATCTTCAGCCATTTTTATGTGTTTTATATGTATAAGAAAGGCAATCACTTAAGATTGCGGGAGTATTATAGGGAGCGAGAGATGGAAGTCAATAGTTGAATTTGTGAGGTTGGGTGTTCAGTAGGGATTTTCTCGCCTTGTTATTAAATTTGCTTTCTTTTTGCATCCGCAAAGGAAGCGCAGATTTAATAAACGGCGTGCTTCGCTATCGCAAAGATGCGACTTTGCTGTCGCTTCGCAACGAAAATCTCGCTACTTCCTAGTATTTCGCAAAGTGAGCGAAGGCTTTGTTTGCTGCTGCCATTCTCTCTGTGTCGATTTTTTTCTTAACAGATGATCCTTGTTCGTTTGAAGCTTCGATTAACTCTGTAGCTAGGCGTCCTGCCATTGGAGAACCTTTTTTGTCGCGAGCTGCTTTCAGAATCCATCTGAATGCAAGTGCTAACTGTCTACCACCCTTTACCTCTAATGGAATCTGGTAGACTGCTCCACCGATTCTTTTTGGCTTAACTTCCATGTGAGGTTTTACGTTCTCGATAGCTGTTTTGAAAACTTTTTCTGGATCAGAATTGGTTTTCTTTGAGATTGTTTTGAGAGTTTGATTGAAAATTTTTCTAGCTACTGTCTTTTTACCGTCTTTCATCAAATAGTTGATGAACTTTTCTTGAGTTGGGTTTGAGTTCTCTGGTACGAATGTTGTTCCTCTTTTTGTTACTACTGTTGGCATATTTTTAGTTTGGTTTAACTAGCTTTTGCTGTTTTTTTAGTTCCATATTTTGATCTTCCTTGTTTTCTATCTTTAACTCCGTCTGTGTCTAATGATCCTCTAACGATGTGGTATCGGACACCTGGCAAGTCTCTTACTCTACCTCCTCTTATTATTACTACTGAATGTTCTTGAAGATTGTGTCCTTCACCAGGGATGTAGGCCAATACTTCTTGTTTGTTTGTAAGTCTAACACGTGCGATTTTTCGCAGAGCCGAATTAGGTTTCTTAGGTGTAGTTGTAGTAACTTTCACACATATACCTCTTTTCTGTGGGCATTTGAGAGAAGTGTGTTGGTTTTTGAGTGTGTTGAAAGTAGTCATGAGAGCAGGTCTCTTTGACTTCTTTGCCGGATTCTTCCGTGGTTTTTTGATAAGTTGGTTTATTGTTGGCATAAGTGCCTCTAAAGTTAAATGCTGGAGTAATCTATATGATGAGTTTTATAAATGCAAGTAAAATCCACTTAAATTATCGGTAATTCTTCTAATTCTTCTTCTACTAATTCTTCTTTTCGGTCTTTCTTTAGTTCTTTTTCTGCTTCTTTGCAGGCTTTCTCGTGCTGTTTTCTGTACGTTTCTCCTGCAGGAATTAGTTTACCAATAATTACGTTTTCTTTTAGCCCCACAAGGTCATCAATCTTTTTTGTTGTAGAAGCTTCTACCAAAACTCTGATTGTTTCTTGGAAGGAAGCTGCTGACAACCAACTGTCTGTGAATAGAGCGATTCTTGTTAGACCAAGAAGTAGTCGTTCTCCTCTGGCAGGTTGTTTCTTCTTGCCCTTGAGAGTTTCGTTTGTGTGTTCGAATCTAATGATGTCTACGATCTCTCCTGGTAGGAAAGGGGAATTTCCACTCTCAAGGATTCTGACTTTTGAAAGCATTTGTCTTGAGATAATTTCTATATGCTTGTCGTTAATTGTTTGTCCCTGAGATGCGTAGATGCTTTGAACCTCTGTCATTATGTATTTTTCTACGTTGTAGATGTCTGTTAGGCCCATCAAGTCTTTTAGATTCAAGTGACCATTTGTAAGAGGAGTTCCTTTTTCAACATAATCACCTTCTTTGATTATGACAGTTTTTCCTTGAGGGACTTTGTAGATTTTTTCTACTGGTCCTTCAGAAATAGTGATGATTTTGTCGTCAGTAATTTGTTTGATTTTTCCACTTTCAATTGCTTTTAGCGTTGCCTTTGAATCTTCTGCTTTTGCGATTGCCATTTTTGGAGCTACTTTATCGCCTTTCTTTAGAGTTGGGACCATGTTTGAATTCAATTCATATTCTTGCTCTATAGGTTCGTCAGATATGATTGAAATTTCTACCTTTTTGTCCTTTTGTCTGAGGGAAGCTTTGCCGCTTATCTCTGCCATTACTGCAGGTGATTTTGGAGGTCTTGCTTCGAACAATTCTTCAACACGTGTTAGACCTTGTGTGATATCTGATCCTTCGGCTACGCCACCCATGTGGAAGGTACGCATTGTTAGCTGTGTGCCTGGCTCACCGATTGATTGAGCGGCGATAATTCCTACTGCGGTTCCAATGTTCACTGTTTCATTTCTACCCAAATCTTTTCCGTAACACTTGATGCAGATTCCGTCTTCGGTTTGGCAAGTCATTACTGATCTAACTTTTACTGATTGCACTGTTGAACCTTCGATCTTTTTGAGTTCTTTGTTTCCGATTTCTTTACTCTTTTTCCCTATGATTTCACCTGTTTCTGGATCGACTAAGTCTTCTGCTAGGGTTCGGCCATAGATTCTGTGTTCAAATTTTTCTCCTATCATTTCGCTTTCTTCTCTTGTGATCAAGTGAGCGTGAGGTGACTTACAGTCGTACTCTTTTATTATTATGTTTTGTACTGCATCAACTAGACGACGTGTTAGGTAACCCGCTTCAGCTGTCTTTAGCGCTGTATCTGATTTACCTTTTCGTCCTCCGTGTGTCGCGATAAAGTACTCAAGAATTGAGAACCCTTCTTTTAAGTTTGATTTGATCGGAAGCTCGATTGTTTTACCGGCTGGATTTGCTACCAAACCTTTGATTCCGCAGAGCTGTGTGATTTGTCCCCAGTTACCTCGGGCACCTGAGTCAATCATGTAGAATAGGTCGTTGTCTTCCTTAATTCCTTGGATCATTACGTTTGTGATCTCTGATTTAGCTTTTGACCAGACTTTAATGTTGTTGTTGTATCTCTCATCTTCAGTTATCAATCCTTTCCAGTATTGGTTGTTGATTTTCTTAACTAGATCTGAGGCTTCTTCGACTATTTGTACTTTTTCTTTTGGCACAACCATGTCTGAAGCAGCAATTGATAGGCCTGATTTTGTAGCAAACTTGAATCCAAATCGTTTTAAGTCGTCACCTAGTTGTGCTGTTCGTTTTGTTCTGTAGATTTCGAAACAGTCTCTTACAATTCGGCCCAACTTTTTCTTTCCGATTGATTCGTTGTAGTACGGCATTCTGTCTGGGATGATTGAGTTGAAGATCAATCGTCCAACGGTTGTGTCGATAATCTCGCCGTTTACTCTTGCTTTGATTGGGGCTTGTAGGTGGACTTTGTCAGATTGATATGCGAATACTGCTTCTTGTTCGTTTACGAATACCATGCCTTCTCCTTTTCGATTGTTGGTTAGTTTTGTCAGATAGTAACATCCTAATACCATGTCTTGAGTTGGAGTAATGATTGGATCTCCACTCGATGGTTTCAGAAGGTTGTTCGCTGATTTTATCAAGTTCCTTGCTTCTTCTTGAGAGGCTTTTGATAGGGGAACGTGTACCGCCATTTGGTCTCCGTCGAAATCCGCGTTGAAAGCGGCACATACTAGAGCGTGGACACGAATAGCTTTACCTTCTGTTAGTACTGGCTGGAATGCCTGAATACCAAGTCTGTGAAGTGTTGGAGCACGATTTAATAGGACGTAGTGATTTTGAATTACCTCTTCCAAGATGTCCCAAACTTCACGTTTAGATGCTTGTATAAGTTTTTCTGCATTTTTAATGTTATGTGCGTAACCGTCGCTAATTAGTCTTCCAATTACGAATGGTTTGAAAAGTTCGAGAGCCATTGATTTTGGTAGACCGCATTGGTGTAATTTGAGCTGTGGGCCGATAACAATTACAGAACGTCCAGAGTAGTCTACACGTTTACCAAGTAGGTTTTGTCTGAATCGACCTTGTTTACCTTTCAACATGTCTGAAAG
>Ga0233431_1005761_pt1 | contig 11686 bp, 7 predicted proteins | sample SI_118_April2016_FD_179867 | JGI IMG/M metagenome (GOLD analysis project Ga0233431, IMG submission 179867) | Seawater microbial communities from Saanich Inlet, British Columbia, Canada - SI_118_April2016_200_MG | ecosystem: Environmental > Aquatic > Marine > Inlet | place: Canada: British...
CGATACAATGGAATTCTGCACGCTTCATATGCCAAAATACCACTCTTATCTCGAAGATACCTATTTTTTCAGTGAAAGCGGTCTGGTAACCGCCGTGGAGGAGATAGCTCTCGGATTTGTCCAAATCAGACTCCTGGTTAGAGAAATGTTAAAACGAGGACATGATATTGACTCTTTTGCGCCCAGAATAGCCATACTGGTCAATTGTGGTATGGATTTTTTCGAGGAAATCGCAAAAATTCGGGCAACCCGTCATCTGTTTGCAAGACTAATGAAGGAAGAGTTCGGGGCAAAAGATTCAAGGTCTCTTTCAGTTGTTATTGCCTGCCACACTTCCGGGATTTCATTGACGGCCCAACAGCCGGTGAACAACATTATCAGGGGAAGCATTCAAGCACTTGCCCTTGTCTTAAGCGGTGTACACGCGATCGAGATTTCAGCCTTTGATGAGGCGTATAGGACTCCAAGTCCGGAATCCCACATGGTCGGGTTAAGAACTCAGCAAGTGATTGAGTTGGAAACGGGTGTGACTAAAGTTCTGGATCCTTTGGGAGGCTCTTATTACTTGGAGAATCTGACGAAAAATCTTGAAGAAAAGATCTGGGAAATGGTTGAAGAAATTGAAGACAAAGGGGATCCGGCCGTTCTTTCAGAGAATGGTTTTTTTAAAGGCATTTTCCAAAATGCAATGGAGCGTTATTCGAACCAGATTAAAAGTGGAGATCTGAGTGTGGTCGGGCTTAATGTTCTCCAGATACCACCCGAAGAAGATACCTTACTGAAGGAGGTTTCTGAACAAAAAATCGAACCATACTATGAACGAATCAAAGAAATTGAAGAAATGAAAAACAGCAGGAACAAGAATAACCTGAAAAAGGCGTTGCGTAAGCTGTATACTCATGCTCAGTCGCCAGATGCAAATCTTGTGGCTGCGACAATTGAAGCGATGGCTGCTAATGCAACTGCTGGAGAGATTACCGGCACACTGAGAATGGCATACGGTGGCCCCTATGACTATCACGGGTTGGTCAAACCCCCAGTTGAAGGAGTGGATAAGTAATGAAATATAAAGTTTTAATTGGAATCCTGGGTATGGATCAGCATGAGGTAGGCTCTGTTATAATCGCAAAAATGTTGCGAGATGCTGGCTTTGAAGTTATCTATATTGGACGCTTTAATACCCCTTCATCCGTTTTGAGATCGGCTATTGCAGAAGATGTCGATGTGATTGGCCTGAGTTGTCATTCCTGGGAGTATCTTCACTTTGTTCCCGGGCTCATCGAACAGTTACAAAAAGAAGCTGCAGATATCGGACTGGTTGTCGGGGGCTCTGTTATCACACCTAAGGATGGCCAGAGCCTGTTGAAAATGGGAGTTGATGCGGTTTTTGGTCCTGATTCAACAAGTGACGTAATCATTGAGCGCATGACAGCCATCTGCTCAAGACGCGGGCAAATGGATTAAATTGATGTCTCCGTTCCACAGTCAATATTTCAAAGGAAGCGTAAAATGCTTCTGGTAGTAAATCAATGAAGGAACCCGGAAGAGTTATCAATAAGAGGTTAGGTAAATAAGAGAATATCTGTAAATAGAACATAGGCAATAAGTTCTGCAACAGACTGCTTTATATCAGGATGGATAGTCAACAGTTGGAAGGGTATTTAACTCATTCCGACTATTTGTCATTAAAAAAAGAGAACTGGTCATGGCATTAAGTGAACATATTCTAAGCAAAAGTAAGTTCCATTCAGCATTTGATAGGGTAATAAGAAATTCCAGCCAGGAGCAGATTGTCATTCTGGTTACAACTTTTATCTGTGTTATTTTCTGCATCTTTCTGGATGGTTTTGCCAGTAGTAGCAACTTGATTGCGCTGGCTCGCGATGTTTCCGTACTTGGGATTCTCGGTATCGGTATGGCGGTTGTTGTTGTTTCTCGAGGGTTAGATCTCTCCCAAGTCGCCACCATGGCAGTTTCATCGGCCTGGGTTTTTAAACTCATAAATGATGGTTTTCCGATCACTTATGCACTTATTCTTGGTCTTGCCATGGCCATCGCGTTTGGAGTGATAAACGGAGCACTCATCGCATACATTGAAATGCCGGCATTATTTGTTACATTAGCGATGGGTTTTCTTGTTGCGGGCACAGTTAGAACAGGCCTCTTGGGAGGAGAATTAATTCATTATCTTCCCAAGAGCGCTGAAAACCTACTTTTTATGGGTCAAGGTAGGGTTGCCGGTATCCCTGTCCCCGTAATTTTATTTGTAATCATTGCATTGGGGACACATCTATTTCTTTCAAAAACCTCCTATGGAGCATTTATTTATGCACACGGTGATAATGAGAATACCGCCCGTTTAACAGGGATTAGTGTTCGGCCTCTCACGATTCTGGAATATGTTTTATGTGCAGTAATTGGTTACATTGCTGGTGTCATAATGGCTTCTTCGGTCGGGAGTGTTGATTTACGGATTATTAATTCAACACTGATTTTTGATGCAATACTGGTTGTAGTATTGGGCGGAATTAGTCTCAGTGGAGGGCGTGGAAGTATCGTGAGTGTGGTTGTGGGAACTGCTCTGATCGGAATACTGCTGAATGGAATGACCATCATGAATCTTCCAGGAGAAATCCAGAACATTGTTAAGGGGTTCGTGTTGCTAGGTGCTATACTGATAGATAAATATCTGCATCCGGTGGACGAAGAGGTGGTTCGTCAGGGTGATCTATAATCCTTCAATTATGAAACAGAAGGTGTTGTTGGTAATTTGTTTTGCATTCCAAGGTAAATTATTTCGATAGCACTGTAAAATAAAACATTCCGCTGTATCTATGGGAACAATTTATGTGATGTTTTATGAAACCCACTTTTGTCGGTATGTCTTATGGCTTTATAATTCATGGCTGACAGGATGCGCGAGTGGGTTTTGTAGTAATGAATGCGCATTAGAAAAAGTAGTTGGCAATTTATTACGATTTGTTTTCCATGTGCTGGGACAGAGGAGATGTAAGTTCCAATGGAGAACGGCGTTGTTAAAAATCCCAAAAAGAGGAGAAATCATGTCCGTATCAAAAGTGATAAGACAATTATTGTTTGCTGTAACATTTACTGCAGGTCTTTTACTCGGAGGTATTCAGCCGGTAAAAGCGGATAGTGCCGAAGTCAAGGGCGCCACCAAGGCAACTCGAAAGATTCGAGAGAATTTTGACGGGGTTTTTAAAGGAAAAACAATCGCCTATTTGCCGATTACGCTTGGCCTTCCCCTAACAAATATCTGGAATCATGTAATTAAAAAGGAGGCTGATGAACTCGGCATGAAGTTCATCATGCGTGATCCAAATTTTGATCCGGCTGTGATGACCCAGGCGATGTCAGCCTTTATTGCCGAGCGCCCCGATGTGCTGGTTGTTCAGAATCCGAGTATCCAGTTATTGAGCAAATTGTCAAAAAAGGCAGAAAAGGCCGGGATCCATGTTATCCAGATAAATATGATATCCAACTATCAAACCTCGGCCTTTGTCGGAGCTGATTTTTACAGGATAGGTGTTTTAACCGCCCGGGATATTGTTAAGGAATGTGGCAAGGGATCAGGCAAGTCCGGAAAGATCGCTTTTGTGCAAGGCACAACAACGTCGTCTTCCAATATTGAAGTACTCAAAGGTGCTATGTCGATATTTAATCAACATCCTGAAATCAAAATGGTATCGAACCAACCAGCCAACTGGAATGCCAACAAAGCCCGTGAGATAACAGCAACCGTACTCAAACAGCATCCTGATCTATGCGCAACGATGGGTGTCTGGGGCATTATGCAATTGGGGGCTGGGCAGGCTATCAAAGAAGCAGGTTTAACAGGTAAAGTGTTGAATTATTCTTCGGGTGGCGGACCGGAGATCATTTGTAAATCCATCAAAGCTGGACTTATGGATAAATACTGGAGTTATAGTGCCGAGTTGCAAGGACATGACATTATGTCCACTGCAAAGTTAATTCTTCAGACAGGCCTGAAGCCCAGCCAGTTACGTATAGCGCTATTTTCTAGGCTCAAGGTATTAACCAAAGCTAATGCAGATAATGCCTGCTGGAAGATAACTGCAAAATAATTTTCTCCGGGTATAATGATCTGGTTTTTGCTGTGGTGGTTGTTCCTCGTATGCATTGAATTTCGATCCAGGCCCGCCACAGCTGAACTTACATGATGGGAAAACGGAATGCCTTTAAACTTAGTTGATTCACTAGCTGACAGTTCCGGGATATGTGATAACCCGAAAAAGAGCAGATCCGGAAGGACTACGGGTGCGATTCTACAACCGGTTCAATATGCGTCAAGTCGACAAAGGTTCGTCCGTCGGCTTCGTGTTAGCCTGCGGGACTGGTCACCTCAATTATTTCTGGCAGAGTTGCTGTCCAAGCGCTGGATGGAAGCTGCAATTCCATTTCTTTTGTTGCTGGGGTTGTTCATTTTTTTTGGGAGAAATATCGCAAACTATCTTACTGTATATAATATTACCGAAACATCTCGTGAGTTTGCTGAATTCGGCTTTGTTGCCTTGGCGATGACCTTTGTTATTATTTCAGGGGGAATAGATTTGAGCGTCGGTTCTATATTTGCGGTCACAAACTTCATGACTTTAATGTTGTTCCATCTGTTTGGCTGGCCCATATTAGCTGTCTTACCGGCCGTGCTTCTTTTAGGCAGCTTGATGGGAGCATGTAATGGTGTGCTGATAGGTTATTTAAGAACGGGTGCCTTTCTGACCACGCTGGTAACACTTATCATTTTTCGTGCCTGCGTTGGTCTTCTAGATCAGCATTTTTCTGGAGATATCGTTTCAAATATGGGTGAAAGCGCATTTCTGGACTTTCTCGGCGAAGGTAGTATTGTTGGAATTCCCGCTAATGTTTTCCTTTTGGTATTAATTGCTGCTTTTGGACATATCTTTTTGACCCGTACAAGACCGGGCTGGCATTTGAATGCGATTGGCGGAGAACGCAGCTCCGCTCGTCATGCTGGCATTGCAGTCAAACATACTGTTTTTCTAACTTATGTGGCTTCAGGTACACTGACGGCGATTGCCGGTATATTTTTTGCGGCAAGGCTTGCCAGCATGAATGCCGATACCGGTCAGAATTGGGAAATGCTAGCGCTGACAGCGGTTGTTATGGGTGGTGTCAGTCTTTCAGGGGGTAAAGGGTCTGTAACGAGAGCACTGATCGGTGCAACAATCATCATGATACTTACTAACGGTCTTTTACGCATGGGCATCAGTGGGTCGGTCAGCAGGGTTTTACTTGGTGGCATCCTCCTTTTTGCGGTCGGAATCGATTCTAAATGGGTTAAAAACCGATACAAGATGATTAATAAAATGTATGTTGTACCGGCTTACAATGAGCTGCGATCCTTTCAAGACATCCGCCAAGGGAAAGGGAGCGTTTATGAAATCAATAACAGGTTGAACAATGCAGAAGCTATTGGTCTCAATCAGGTTGAAGGCCCTGAGGACATAATTCTTGACAGAGATGGTCGCTTGTATGGTGCCTGTAGACAAGGGAAAATCATTCGATTTTCGGGAGAAAATTTTGAAACTCGCGAGGTTTTTTGCCAAATGGGGGGACGCCCCTTGGGTATGGCATTCGACAGGGATGATAATTTAATCTTGTGCAATGGTGGGATGGGTCTCTATGGCGTCCGGCCGGATGGTACGTCCTTCAATCTGACAGATGAAACCAATCGTAGTTGGTGGAAACTCAGGGATGATTCTAGGCTTCGTTTGGCAGATGATCTGGACATTGCTCCGGATGGAAAAATATACTTCAGCGAAGCCACTGAACGATATGAAATGCACACTTGGATGATTGATGCCCTGGAATCCCGTGGAAACGGACGTATTATCTGCTATGATCCCAAGACTGATAAAACAAGGACAATCATCCGAAACCTAATGTTCCCGAATGGAATATGTACAGCTCACGATGGGGAGTCTTTCTTTTTTGCAGAAACGTGGAACTATTCCATCAAACGCCACTGGATTGCCGGATCCAAAAAAGGGCAGACAGATCTAATTATCGGGGAATTACCGGGATGCCCTGATAACATCAACAGGGCATCTGATGGAAACTACTGGGTGGCCCTTGTTGGTGTACTGACCCCGAGTTTCAACCTTTCTTTATGCCACCCCTCTTTTCGCACCAGAATGGTCAAACGTACACCATCTGATGAATGGCTTCTTCCAAATATTAATCGCGGTTGTGTCGTCAAGTTTAGTGCAGATGGAAATATTCTAGATGCCCTTTGGGACAGTTCAGGAGTCTCACATCCAGTTATCACCTCCATGCGTGAAGACCGCGGATATTTGTATCTTGGCGGAATCTATAACAATCGAATCGGTCGTGTGAAACTGCTGGATGAAGCCGATCCAAACTGGTTTGGCCCTGACAGCTACTGGAAAGAGAAATGTAGTAATAAGCGGTCAGACTCAAATCATCAGCAGGGAGCATGAATTAATGACCTTTCAAGTTATAGAGATTCTTAAAGAGATCGTTCTTCCCAACAGGGATCGCCATAATATTCCCCCGCTTGATGGGCCCCTCCAACCCAACGATAGTCTGGATTCTATACCTGTTCTCAGATCATCTCTTGAGTCTCCCGACGATATTCTGATCGACTCTGAGGGTGATTTAATCGTCTCTTCCGGAAATCGTCTTTTACATTTGTCAGCGGAGGGTTTCTCAAAAGAAACAGTTAGTATGGAATTTGATAGTCCTATTGGTGGGCTGAGTTTTTATAGAGAAGGACAGCTTCTGGTTTGTGTTAGCGGGAAGGGTTTAGCTATTTTAGGGGAGGGAAACAGTCTGACATGGATTGACAGAGCTGGCGATAAATCAATCAAGTGTCCAAATTCATCTATCATGGATTCCGATGGCAATATCTATATCGCCGATGGGTCTTTGAGTAATGATCCAGGCTGTTGGGTGAAAGATCTCATGGAAAAAAGATATGAAGGCAGGTTGGTTCGTTATCAATATGAAAGTGATAAAACCGATGTTCTTTTAGAGGGTATGGGTTATCCGAATGGCCTCTGTCTTTCCCATGATGGGAAATGGATTATTGTATCCGAAAGCTGGAACCATTCACTTTCACGATACCCACTCGGTAACATTCAGCCTCATACCCGGGAGGTACTAATTCCTAATTTACCGGGATACCCGGGGCGTATTTTACTTTCCGCCGATGGTGGCTATTGGATGTGTCTCTTTGCAATGCGTTCCGAACTGATCGAATTGGTTCTTTCCGAAACAGATTTTCGTCTAGACATGATAAATAATCTTGAAATAGAACATTGGATTGCTCCGGCTTTGTCTTCAAAAGGTGATCCATACGAGTATCTTCAAGCCGGTGGTGTTAGGCAGCTGGGATACCTGAAACCGTGGGCTCCACCCCGTTCGTATGGATTGGTGGTTAAGCTCGATCAGAAAATGGAAATAACCGGTAGCCTTCATAGTCGTGCCGATAGTAGTCGCCATGGTATTACGGGTCTTTACGAAGACCAAAATCGGTTGATTATTTGTTCAAAAGGTCATGGTGTTATCTTACAATCAGAGGGACTGGAGTCATGAGTACAATAAAGAATACCGATACTACCGGAAAACGTGTTCTTAAAGTAATCAGTGGTACCAAAACCTATCAGGGATCCAATGCCATTGAAAATATCGATTTCGATTTATTCAAAGGAGAGATACACGGGCTCGTTGGTGAAAACGGCGCAGGCAAATCGACTCTTTGCAAAGCTCTAGCTGGTGCAATCAAGCTAAGCTCAGGGAATATCTGGGTCTCAAACCGTCGTGTGACATTTGAGAGCCCAAGGCAGGCTCTAAAACACGGAATAGCAATGGTATACCAGGAAACTAGCCTAGTTCCCGGGATGACGGTTGCACAGAATATTGAATTGGGCCGGGAAAAATTGTTCAACCGCCTTCGTGGCCTTTATATACAGGCTCAACAAACCTTACAGACACTGAATTTTGATATTGATCCAACTTTGCCGGTAGCACTTCTGAGTGCTGCTGAAAGACAAATGGTTGAGATTGCGAGAGCTGTCGGAGCTGATGTTGATGTAATTATTTTCGACGAACCCACTGCTTCACTCACTCCGGAAGAAAAGATCATTTTCTTTGATCTTGTCAGAATATTGAAAACGAGGGGCATCTCAGTCATCTTTATCTCCCACGCTCTTGAAGAATCGCTCGAAATAACTGACCGTATTACTGTCCTCCGCGATGGGAAAAGGGTCATTACTGAGGAGACAGCAAAGTTAACGCGGAAGCAGCTTGTCAGATACATGGTTGGTCGCGATCTGTCACAAACCCATTACAATCAGGAAAAAACAAAGACCTCCGATGGGCAAAAAGAAAAAAAGAAAGTTCTTGTAGTAGACAATGTCGTTGGCAGTAATCTTGTTCAGAACATGTCATTTTCGGTCTATTCAGGAGAAGTGACTGGGATTGCTGGTCTGGTTGGATCGGGAAGAACCGAGATTGCTCAGATTATTGCGGGTGTAACTAAAAGGCGACTATTGCATGGCGGAATGATCTACCTGGATGGCAGGCCCATTCGTTACCGGGTGCCTCGTCAAGCGATCAATGACGGTATAGTGTATGTAACAGAAGACCGTAAGGTGAACGGATTCTTCGAAACGATGAATGTCAGTAAGAATATTTATCTAGGTTGGCTTGCGACCCGATACGGAAAACGATTTATTGTCTCAAAAAAAGACCACAACAATATTGGCTCTGAATGGACTAATCGAATGCAAATCCATACTTTGAACCGGGACGCTGTGATCAAGGAGCTATCTGGTGGCAATCAACAGAAAGTGACTATTTCCAAATCGTTAGTTCAAAGACCAAAAATCATTATTATTGATGAACCGACAAAAGGAGTTGATGTTGGCACTATCCCTCAGATCCATAATCTAATTCGGTCGCTTGCTGAAGAAGGTGTGGCAGTAATTGTGATCTCATCCTATCTCCCGGAAGTGTTGTCGATATCAGATCGTATCCTGGTTGCCAAAAAGGGCCGGATTGTAGAGGAGTTTCTGCCTCAAGATGCAACTGAAGAAAAAATAATTTTTGCGGCTGTTCACTAAAATAAGCAGCTAGATATTATCAGATCCGTCAGCTAACTTACTGCGATCTGATAAAAATAAAAAGGAGAACCTGATGGTTGAAAATCAAAACTTGATGAGAAGATTAACAATTTCAGATTGGATTGCAAAAAGTGCCGCAAAAACCCCCAATAAGGTTGCTTATATATACAGTTTGAAAGGAATAACGACCCATCAACTAACTTATAGGGAGTTGGTTTCAAAGGCAAATCACCTTGCTAATGCTTTCCTGAAGTTAGGTGTTTCAAAAGGAGACAGGATTGCGATCCTATCTCATAATTGCCCACAGTTTGCAGTGTATCTTTTGGCCATAGCAAAGATCGGAGCCTGGATTACCCCCTTGAATTTCGCCCTCAAGGGCAAGGAAATTGTAGAAATCATAGAACATGCTGAGCCAAGTGTTTTTATTGTAGAAGATGTACTGATAGATCGTATTCTGGAATTGCATTTTACAAAGCAAACTATTAAAGAGCACATCATGATCAATCTGAAGGGTGATATCCTATTACCGAAAGGATGGATCAATTTTGATGAGATGTGGTCCGAAAAAGAGTCTATTCTTGAACCAACTGTTGATATAGCCGGAAGCGATGTCCTGAACATGATCTACACCAGTGGTACAGAAGCAATGCCGAAAGCGGTGATGAATACGCACGACAACTGGAACGCAGCAATGATTACAGGTTTTGTTGACCTGCATATGACAGCGGATACTGTGACCTTGATATCTGTCCCTATGTACCATGTGGCTGGTATGCACCTAATGTATAATACCCTGGTAACAGGGGGAACCGTCATAATGCATTATGAACCTGATGTTAATGAAATAGTTGATTTAATTTCAAATCAGAAGGTCAATTTTATTGCTTATCCCCCAACCGTTTTTGTGAGCCTGTTAAAAGCACCGATCCCTGATGCAGAAGCTTTTGTACAAAAAACCCTTTCAAATATTAGATATGCCATTGTATTCGGGTCCCCACTTCCAGAAGCTTATATTAACAAGCTGAATAATCTGCTACCCAATATTTATTTCATGAATTATTACGGCCAGTCGGAGTTGACCTCGACTGGGACCACCCTGCAATTCCCTGACATGCTTAGGAAGACAAAGGAATCTCGGACTCGATTTGAAAACGCGGAGCCGGTTGGACGGCCTCAGATTGTCAATGAAATGAAAATCGTCGATGAAAATGACATTGAGCTACAACGCGGTAAAACAGGTGAAATAGTGGTAAGAGGGCCATCTATCATGGCTGGATACTACAAAGAACCACAAAAAACAAAAGATTGCTTTAAAGGAGGCTGGCATCATACAGGGGATTTTGGAATAATGGATGAAGAAGGTTTTATTTACTTCGTTGATAGAAAGAAAGATATGGTAAAGTCAGGGGGTGAAAACGTTTCGACAGTGGAAGTAGAAGGCGAAATATACAATCACCCAAATGTTGCGGAAGCAACTGTTGTTGGTCTGCCTCATCCAGTATGGTCGGAAGCGTTGACCGCATTTGTCGTTGCCAAATCGCCCGAGACGATCAATCCTGATGATATCATCAATCATTGTAAGGAAAATCTGGCAGGTTACAAGGTTCCGAAAAGGGTTTTTATTGTAAAAGAACTTCCAAAGAATCCCTCAGGCAAAATTTTAAAAAAAGAACTGAGGATCCTCTACAAGGATTCCTTCACAGAATCCCCAATCTGAATCTGACTGTTAGTCAGAAGAAGTTCAAATATTGCTCTGAAATATTCCTGACCTTACAGGTGAATTAGATACTGAACACAAAAAAGTACTTTGGATAGCCATTGAGAGAACAATCCTGACAATAAAAGGAGCCAAACATGTCTTTACTAGAAGGTAAGGTAGCACTAATAACGGGTGCCTCCAGAGGAATTGGTCGCGTAGCAGCATCCATCATGGCCAGCGAAGGAGCGGATGTTGCGGTCTTGGATATCAATCCTGACATGGAGGAAACACTAGCAAAAATTCATCAAACCGGACAACGTGGTATCGCGGAAGTGCTGGATATTGCGAATCCAATCGAGGTGAACAGGAGTGTCCGTAATATTATTGATAAATTTGGGACGGTTGATATCCTGGTTAATAATGCAGGCATTGTCAATAATATTGCACCACTTAAAAAGATGACTTATGAGTCCTGGACGTGGGAGGTATCGGTAAACCTGACAGGTACGTTTAACATGATTAAGGCAACTATCGGTCCCATGATCGAGAAACAATGGGGACGTATCATTAATGTATCTTCAGGAGGTGCAATTAGCGGTATGAGCAGGCAAGCTGCCTATGCTGCTAGTAAGGCTGGGGTTTTGGGTTTAACCAAATCCATCACCCTGGAACATGCACGTGATGGGATCACTTGCAATGCAATTTTACCGGGAATGATCAACACGGAAATGGTGCAAAAAATGCCGCAGGACATAATAGATGGCGCGATGCGAACGATACCGGCAGGCCGGTTTGGAGATATGGATGATGTGGGACACTTAATTGCGTTTCTTGCATC
>Ga0233431_1005762_pt1 | contig 11685 bp, 4 predicted proteins | sample SI_118_April2016_FD_179867 | JGI IMG/M metagenome (GOLD analysis project Ga0233431, IMG submission 179867) | Seawater microbial communities from Saanich Inlet, British Columbia, Canada - SI_118_April2016_200_MG | ecosystem: Environmental > Aquatic > Marine > Inlet | place: Canada: British...
GCCGTTTTCTGCACCTGGCCTTCACCCGCCGAATCCGCCGAACGCCACGTCGCAGTGATGCCACCGTCGTGGTGGATGGTATCCGATATGAGCTTCCCGTACGATTCGCTCATTTGCGGTTTGTGATCTTGCGTGCACCCAGCTGGGACAAAAGCCGGATGACCCTGGTCGACCCGGATACTGACGCTCCCCTGGCGCAACTACTACCACAGGACAAACTTAAAAATGCATCGGGTAGGCGACGTGTCATCAGTCAAGGAAGCACGGTTAAACCAGCCGTCAAATCAAAAGATGATCCCATGCCGGCCCTGTTGCGAAAATGGCTCGCAGAGTATGCCGCCACCGGGCTGCCGCCGGCCTATCTTCCCAAGGAGGAAATCAACCATGAATAATACCGACATCCGATCTCAATATGGGCTCAAGTACAACCCTTTTTTACCAGATGTTCCGCCGGAAGCGCTCTTTACAATACCCGGAACCGAGCAATTTATCATGCGCGTTCAAGCCATGGCCGCCGAAGGCGGATTTGCCTTGATCACCGGAGATCCAGGACTGGGAAAAAGCAAAACCCTGCAAAGCATCGCCCACCGACTCGAACAAATCCCGGATCTTACCGTTGGCGTGATGCAGCGACCCCAGAGTGCTTTAAGCGATTTTTACCGGGAATTGGGGGAACTGTTCAATGTGGGCTTATCCCCCGCCAATCGTTATGGTGGTTTCAAAGCGCTGCGAACACGGTGGAAAAACCATTGCCAGTCCACATTGCTCCGCCCGGTACTACTCATCGACGAGGCCCAGCAGGTCTCCACAGAGTGCCTGACCGAGCTGCGATTGCTGCAAAGCCATCACTTCGACTCGCAAAACCTGCTTTTTACGATCCTCTGTGGCGACAGTCGGCTGCCCGAACGGTTCAGAACCACCGACCTATTGCCCCTGGGAAGCCGTATCGGAGTACGGGTTGTGCTTTCACCTCTGTCTCCCGATCAATTACAGGACTACCTGGACTTTGCACTCGAACAGGCCGGGCATCCGCAACTGATGTCTTCTGAACTAACCCGTACTCTGGCGGGCCATGCCGCCAACAACCTGCGCGTTCTCAACCAAATGGCGGCTGAAATGCTCAATGCTGCCGCTGAACGTAATCTGCCACGCATAGATGAGTCCTTGTTTTTTGAATTGTTCTCTCCAACAGGATCAAAACAAGGGAGAAACAAGCATCTCAAAAAATAGTGGCACGGGTTCCAGGCAATCGGAACGCTACAATAATTGCAGAAAAGCGGATCATTTAGTCTGCTTACGATTGCCCGGTGAAACGGAGACAGGCTCTGCTGGGGAGCAACCTGTCGAGGGATAGCCGGGTGCAGGGGCATTGAATAATGCCATAGAGGGAAACAGCAATTGCTTTTCGCTGTTTCCCTCTTTTTTTAATATTCAAGCTCCTGCCCATGCCTTAAAAAACCCATTTGATCAGACCGCGAAGCGCATCCGATTCCTTCTTTGCTAATCCATCATATAGCCTGGCAACGTCTACATCAGTTTACGAGTCCACTCTCAGTTTGTGTATATAGCAGTATTGCCCGATTTACTCAGAAGGCCGACAATCAGTGTCCTCATTAAAAAGCACCTAAGTTGTAAGTGCTCAACGAGGCCGTTTTAGTTCCGTCCGACGGAAGAGTGCAGAGGTATTGTTCTGTGGGATGAAAATTGCTCGGCAGAACTAATATAGGAATTGTTCCGTCGGGAAAATTTCTTACACCGGGATGACAACCACAGTATGTAGTGCCCTTTGATCGAAACAGAGAAGGCGTTTTCAATCATGCTGGGTGTTTGTATATGGCTCTACATTCCAACCAGGTAGCCACTGATGTATATTCGAGATATCTCAGCCCTCGGCACACCCATCAAAATGTTGATATCACACGCTTTTGTCGTTTGGAATAGATAGCAGGTATATCAGATTCACAAAAATCCAATGTACGTTGGATATTGCCAGCTTATGTCATCCAAAAAACTGTCATTTCCATGCGTCTCTCAACCCTCAGTTCGTCCACCTCTCAATGAGGATATAACAACCCTGCTGCGATCTGGCCTTTAATGAGAATCTGTAAGCATTGATTCTGGAGATTGGCGCGTATGCAAAATAATTTTGGTGGGAAATGGATTCAAGGATAATATAGGCATTCTTGCATTTTGCTTGATTGATAGAAACCACAAGACATGGGATTTGGTTGAAAAGGGAGGTTACGCCTACCCTAAAGACGTCAAGGCCTCCTTCGCCTGCTTCAGGTACACTTCCGCTTCGCATTGTTCAAATATTTGAATGGCCTCTGAAAGGTACTCCCGCGCTTTATCGGTTCTTTTCTTTGCCTTATGCAGTAATCCGGAGTCCAAATAAAGCGGACCAAGAAGGCTTTTGGCCCCGATTTCTTTTGCTACCTCAATCGCTTTATTAAAATGTGATTCAGCCTTCTTGTCGGCGAAAGGAACATTTTTCACCAGAAAACCGATGTTTTTGGCAATACTTAACGGACTGATGGGTCCCGCACCCTCAACAATCTGAGAGTAGATTTTACCGATGATATGCTCGGTCAAAGCAATGAAATATCTTCTCTCTTCTCTAATGAATGTTTTAAGCGCATCTTCAATCATTTTAAATCCTTGGCTCATATTCCCTTTCGCTATCATAACTACACCAAGGAAAACCTGGGCAGGCATTCCAATCCAGTCAAAATCATATTCCCGACAAAATGATACAGCCTCTTTTAAAGGCGCTTCAGCTAATTGAACCTGGTCATTTAGAATATATCCCAGTCCCATAAATGTTTTGGCAGTTGTGTCATACATAGTGTCTGCCGAAACCTCAAATGCTTGCTGGAACAACTTAATGAACATTGAGTGGTCGCCGACCAAATTATATGCCGCTCCTAAAATCAAATGCCCCGATGTCTGGCTACGGATGTTGCCGTGTCTCTGGCCATATTCCAGCAATTCTTTTCCGACTTCGACCATTTTTTTCGAATCTCCTTTTTGCCAGTAAGTCATCCCAATTCCGCCCAGGGATTTAAAGTAAAGATAATGATCGGACTCGACCAGTTCGGCGATTTCTTGAGCTCTCGTACCGTAGTGGATGGCCTCATCAAATAAGCCCAAATCACAACATGTCCAGGTAAGCAAGGTGCAGGCATAGCCGATTATTCTTGGATCGTTTAATCTTTCACCGATCTCCAGGCCCTTTCGAAGATAGTTCATGGATTTTTTGTTATCTTTGCTTAAAAAAGTAAATCCCAGCCAGACATAGAACATTGCCAACCTTTCCTGATCGTCTATAGACTCGGCCAGATCCCTGCAAGACGTAAACAAATTCCTCCAACCATTCATATCACATCGGTAATAAAAGACTAATGCCCATTTGATAATCAGATCGATGACAAGCCTTTTTTCTTCCAGTGATTTTTGGGGTTTATTGGTGAGGAGTTCAAATGCCTGAGCGAAATACTTGTGAGATTCCTCCAAGGCATACCTCTTTAAGCTTTTCTCGCCCGATTTCATCAAATAGTCGACAGATTTTAGGACAGATTGACCTTGCTGGAAATGGAAGGCCAATGTTTCGTAGAATTCAGGGAGCCTGTCTCGAAAAAGCTGCTCCATAACAAACCCAACCTGTTCATGAACCTCCTTACGTTTTTTTTTGAGGAGGCCGTTGTAAACCACTTCTTGAGTCAGGGCGTGTTTGAAAATATATTCCAGGTCCGGCTCTATGGATCTTGCTTTGATCAAATCTAACCGCTCTAAGCCGCTGAGGCATTGGTCGATATTTCCTTTCAGTTCCGTGATCTTCTTTAGTATCTCGTAATAGAAAACCCGCCCTATGACCGAGGCTTCCTGCAGAACGCGCTTTGATTTTTTCTCCAAGCGGTCAAGCCTTGCAGAAATAACGCCATGGATCGTTGAAGATATGTCTGTTTCGGTAATAGGTCGGGTAACCCGCCAACTCCCATTATCACGAATCAATGTCTTTGACTCAATCAAGGAATTGGTTATCTCTTCTAAATAAAAAGGATTGCCCTCCACCTTTTGCTGAACAAATCGCAGGAATTCAGGAGGAACATTCTCAGTATTTAGTAAAGACTCAACCATATCTTGCGATTCCGATGGCGAGAGGTCCTGAAGCCGAATCTCCTGATATGGATTGGCCATTGCATTTATCTGGTGGCTGGTAAGAAGAGTGATGATAGGTCTGTAAATGCAAAGAAAAAGGATTGGACCCCTGAAATCTGACAAGATGAGACGGATGAACTCTAAAGAAGAGGGGTCTGCCCAGTGAAGATCTTCTAAACAGATGACCGTAGGACCTCTCTTAGCCAGACCTAAAAGAATCGATTTGATTGCCTCCTGCAACTTGGATTTCCAGAACTCAGGGCTCACATTATCTATTTCGGGGTAACTGAGGGAGTAGAGACTTCCGACATATGGAACAACATCTCCTTTTTCCCCTACAAGATATACTATACCACTTTCGACCTTCTCTCTCACTTTTTGTGGAGGATCGCCCTCTTCTATTTGAAATGCCCGATTCAGCAGATTGATCAGCGGGAAATAGGGGATGTTTTGGGCAAAAGGATAGGCGTGGCCTTCTTGCCACCGGATCTCTTTAAGATCCAATGTAGCCTTAAATTCTTCCACAAGCCGACTCTTTCCTGTACCTGCAGGTCCACAGACGGCAAAGGTCGACCCGTTTCTTTTCTGAAGGTTGTCTACAGCCTCCTTCAATCGACCCGTTTCCACCTTACGGCCGATGAGGTTGGCTCTGACACCCTGGAGCCGATGAACCTTTCTGGGCTGATCCTTTTGCGATAAAATTCGATAAACCTGGATCGGTTTGGCCTTGCCTTTAACCGCTGTAGGTTCCAAGGCTTCAAAATCAAAAAAACCTTCAGCCTGGGCATAAGTACCCGGACCGACCAGGATTTCTCCCTCTTCGGCAAGCCCTGATAGTCGGGATGCAAGATTGATGCTGTCTCCTGCAACGCCGTGTGTTCCCTTTTCCATGTTCACTTCACCGGTCACAACGAGACCGGTGTTGATACCGGTGTGCATGGATAGGGGACGTCCCACCCTCTCTTCGAGTTCGGGGCTTAGGACCTCCACCAGGTCGTGTATTTCCCTGGCAGCCCGGATGGCTCTGATCGGGTCATCCTCATGGCCCTTTGGTACACCGAAAAGGGCCATGACCGCATCTCCAATGAATTTTTCAACGAATCCCTCGTATTTGGCGATTATCTTGGAAATCCGGCCAAAGATCCGACTCGTAATCTCTTTGACATCTTCCGGGTCCAGACGCTCAGACATGGCGGTATAGCCGGACATATCGGAGAAAAGGACGGTAACGTGTTTTCGTTCTCCTTCAATATGGCTTGGGGTCGTTTGGAGTGAATCGGTTTGAGATTCGGGGGTGTAGGATTGGGATTGGTCGTCGTCGATGGGTGGGGCTTCTTTGAGCTTCGCTAAGGTATGCCCACATTCATCACAAAATCTGTTTCCAGCACGGTTATTAGTTCCACATTCAGAACATTTGACTTCAAATTTGTGTCCACATTCGCCGCAAAACTTCGCTTCTTCACGATTCTCACACTGGCATTTCGGGCACTTCATTTTGCCCCCCATGGTTTTCAATCAGGTTCTGTGTCAGAGTGGCCTACTGGCGATATTCTCCCTCGATATTTTTAGCTATTGCCGCTCGGTAAACCTTCTTCTAAATTTTTCAGTGTTCACCGGAAATCTCAATTATGATGATTGGTCTGATCGCATGAACTTGGTAAATATCAATGGCAAAGCTAAAATCCATGGATTGCCTTGAGCCTATCCAAATCTTCAAGGTCCCGCTCCAAATTCATTTCTCGGAATAGTTTTTCAGCTTTTTCCAGATAGCCTTTGGGATCGATTCCATTTAGTTCCTTGTGCTTACTCTGAGGTTCCAGCAACCGCTTTCCCACCTCGAAGTACGTGCGGGAAAGATCCGGCCTGGCGCCGAGACGTTCCCCCTCTTGTATCGTCTTGTCCCACCATTTCAAGGCTTTCCCTTGCTTGCCAATGAGCCAGTAATAAAGGCCCATCAGTCTCAAGATCTTGGTTCTGTAGGGTGCATATTTTTTCGAATTTTTTACAGCCGCTTTTCCTGACTCATAAGCTCGTTTTCGAAGATTCGCTACATCTTGAGAATTTTCGGAACGGATTGCATTTTCAATTTGATTAAGATCAACCAAAAGACGTGCAACCAAATACGGGGCCACAAATAGGGGCATTGCTGAAGATGCCAGTTTTTTATGCATTTCATTGGCTTGGGATATGGATTCTAGTGCTCCTTTCGCATCTCCCAACCACTGCTGAGCTTCTGCTAAAAATCCCATAAAATAAAGTTCGTGAAGCTCAGTGCTTTCTTGAGAATACTTTAGCCCCTGCTTAGCCACTGACAAGGCCTCATGAGCAATTCCTGCCCTGATAAGATAATCCCCTTTCAGTAATAGCTGAGTAGTAATGGCAAAAGGGTAATTGTAATTGTCGCCTATTTTGAATAATCTATCTATAGTTGTTGAAAAGTTGACGAAATCACCTAGCTCTCCTTTTGATAGTCCAAAAGCCCACAAATAGTTTGTAATATGCCAAAAATCTCCAATTTTAAGCGAGGAATTCAAAAGATTCTCTTCCAGATCTCCGATTTTTTTCCAAGCACCCTGGCAGTAATAAGCTATACTGGTGTGGCAAGTAGGTTGAATGCTATCCCAAACATCCTCTATATCCTCATAGTTTTTCCATAGTTCCAACAACCTGTTGCTCAACCTGAAGGATAATCCACTACAGGAAAAGACATTGGCTAAAGCAACCAAGTAACCCGGTCCCATGGGGGTCGTAGATAAATCAAATTTCATTGCGCGTGTAAAAATCGCCATTGCAACTTGGAATTGCCTGAGGCTATCAACATATGGCAGCGCCTGTCCCGCTACATATTGCAATTCAAAGGCTTCGTTCTCCTGTACTCCTGACTTTCTTTTTGAATTGGGTGATTTTAAGTAAATCATTTTAATCAATACGAGTAGATGCCACCCAAGTTTCAGCATCCCAAGAAAACCTCTCTTGGGCAACGGTGCTCCCCATCGTGCCAACACTGAATCAAAATAAGTTACTGACTCCTGCCATTGCGCCTTGTTGTAAAGCGCAATGGCAATGTTTTTTTCGAAATTGGCAAGTTTTTCTGCATCAGCATCATTGCCATATTTAGCAAGATAGAGCCTTAGCGCTTCCTGAAAGAATTGCAACGCTTCGCTGGAAGCAGAGGAACGTAGGGCTTCATCCCCAGCCTTCAACATGTATTCCTCCGTCTTCTCCAGCTCGTCAGCCTTACTGTAGTGAAAGGCCAGCATCCCGTAGAATTCGTGAAGACGCTCTTGGAAAATCTTTTCTATTGATTGGGCTACCTTCCCATGAATCGCTTTGCGCTGTTTTATGAGGGTGGATTCGTAGGTGGCCTCCTGTGCCAGCGCGTGTTTGAACAGGTACTCCAGCTCTTCCATCCTCATGCGATCTCGGATAAATTGAGCGTCCTTAAGATATGCAAGCCGATCGTCAATGCTTTCAATGGAGGTGGCTACTTCTTTCAATATCCTGTCGAAAAAGCTCCTTCCTATTACTGATGCGACCTTGATGAGGTCCCGCGTTTGCTCTTCCAGCCGGTCTATTCTGGCCGTGAGAACATCGTTGATGGTTGATGGGATCACCACACGATCAATCTTTTCGGTGACCTCAAAGGCTCCATCTTTTCGTACTATTGCTCCTTCATCGATAAGCGAACGTACAACCTCCTCCATGAAGAACGGATTGCCGCCGGCCCGGTCCACAATCTGCTGCTTTACCGCGAATGGGAGTCCCTTGACCTGCAACATCTTATTGACCAGAGCCTCTCCCGATTGCTTGTCGAGCGGCATTATGGCAATCTCCGCAAAATCGGCATCAGGAAGCCATTCGGACAATGTCTCGATTTTTCTGTCACCCCCCTGCCAATATCCGGGACGGAAAACATTGATGAATACAACGCGGCAAGTCTGGGCCAGGCGAAAGAGCGCTTCAAGTAGCTCCAGCGAAGTCGTGTCAGCCCAGTGAAGGTCTTCCATGACGATTACGATGGGAATGCGCTCCGCAGATCTGATTAGCAATTCCCGTACATTCTTCAAGATGAGTTTTTCCAGGGCCTCGCCTTCCATACCCTCAACCCTTTGGGAATGTTTGCCCGAGAGTTTCATCCCCATAAGAGTCGCCACAAAAGGAAACACCTCGTCTGTTTCATCCCCGCATACGCGGCGGATGGCGGTTTCCAGCTTGTTAGAGGTTTCCGCCTGTGTATCATCCTCCTTTATTTTGGCCCATTGCTTGAAAAGATCGATGATGGGATGGAAGCTCAGGTTTTTACCGATGGAAATTGAACGGCCTTCCAGAAAACTGACCCTGCTAATCACGTCCCGCTGCCTCAATTCCGCCAGTAATCTGGATTTACCCACCCCCGGTTCTCCAAAAACATTGACCACCGAGCCCTGTCCGTTGACGGCCTTCAGTATATGAAGCTCCAGTGTGGCAAGTTCCTGATCACGGCCAACCATTTCCGAAGAGACCAGCATCTCTTGACTGACGCGGGCAGTTGAGGTTTTTTCAGAAAGCAGCTTATAGATGGAAATGTGTTCGGATTTGCCTTTTACTTTTGCGGGTTTCAAGGATTGAAAAGTGAAGTGACTCTGAGACGCTCTGTAGGTCTCCGGCCCCACCAGAATATCCCGCGCCCCGGCAAGGCCACTCAGCCTGGCGGCCACATTAATGGCCTCGCCCGTGACACCATGGGTTCCCTTTTCCGGATCGACGTCCGCCGTAACCACGAGGCCCGTATTGATTCCGCTGTGCATGATGAGAGAGCGGCCCACTTTGGCTTGGTAGCGAGGGCTCAATTCTTCAACGAGCGCGTGAATTTCCCGTGCGGCCCGAATGGCCCTTATGGGGTCGTCCTCGTGTGCCCTTGGCACGCCAAATAGCGCCAGAACGCCGTCCCCTGCATATTTTTCGATGAAGCCCTCGTATTTCCGAACGACCGCTTTCACCCCGTCAAAAACCCGGGTCGTGATCTCCTTGACCTCTTCCGGGTCCAGCCGTTCAGTCATGGCCGTGTAACCCGTCAGATCGGAGAAAAGTGCGGTGACACGTTTTCGCTCACCCTCTGATACCGGTATCGGCTCTTCCGGTTTTATAAATACGCTTAATTTTTCGCCGCATTTACCGCAAAACTGGAATTCTTCCGGGTTTTCAAAGTTGCATTTTGGGCACTTCATTTTGACACCTCACCTTGTGTGTCATATCGAGGCCTTTTGATGAAGACAGGTGAATTCTCTTTTCGTCTCAGGATGGATTTCAAATAATGCTCGGAGAAGTTGAAACCCCCGACAGAACAGAGTGTCGTCAAGAGTAAAAGATCACTGCTACAGGATTTTTCCCATGAATAACCTCCTGGATAGAGGTTGAATTTTCGGTAAGTGTATAATCTAGTGATAAAATAATAAAGGATGTCAGAAGTCAAGAAGAATCAAATTGAATTATGATTTCGGAGGGAATTTGATCTCCTTCGACGAAAATCCATCGGAAAGATTCGCTTGCCCATTTCTTAGGCCCAATTATACAGTTGACATTTTACCCGCATTAATTTGTAATGAAAAAAATAGCTACTTTTCAACTTTATCTAAGTTAACCCAATCGCAAACCTCAACCTTCTGCGTGGAAATCATGGTCTCATGTCTCCAGAAGGCGCAAAGCGCAAAGCCTCCGTGGATCTCTGTATCCTCTCGGGGCTTTTTTTGGGCTTGGTTCTAACTTCGCCCACAAACCCCTAAGCGGCTAATTTCAAACAATTCCGCGGCCGTGCTGGATAATCCGTCCTATCCAAGAGAAATTCGAAAAGGTCGTTCGGTTTAGCCTCAAACAATCGTTCTGCAGCCGTTGTTCCGTCCCGCCTTCTGATGTAATAGTTGTGCATGACCGTAAGGGCTTGCAAATGTCGATTACTCAGTCGATGAATACCTTGATGACGAAGAGCCAGTTGCGCATTCCTCCCTTCAACGCAGGAACTCGATCTTTGAAAAATTTGAGCACAATCCCTGGCGGCTTTCTCCAGTTTCTCTATTTCAAAATCCGAACTTCCTTCACCGAGGTCTTCAAGTCTGTTAATAATCGATAACAACTCTTGGGCTTTTTCAAAGAGATCGGCTTTGCGGTCAACATCTCTCTCCTTACTTGCTGCCAGTTTTAAATAATGGCCCGGGATCAGATAGCTGGTCATCAATCGCTTGTCCTGATCCGACAATTGCATGTTTTCAAGGTAAATATCGACCATTTTAAAGAAAAAAGCGATTGTGGCAACCATGTCACACATAACACGTTGGGCTTTATTGACGCGCTCCTTGCACCGATCTGAAAGGTCGGTGGTCGCCTTATGGATTTCATCAAAGCAGTCTGACAAAAGTTCGGAAACGGTTTCGGAATCCTGTTTTTGGCCGGTTTTCAGGTTGTATGGATGATAAACTTTTCCGATTTCAGCCTTTGCATTTCGAACCGTTTCGTAATTTAATCGGGCTTGTTCTAAATTTTCTTTGATCTGCTGCTCTTCTTGTTTCGCTCGCTCAATTCTTTCTTCAAAATGCGGTCTGCGTCCCCGTGGACGTTTTTCAGCGGCGTCGAATTCTTCTTTTTTGCTCTCTATCTTGAGGGTCTGTTTGATCGCGTTCTCGTGTTCTTTTTCGGCTTTTCTTACTTTTGCCATCAAGGCACCGCAAGTCCCTCTGCCAATTTCATAAATGACGTGGAAACAGTCTGGTGAATGATGAACTTTCAGACCTTTTAAGGCGTGACTGATCAGACTGCGACCCTCATCACTGGACACTTGAATGACTTCAACCGGTAAATTCTCGAGCGCATCACGAACTGCTTCATCCCAGGTTTTGGTCTTGCGATCCATGGCGTATTTTTCAACAAGGATAAAATTTGACACCGGTTCAATGGCAACAAGACAAATTTCAGGATGAAAGGTCTCATCCTCGCAAAGTGTGATTGCTTTTACCGGCATTTGTTGACCAAGTTTTTTACCCTCGATTTTACCAAACTGGATAATGTTGTCATCCAGCTGTTTAGACACTCTGCGCTGAGATGAATAGGATGACGCCACAAATGGGGACAAGCCTGCTTTCACCAAAAAATCGCTGACATTGTGGATGCTGGCAGTTCCATCTTTTGTAAACGATACGTGGGCGGCTGTTACCAGCCTATGCAAAAAAGCAATTCCAACAGGATTTTCAAAGAACTCAATCAAGACAGGGTGAGCATCGATGCTGTTTTTCCTGGCAAGCCAATGCCGCAGTGTTGACCGAGGGACGTCGGTTCTTTTTGCGAAATCACGCTGGCTAATGGTTTGATCCCTCGCTTCATAAGCAGAAACCAGTTTCGCCGCATCAGCTCGCTCCCATTTGTCTTTTCCGATTGCTACGTCAGGTGATTCGATATATGATGTTTTCAAGGCTCGATTTGGTATTTTTTATTGAAAATAAATCAGTTCGCACTCATTTATTTTCTCCTACCAAATCGAGCTTAAAATGTCCCGTACTT
>Ga0233431_1005766_pt1 | contig 11675 bp, 10 predicted proteins | sample SI_118_April2016_FD_179867 | JGI IMG/M metagenome (GOLD analysis project Ga0233431, IMG submission 179867) | Seawater microbial communities from Saanich Inlet, British Columbia, Canada - SI_118_April2016_200_MG | ecosystem: Environmental > Aquatic > Marine > Inlet | place: Canada: British...
TAGGCCGCCATCGACGCCAAGCTGATGGAGGAAAAGGTTGATGTGACCTTGCCCGTCCGTCCCGAACGCGAAGGGCGCATCCATCCCATCAGCCAGACCATCGACGAAGTTGTCGCCATCTTCGGCGAAATGGGTTTCACGGTGGCCGAAGGCCCCGACATCGAGGACGACTGGCATAATTTCACTGCCCTGAACATTCCGCCCGAGCATCCAGCCCGTCAGGAACACGACACGTTCTATATGCCCGGAGCCAGCGATGATGAGGGCGACGGGCAGCGCATGGTTTTGCGCACCCATACTTCGCCGGTGCAAATTCGCACCATGCAAAAGACGCAGCCACCGATCCGCATTATTTGTCCGGGGCGCACCTACCGCTGTGATTCGGACGCCACCCATTCGCCGATGTTCCATCAGGTTGAAGGGCTGGTCATCGACAAGACCACCCACATGGGTCACCTGAAGGGTTGCCTGATCGATTTCTGCCGCGCCTATTTCGGCGTTGACGATTTGCCGGTTCGTTTCCGGCCCAGCTATTTCCCGTTCACCGAACCGTCCGCCGAAGTGGACATTGGATGCACACGCGAGGGTGGCCAATTCCGCATCGGTCACGGCGATGACTGGCTGGAAATTCTTGGTTCCGGGATGGTCAACCCGGCCGTTCTTGAAAACTGCGGTATCGATTCGACGATTTATCAGGGTTTTGCCTTCGGTGTCGGGCTGGAGCGCATCGCCATGCTTAAATACGGCATTCCCGACCTGCGTACGTTCTTCGACTCCGACCTGCGCTGGCTTCGCCATTACGGCTTCAAGGCGCTGGACGTACCCAGCATGGTGGGAGGGCTGAACCGATGAAGTTCACACTAAGCTGGCTCAAGGAACATCTGGATACCGAAGCAACCATCGACGAAATCGCCGACAGCCTGACCATGCTGGGCATCGAAATCGAAGAGGTCGTGGACCGCTCCGAGGGTCTTGAGAAATTCGTGGTCGCCGAGGTGCTGGAAGCGACACAGCATCCCAACGCCGATCGCCTGCGCCTGTGCAAGGTTAATTTCGGTGAAGGAGAAACCGAAGTCGTTTGCGGCGCGCCCAATGCGGTGGCCGGAATGCGGGCGGTATTTGCGCAGGCCGGAATGTATATTCCCGGCATCGACGTGACCCTGAAAAAAGCCAGCATCCGCGGCGTCGAAAGCAACGGAATGCTTCTGTCCGAGGATGAAATGGGCATCGGCTCGGATCACTCGGGAATTATCGAGTTGCCCGTGGATACGCCCGTGGGCGTGCGCGCCATTGACGTCATGGGTCTCTCCGACCCGGTTTTCGATGTCGGCATTACGCCAAACCGGGGAGACTGCCTGGGTGTGCGCGGGATCGCGCGCGATCTGGCAGCCGCTGGTCTGGGCACGCTGAAACCGTTGGATACGTCACCTGTTCCTGGCGGCTTCAAAAGCCCCATCGACGTGATTCTTGATTTCCCCAAAGGCATGGAAGACGCCTGCCCGTATTTCGTCGGACGCTATATCCGCGGCGTCAAAAACGGCGAAAGCCCGCAATGGGTCAAGGACCGACTGGTCGCCATCGGATTGCGGCCAATTTCGGCTCTGGTCGACGTGACCAACCTCTTGACCGTCGGGCTGTGCCGCCCCTTGCATGTGTTCGATGCCGACAAGGTGCGTGGCAATATTCGTCCGCGTCTGGCCCGCAAGGGTGAGACCATTGACGCCCTTGACGGCAAGACCTACGAGCCCAACGAGGAAATGACGGTCATTGCCGACGATGAAGATCCCGAGGCCTTGGGCGGCGTTATCGGTGCCGAGCGTACCGGTTGCGGCGAGGACACCGTCAATGTCTTTATCGAATCCGCCTATTTCGATCCCATTCGCACGGCGACGACGGGGCGCAAACTGAATTTGCAGACCGATGCGCGCTTCCGTTTTGAACGTGGCATCGATCCATCGTTCCTGATTGATGCGGTCGAGATCGCCACCCGTCTGATTCAGGACTGGTGCGGCGGCGAGGCTTCCGAACTGGTTGTTGCCGGAAGCGAGCCCGACTGGCGGCGCGAGATCACGTTGCGTCCGGAAAGGGTCGCGGGTCTGGGTGGTGTCGACGTGCCGCGCGCCGAAATCGAAAGTATTCTCACCGCGCTGGGCTGCGGCGTCGAGGCCGACGGCGATAACCTGAAGGTCGCGGTCGCGCCGTGGCGCAACGATATCGTCGGCGAACCCTGTCTGGTCGAGGAAGTGATCCGCGTTTACGGCTACGACAACATTCCCGTCGTGCCCATGGAGACGGAAACGACATTGCCTCATCCGGCCCTTAGTGCCGAACAGCGCCGCCGGGCGGATGTGCGGCGAATTCTGGCAAGCCGTGGAATGGTAGAGGCCGTAACCCTGTCATTCATGCCTTCGGGGCAGGCGGATTTGTTCGGGGTGGTTCCCGATTCGATCCGGCTGGTAAATCCGATCAGCAGCGATCTGGACGTCATGCGCCCGTCAATTCTTCCCAACCTGATCGCGGCGGCCGGGCGTAACGCAGACCGTGGCGTTTTGCAGGCCGCGCTTTTCGAACTGGGGCCGCAATACGCGGGCGACAAGCCGGATGACCAGATGATGGTCGCTGCGGGCCTGCGTTCGGGGCGTTCGGGGCCGCGTGATTGGGCCCAACCGCCGCGTGCCGTCGAAGTCTTTGACGCCAAGGCCGACGCTATTGCCGCTTTAGCGGGGGCGGGTGCGCCGGTGGACAAATTGCAGGTCACCGATAATGCGCCCGGCTGGTATCATCCGGGGCGTTCGGGATGCCTGTGCCTGGGGCCGAAGGTGGTGCTGGCGTGGTTCGGCGAAATTCATCCGCGCGTGCTGAAGGCCCTGGACGTGAAAGGGCCGATGGTTGGTTTCGAGGTGTTTCTCGAGCAGGTTCCCAAGGCCAAACGTCGCAAAAGCGCAACCAAGGTGTTCCTCGAGCTTTCGCCCTTCCAGCCGGTCGAGCGCGATTTCGCTTTCGTCGTGGATGCGGGTGTGCCAGCCGCCGATGTTCTGCGGGCCGCCAGAAGCGCAGATACGAAACTGATCTCGGATGTTCGGGTGTTCGACGTGTTTGAAGGCGGGTCCCTTGATGCGGGCAAGAAATCGCTGGCCATCAACGTCGTGCTTCAGCCGACGCAAAAGACGCTGACCGACAGCGAGATCGAGGCTGTCGCGACTCAAATCGTCATTCGCGTCAACAAGGCTACCGGCGGAACGTTGCGCGCCTGAAAATCATAGGCGCTCGGGCCTGTCAGTCGTCGAACCGCACCAACGATCCGGTGATTACTCGTAATTGCTCGCCGTTGCGGATGCGTGAAAAGCGCAGGTCCAGGCCCTTTTCCCTCAGGGTGCGCTCGTATATTTGCAGCTCGTAACCACCGTCTTCAATGATATGAAGCGCGTGAACGGTCAGGGTTTTACCCTGAATTCTGGCCCATACGTAGGGCTCGCCCTTCAGCGGGTCCAGCGGGACCGCATTGCCGAATTTGTCGCGCTGCATCGCCGAGGCGTAAATGTTCTCGCGCTTCGTCGGTTTGAAGGTGATGGAATAGCTTTTGCGTTTCCGCCGTCCGTCGGCCTTGCGGGTAAAAGTTATCCAGTCGAGGGAAAAAGCGCCCGCACCGGCGTCATCGATGTGAACGCTCAGATCTCGCTTGGAGAGTCCCTCATCCGACGTTGAAATCGCACTTCCGGAATAACGACCGAAAAATGCATCGATGGCTGCATCCGAGGCCTGCGCCGGGGCGCTGAAAACACTCGCGCCAAACGCCATAACAACCAGAATCGCGCGAATTCCAATCATCTCATCATCCCTCGAAAGGTCCAAAGCAAGCCGATGCTCGAATCGATACTAAGTATGATAGATAATCATTGTCCAACGCAAAACAATCGGTGTCCGCGACCGACATTCAGAAGCAACGGAATTCAAACCGAGACCCAACATTATAATTTATCGGGTATTGAAATACTGTTGTTTTGTCCGGTTTCCCGGTAATCTTTCGGAAGGATGAGGAATAGGGAGAGGCCCGCAGGGTGAAACTGTGGGTTGGATGACTTTAAATGAGTGACGCTAACGCCAGTTACGAAGTCTGCATTTTGGTCGGCGAACGATGGGAGATTCATGCTCGCCATCCGGTTACCGGCGCCAACGCGGCGATCGAGGAAGCAAAGCAGCTTTCGCAAAGCTCCAAGGCGATGGTGAAGGTGGTTCGCGAGGTTTATGACGACGAGACAGGCCTGTACAAACAGGTCGTCGTTTTCAAAAGCGCCGGATTGGCTGCAGCCACCAAAGCGGAACAATCCTCACCGTCGGGCGGCGGATCGGGTTCCGGCCGTTTTGAAAGTCAATCCGGTGGTCGCGGAGGCGACAACTTATACAGTTCATGGGCCGACGACGACGACGATGACGACGACGACGACCTTTACGACGGCGCGGCGGGGCGCCGCGGCCGTGCGCGCCGGGGGAAGGGAAAGGCTCCGACCGTTGTTACCGTTCCCGGCCTCTTTTTCCGGGTGTTCATATACATCCTCGTGGCGTTGGGATTGGCCGCGCTTGTGACCGGGTTGTTGCCGGTTTTCGCACCGAAACTAGCGGCACGGAATATCGCGGTCATGGGCGCCGGTGAAGCAAATGCGCTGTTCGTCGTCTTCATTACGACGTTTCTTCTCAGTTTCGGGGTGCTTGCCCTGATTTTCCTGAACGGAATTCAGATCGTGGCCTCGCCGCGACGGCCCCGTGCCCCGGCGCGCGCGGCGGCCCCGGCGCGCCCAACCAAGATTCGCCGCAAATTGGCGCAGCCCAAAGAGGACATCCTCAAGGCCTTGCAAGAATCCGATAAGGAGCCTCCACCGCCGCCAGACGTTTCGGAAGAGGCTCCGGAGGAAGAAGAGGCGCCCGAGGTGGAGAACATTCTCGAGGCCGAGCCAGAGCCCGAACAGGAGGCGAAAGAGCCCCTAACCGCCGCCGGCGAGGCTCAGAAGTCGAAGATGACGACGTTCGTCGGTGCCGCCGCCGAGGAAATCCGGGCATCGGGTCCGGTCGACGCGTTTTCGCGATTCGGCATCAATCTTTATGTTGCCGGCGCGGTAGACTCGCTGGCCACCACCCAAGGTCTGGAAGCAAGCGATTCCCATACCATTTTGTCGGAGTCCGTTCAAAGCCTTGGCACGCCAGCTTCGATGGCGGGTAAATTCGCCGATGGCGCGGCCGATTATTTGATGCAGCCGAAGTACGTCGAAATGTACGAAGCGGGGCGGCAGTCGATGATGGCGTTCCTGGAGGGCGACACCGAAGGTTCCCACCAGCTTACATCGGCCCTTGAGAATTGGCGCAACCCGGCCAAAGCCGAAGAACATTCCGGTCCGCTCGCCGTGTTGTTCACCGATATCGTCGGATCGACGAGCATGACCGTCAGCGTCGGAGATGACGCGGCCCAGTATGTGGTGCGAACCCATAACCGGATCGTGCGATCCGCGCTTACCAATTTCTCGGGGCGCGAGGTGAAACACACGGGCGACGGCATCATGGCGTCCTTCGCGACGGTTTCCAACGCGGTGGAGGCGGCCATCGAAATGCAGGAACGGGTTATCGCCAACAACGCCGCCGAAGGCGATATTCCGCTTCACCTTTGCATCGGGATCAACGCCGGTGAACCGGTGGTGGAAGACGACGATCTGTTCGGTGTTACCGTGCAGCTTTCGGCGCGCCTGTGTGCGGTGGCGGAATCCGACGAGATCATCGTTTCCGAAGTGGTCAAGGGCCTTTGCACGGGCCGCCCGATCAAATTCGAATCCCGCGGCACGCGGGAAATGAAAGGCTTCGCGGACCCGGTTCCGGTCTACGAAGTGATTTGGCAAGAAGGTAAATAACGCCTTGTCGGGTGCTATCTTCGGCCTTGGGCCGTTGGTGGCCGGAAACGTCCGAGATAGGTCGGAAGAATGGTTTCCGCCGATGTCGCCCCGACGCCCAGATCCTTCAGGCCCAAGGCATCCTCCGCAACCAGATTATCGGATTGCAGCAGCTTGACCTGATCGCGCGTCAAAAGCGGATTGGGCAGCTTTTCAATGAACCAGGCCTCAAATGCCGCAATGGCGAAGGGCACGGGAACCAGCAGCCGCGAACGCTTGGTTTCGGCCATGACAAGTTCCATGATTTCCTTGAAGCTGTAGACCTCCGGCCCGCCGAGTTCATAGGTTTTTCCCGCCGTATTTTCATCGTCGAGGATGCCCGTGATGGCGGCTGCGACGTCGGCCACGTAGACCGGCTGGAAACGCGTGCCGCCGTCGCCAAAGAAATCGATCGTCGGCCCACCTTCTGAGGCGGAAACAAAGCGTGGCAGCCCAGGGCAGCCGAATACGGGCAAAATCGGCGTTATCTGGGAGATGGCGGCAAACGTGTTAAAGAACTTGTCCTCGGGTCCGAAAACCACACTGGGGCGCACGATGGTCGCGCCGGAAAAGGCCGCTCGTGCCGCTTCCTCGCCCGCCGCCTTGGTTCTTGCGTAGGCCGACGGGGATTCCACATCTGCGCCAATGGCGGAAATCTGGACCAGTCTTTTGACCCCGGCTTCGGCGGCTGCCTTCGCCACATTGGCAGCGCCTTCGACGTGGATTTTCTCAAACGTGCGTTTGCCCCATTCCGACAGGATGCCCACGAGATTGACAACGGCGTCGGCGTCCTGAACCGCAGCCGCAACGGAATCGGCATGACAGATGTTTGCCTGAAGCGGGACGACCTGACCGACGCCGCCCGCAGTTTTGAGGAACAACGCCGTTTCAATGTCGCACACCGCGACACGGACGATATAACCTTCCGTCGCCAAACGTTTGACGAGATGCCGCCCAAGAAATCCCGACCCGCCAAATACGGTTACCACACGACGGCCCATTGCTTTCTCCTCGTCAAGAAATTGTCGTTTGCGCCCAAACCCGACCACGCCCACGGTGGGGGACAGATTACCACTTTTGGCCCGAATGTGACGGCTTTTTGTGGTTCATCAACCGTCGTTGCCACAAAGCCGGTTGACATCGTCATCCTATGGCATTAACGAACCCCCTGCCAGCCGGTTTCGGCAGGTTTTTGTTTTGTGCCCAGGTGGCGGAATTGGTAGACGCGCAGGTTTCAGGTACCTGTGGCCGCAAGGTCGTGGAAGTTCGAGTCTTCTCCTGGGCACCAAATTTTCAAATTTTTTCCCCGCAAAGGGGCATCGCGTGACGAACGATCTCAAATCAGCGCAAGTCCATATCGGAGATCTTCCGCCAGGACTGAACTTTGGGACCTCGGTTGCGGTGGATACCGAAACCATGGGTCTTAATCCGCATCGCGATCGGCTTTGCGTGGTCCAGCTTTCGGCGGGCGACGGCGTTTGTCATTTGGTTCATTTTCCCGAACCGCATTACGATGCGCCTAATTTGAAAGCGCTATTGACCGACGCAAGCGTGACCAAACTGTTCCACTTTGCGCGTTTTGACGTGGCCGCGATCCACAAATATCTGGGGGTGATCTGCGCCCCGGTCTATTGCACCAAGATCGCATCCAAAATGACGCGCACCAACACCGACAAGCACGGCCTGAAAGATTTGTGCAGGGAATTGCTCGGCGTTGAGGTTTCCAAGGAACAGCAGTCGTCGGACTGGGGGGCCGCCCAATTGACTCCCGAACAGGTGAAATACGCGGCGGGCGATGTTCTTTATCTGCATCGGCTGCGCGAGATACTTGACGCGTGGCTGGCCAGGGAAGGGCGCACCGAGCTGGCGCAAGCCTGTTTTGACTTCCTGCCGGCTCGTGGCGAACTGGATCTGTTGGGCTGGGACGATCCTGACATTTTCCATCACTGAGCGCTTCACAAATAAGCCGTAACCGCGCTGTTTTATTGACGATTCAAGGCCTTGGGCGCATACTCCGCCGGTTGGTGCGGGACGGTATTCATTCATCCGTGACGAAGCTGATCAGATGGGGCTGCGTGATGCCGTAGCCAAACCGATAGGCGCAAATGGACGGAAAACGTAAATGACCTCTTCTGGCGCGCCCGGGCAAATTGGCGACAAGAATGCCGATTTGGGCCTGGAATCGGCACGTCGCGTCTTGCGAATCGAGGCCGAAGGGCTGGAGGCGCTGGCACGTTCCATCGGCGCGCAATTTAGCGCGGCGCTGGACCTGATCGACGGCTTGCGCGGGCGGGTGATCGTTTCCGGCATGGGAAAAGCCGGGCATGTTGGCCGCAAAATCGCTTCGACCTTGGCTTCCACCGGAATGCCCGCGTTTTTCGTTCATCCCGGTGAGGCCAGTCACGGCGATTTGGGCATGATTGTCGAGGGCGATGCCTTGTTGGCATTGTCTAATTCCGGGGAAACGTCCGAGCTTGTCGACCTTATTGAATACGCCAAACGGTTCAATGTTCCGATCATTTGCATGACGAGTTCGGTCGACGGGGCGTTGGCCAAAGCGTCCGAGGTTGCGCTCCTGCTTCCGGGTCGGATCGAAGCCTGCCCGATGGGGTTGGCGCCGACCACCTCGACGACCATGATGATGGCGCTGGGCGACGCGCTTTCCGTGGCATTGCTGGAACGCAAAGGTTTTTCCGCGGAAGACTTTCATGTGTTTCATCCCGGCGGTAATCTTGGCCGCCGGTTGCTAAAGGTTTCGGACCTGATGCACGAGGGCGACGACCTGCCGCTGGCCAGCGCCGACGCGACCATGGCGGATGCGTTGATTGTAATGACCGCCAAGAGCTTTGGCTGCATCGGCATTATCGATGACGCGGGTGTGCTTCTGGGGATTGTTACCGACGGCGACCTTCGCCGACACATGAGCCCCGATCTTCTGGGTCGGCGTGTCGCCGACGTGATGACGGCGAACCCCACGACAATACGGCCCGACGCCCTGGCCAGCGAAGCCGTGCAGATCATGAATTCGCGGTCGATCACTAATCTCTTTGTTGTGCGCGATACGGCGCCGGTCGGTGTTCTGCACATCCACGATTGCCTGCGCGCGGGCGTGGCGTAGAAGGTGGCCATGAACGCACCGCACACCGATACCCAAACATGGCCAAGCGAGCCGCAGGCGGGTGTCAAGGCGCGAACCAAGTCGCGAACTCAGGCGCCCTTTGCGCCCCGGGTGGCGAAGAAATTCGGAACCGGTTACAGCCGCTTTGTCGGAATGATGAAAGTTCTGTTGCCGGTTGGGGCTGCAGTGCTGATTGTTCTGGTCGCGGCGTGGCCATATTTGCAGCCTTCCGACGGGCGTTTTCTGATCGGGTTTTCAACCATGATTGCGACTGAGACCGAAAACTCGAACATCGTCAATCCTCGGCTCGTCGGGACGGATGCTGACAACAACCCGTTTTCCATCACCGCTGACCTTGCCAAGAATTTCCGCATTCGCAAAGATTTCTGGGAGTCTGGAGAGCCGGTGGCACTGGAAATGCCCAAGGCTGACATGACCTTGGACGACGGGTCGTGGCTGGTATTGACCGCTAATACCGGGCTTCTTTCCCCGACTGAGAAAACACTCGAGTTGACCGGCGCGGTGAATCTGTTCCACGATTCTGGTTATGAACTTCGCACCGAAATGGCGACAATCGATCTGCAAGCAGGAGCCGCCCGTAGTAATGTGCCGGTCGAGGGGCAGGGGCCGTTTGGAAATCTGAATTCCGAGGGGATGAAATTGAGTGATAAGGGCAGAACCATAACCTTCACCGGAAAGGCGAAATTGGTTATCTACCCCAGTGTCGGGAAGGAAACGCCATGAGAACCGGGAAGGGACGTTTCCTTGGTTTTCTGGCGGTCTGGTTTACGGCGGCGATGATATTGCCGGGATCAGGGGCTGCCCAGAACCTGGATTTTTCAAGCTCGGATTCTGATTTGCCAATCGAGGTTCAGGCCGACGATGGCATCGAATGGCAACAGGACGGACAGGTTTTCCTGGCCCGTGGGAATGCCAGGGCGACACGAGGTGAACTTTCGATCAATGCGGATTTGCTGCGCGCCTACTATCGAAAGGGCGCAAAGGGTGGAACCGAGATTTCGCGTATCGATGCCGTGGGACGTGTGAAAATTGATTCCGGCGGAGAAAATGCCTTTGGTGAGACGGCGGTTTACGACGTCGACAAATCGATTATGGTGCTCAGCGGAAAGAAGGTTCGGCTGGTTACGGCGCAGGACGAAATCACGGCCGACCGACAGCTCGAATATTACGAATTGAAGCGTATGGCCGTGGCTCGGGGCAACGCCGTGGCGCGGCGCGCCGACCGGACACTGAAAACCGAAGTTCTCGTCGCCTATTTCAAGAACGACAAAGCTGGGAAGAGCCGCGTCCATCGGGTCGATGCATTTGATGACATTTACATTAAGACCGTACAGGAAGAGGTTTGGGCCGAACGTGGTGTTTATAACGTGGATAGTGGTATTGTCACGTTGAGCGGCGACGTGCGCATTGCGCGCGATGACAACAAGCTGGCAGGATGCGATGCCGTGGTGGATTTGAATACGGGCATCAGCAAACTGAAAAGCTGTAAAGGCAGCGGAAAGCGTGTTCGCGGCCTGTTGCAACCGAGCGAACGTGATCGCGTAAAGAAAAATTAATGACTTTTCGGTAGAACCGGCAGGGAAATGGAAAACAACAACCCGCACCATCGTGACGGCGATCCGGTTTCGGAAGCTCAGGACGGAAGGCCCCGTCTTGTCTCGCTGAACCGCGGGCTTGCGGTGAGCAACATTGGCAAGAGCTTTAAGAAGCGGCCCGTGGTGCGTGGCGTTAACCTCCAGATTCAGCGCGGCGAGGTGGTCGGACTTCTGGGGCCGAACGGCGCTGGAAAAACGACCTGTTTTTATATCATTACCGGGCTGATCTCCGCCGATTACGGAAAAGTTCTTCTCGATGGCCAGGATATGACCGACCTTCCCATGTACCGCCGGGCGCGGCTGGGGATCGGGTACTTGCCGCAGGAAGCCTCCATTTTCAGGGGGTTGAGCGTCGAAAACAATATCCGCGCCGTGCTTGAAGTGGTCGAGAAATCGCGGGATCGCCGCGAGGCCATCCTTGAAGCACTGCTGGCTGAATTCTCGATTACCCATCTGCGGCGTACGCCGTCGCTGGCCCTTTCCGGCGGCGAGCGCCGCCGCGTCGAAATCGCACGGACGCTGGCCTCCAATCCGCACTTCGTCCTTTTGGACGAGCCGTTCGCTGGCATCGATCCCATTGCCGTCGGTGATCTCCGGGAACTGGTATTTCACTTGAAAGATCGGGGTATCGGCGTCCTGATTACCGATCACAACGTTCGTGAAACGCTGGATGTTATCGATCGCGCCTGCATTATTCACGACGGCATGGTTCTGATGGAAGGGTCGCCGGCTGAAATCGTTGGAAACGACGATGTAAGGCGGGTTTATCTTGGCGACCGATTCAGCCTTTGATCCGGACACTCATCGGCGTTTCTGGAATGCGGGAACGCAAGACGGAAATCGCGTGATGATTCCGGTCTTCCGCAGCGGCGACACGGTGTCGCGCGGGGGTCTGTCATGGCATTGACCCCGCGCCTGGAAATGCGCCAAAGCCAATCGCTGGTGATGACGCCGCAGTTGCAGCAGGCGATCAAACTGCTGCAATTCTCCAACGTCGAACTTACCGCCTACGTGGAAGACGAACTGGCG
>Ga0233431_1005767_pt1 | contig 11672 bp, 11 predicted proteins | sample SI_118_April2016_FD_179867 | JGI IMG/M metagenome (GOLD analysis project Ga0233431, IMG submission 179867) | Seawater microbial communities from Saanich Inlet, British Columbia, Canada - SI_118_April2016_200_MG | ecosystem: Environmental > Aquatic > Marine > Inlet | place: Canada: British...
CGGTTGATTCTGCACTTGCTTTCTTTTTAGCCATGGGGTTCTCCTTAGTAACTCTAACTCCAGTTTGGCTAAAAAGCCTCCATTAATATTTCACTATATTTGTCCAATAACCTTTGAGGGCAAACACAAGATCAGCGCATGATCTCAACTCATTAAAAGCAACAACATCGGAAGGTGGTATTGAAAAATCATCCTTCTCAAACAATGCCTTTTCTTGTTTTGCGAGTTCATCCGTGTATTCTTCTTTTTCATCTTCTGTTTTCTCAAGAATTGTATCCATTTTTATCCTCTCTTTTTATTGCAACACTGCATCCTTATTAACAAACAAAGCTGACTTCACAAAATCATTTTTTTGGGTTTCAAAAAAGCTATTCTCTTTGAGAAGATCCACCAAACTATTAATCTCTTCTGTTGTAGCAAGAATAACTTTATCAAAACCAACAACATCCCCTCCCATCATTTTTTGTTGAATGCTTTTTCCTTCTTGCTCATTGAATGAGATTAAGTAATTCCTAGCTCGTCCATGTACATACTTAAGCGCAATAGCTTCCAAATCAGCTTGTTTATAATGTTCTCGCAAACTATCTTTTGCGCTTATCATCACGGGGCCAAAGCGTTTCGTATATATCAATATGTCATATCGTACATTTGGAACAAAAACAACTTCCGCTTGAAGATAAAAGGGCAATAACCCTTCTCGTATCAGTAGAGTAGCCAAAATATATTTAATAATAAGATTATCAAAGCTGTCATTCTTCCCCTTATGCCCATTATATTTCTTCCAACAATAATTTACATACTCAGATGGGCTTTCGTATCTAATAGCAAAAATATCTGGAAAAAGGGTCTCAAATATTTCGGATGATTTATCAGGCTTTTTTACAATTCCATACTGCTGTAAATAATCACTCATAGTATTCTCCAAACTTACATATAATGCTTATAACAAGACCTGCTGATTATAACGTCAACCCAACGACATAACATGCTCTACTTCTTCACCGTTCGATAAACTGCATACAACAACGGTTTATAAACCCGATCCAACGCCTTCGCTGCCCTTTTCACTTCACCACCAAAGCCCCGCTTGAATCGGTAAACGCCCCAGAGACCTTCGTTGCGTTGCGTACCTGTGAAATGCTTTTCGAGATGTTCTTCATCGTGGTCGGGCACGCCATAAAGATCGTAGAGTTCTGCGCCATGCTCTTTTGCCCAGCGCATCGCCTCCCATTGGATGAGATAGGTCGGCATTTTATTGCGTTCTTCGTTATTCGATGCACCGTACATATACCAGGCACGATTTCCGCTGATGAAAACCATCACCGCAGCGAGGGGCTTGCCTTCATATTCTGCGACAAGAAGCTCCGCCGCTCCGCTCGGGACGAAAAGCTTGTATGCCCGCTCATAATATTCCTTTGAGTGGACGCCAAATCCGTCCCGCCCGCCTGTGGTCTGGATCATTTCATAAAAAGCATCTATATCATCCCAAGCACGGACGCTGACACCCTTGCGCCCCGACAAACGGACGTTATATCGAGTTTTCTGCTTCATCCGACCCAAAATCTCATCATCTTCGCCACGCAGGTCTATCACGATCGTGCGCGGCGGCTGGATGGTATCACCGATCCGCCAGCCGTCGAGAGCATATTGCTGGTCAGCGGCTTCCCATTCGTCGGGTTCGACTTTCAGGAAGATGGCTTTATTCTTTTTGCAAACCCTGTCCACCTCTTCGCCGAGTTTTACGTTTTTGCGAAAAAGGCTCACAGGCGGCTTGGCGATATAGGCAATCGTCAATCCCAGCGGCAATTTGCGGAAGAGAATTTGCACGCTGAGCGGGCCAGATTCCACGCGCACGGCGTACCAGCCAAAGGCAGATTTGAGTTCGCCCCATGCGTCGCTTTGCAAAATGTGCGAGGCGGTGTAGCGGAGGGGTTTCTTTTTAGGGGGGATGAATTCGGTCATAAGATGGTTGAAGGTTTAAGGTTAGAAGGTTGAATGTAGGGGCGACCCGTTAGGATAATAGCAGAAAAAGCACAGTAAACAGAGAAAGCTCACAAAAAGAGTAATTTACCTAAAAATCACAAAGGGTCGCCCCTACGCCAAAATGCAAATCTGCATTGCACCTAACAGATGCATTGCAGATGGGTTATACAAGTCTACCCGAAGTGCAATGCATCCAAAAGCAGATGCAACGCACATCTAGCGGGGATTTTTTATTTCGGCTCCGGGAACATGCTCATCGAGGGAGCTGACAATCGCATCTGCTGCGCCTTGCCGAGAGAATGTGTCCAAACGCCGAACAAGTTCAAATAGAGGGGCGTGCCCGAGCTTTTCATCCCCATCCAGTTGAAAAATGTCGGGATGCTCGGTTTGGTCGTAGCTAGTTTCCGCTTCCCACAAAATTTCGGTCATTTTTTCGCCGGGGCGGATGCCTGTAATTTCGATCTCGATATCTTCATCGGGTTCCAGCCCTGAAAGCCGAATTAGGTCTTTGGCAAGTCCTAAAATGCTGACCGGCTCGCCCATATTAAGCACAAAAGTTTCGCCGCCCTCTCCCATCGCCGCCGCCTGCAAAACGAGATGGACGGCTTCGGGGATGGTCATAAAAAATCGTTCCATATCGGGATGCGTGATGGTGACGGGACCGCCGAGGGAGATTTGCCGTTTAAAGCGCGGGATGATGCTACCCCGACTGCCCAGCACGTTCCCGAAGCGGACGACGGTAAACGCCCGTGATTTTTGCTTGGCAGCATCCAAAACCAGCATCTCGGCGAGACGCTTAGTTGCGCCATAAACGTTCGACGGACTGACAGCCTTATCGGTGGAGATCATGACGAGGCGTTCAATATCGCTGCCGAGAGCCGCATCCACGAGACGCTGCGTGCCGAGGACGTTGTTGGTGATGGCTTCTTCGATATTGGTGCGGGCTTCCATGAGCGGGACATGCTTATGCGCAGCCGCATGAAAGATGATCTGTGGCTGATATTTGGCAAAGATACGTTCAAGACGGTCTGCGTGGCGAATATCGGCGATGACGGGGGTAAATTTGATCGTGGGGTAATCTTCTTTTAACTCGATGAGGGCTTCAAAAATGCTATTTTCGCCATGCCCAAGAAGGATGACTTCCTCTGCGCCCCAACGGGAAATTTGACGACAAAGTTCGCTACCGATAGAGCCACCCGCCCCTGTGACGAGTACTCGTTTCCCCTTCAGTGATGCGCCGAGGAGCTTCTCGTTTGTGCGTGCGGGCGGACGGCGGAGAAGGTCGGTTATGTCTACATTGCGCAGACGACTGACGTTGATCTTCCCGCCGAGCAATTCATAGATGCCGGGCATCGTGCGAAAAGGAACATCTGCTTTTCGGCAAGTGTCAGCGGCTTCACGCACAAATTTACCTGGCAGGCTGGGAATGGCGAAAATGACTTCATCAACTTGATGATTTTCGAGCACACGGGCTAAGTCATCGAGTCTGCCGATGATGGGCACGCCGTAAATTTCCTGTTTTTGTTTGGCGGCATCGTCATCGAGAAAACCGATGGGGCGATAGGAGATTTTATCCGTGCGCTGCATCTCACGTACGACAAGCGCGCCCGCATCCCCTGCACCGATGATGAGGGCTTTATGCCCATCACCATTCGATGATACAGAACCTTGTTCTGCAAGGATACGTAAGGCAAAACGTGAACCGCCGATCAAGACAAGTGAAAGTAACCAGTCTATGCCAAGCGCAGAGCGGGGCATCCCCGGGCGAATAAATTCTGCGCTAAGCAAAAGAAGCATCACACCCGATGCAGCGACAGAAGCTGTGGTCACGGCAAAGGCGATCAATTTCAGTTCGTTGACGCTGGCGTAAATCCACATGCGACGGTACAGCCCAAAGAAATAATAAGTGGGGGTTTTGATAAGCAGCGCAACGCCTGCCATCACCCAAATTGCAGGGGAATAAAAGGGGAGTTCGCCTACATCCAGCCGCAACGCAAAACTGCCCATGACCGAGATCACGATCACGAGCAGGTCACCGATGAGAACATAGCGGTTGCGGAGGCGAGGCTTACGGGAGGGTTTTGTCAAAGGGGTGGGGCTCCGAGTATTAAGTTTTCAGTGGTCAGTAGTGTGTCAGTCACTGATTACTGAATACTATATACTGATTATTGGCTCTTCATCCATTCAGCGGTCATTCTCATACCATCAAATAACGCCGTCTGTGCTTCAAAGCCAAAAGTTTGATTCGCTTTATTTGCGCTGCCCACCGAGCGGTAGATGTCACCCGCACGGGCGGGACCGAAGAGGGGTTCCGGGGCATCGGGGAAGATTTCGGCGAGGTTTTCGACCAGATTCAAGATACTGGTTTCTTTTCCTGTGCAGATATTGAAAATCCCTCCCGCCGCTTCAGGGCTGGATGCTGCCATCAAGTTGGCACGCACCACATCGCCGACATAGATCAGATCACGGGTTTGACCGCCGTCTCCGTTAATGGTGACAACTTGGTTATTCATCATACGACTGATAAAGATAGGTACGGCAGCGGCGTATTGTGAATCGGGAGCCTGACGGGGACCGTAGACGTTGAAATAGCGGAGGGCGGTCACGTCCAAGCCAAAGGATTGGGTAAAGAGTTGGGCGTAGACTTCGTCAATACGTTTCGAGGCCGCATAAGGGGAAAGATAAGGTTCCGGCGGAACTTCTTCAGTGAGGGGGAAGGCATCCGCCTCGCCGTAGACGGCTGCGCTGGATGCGAAAACGACTCGTTTCACATCCGCTTTTTGGGCGGCTTCGAGGAGCATCCCTGTGCCGTTAACGTTGACGTCAAGGCAGGCAGTTGGCACATCCATTGATTGGGGGACCGAAACAAAAGCCGCTTGGTGAAAGACCAAATCCACGTCCACGAGCGAAGCGGCGAGCGCATCTGCGTCTCGAATATCGCCCTCGATGATTTCCATATTCAATTTGGCGATATTTTCTCGTTTTCCCGTTGAAAAGTTATCGAGAACACGAACTTTATCGCCGCGCTCCAATAGCGCTCGCACAATATGCGAGCCAATAAAACCCGCCCCACCTGTAACGAGTGAAGTTGTCATTTAGCGTCCTTTGAATCCAAAAACCGTACCGAAGGTACGAAGCAAAATGGTAATATCCATCCCTACGGTGCGATGTTTAATATAGTAAAGATCATATTCCAGCTTTAGGCTGGTGCCAAATATAGTAGAGGCATAGCCATGCGTGATCTGTGCCCAGCCGCTAATGCCAGGTTTGACAAGCAAACGTGCCCTATAAAAAGGAATCTCGCGCTGAAATTTTTGCACCAACTCTTCACGTTCAGCACGGGGCCCTACAAGACTCATCTCCCCACGTAAAACATTGAAAAATTGAGGGAATTCATCGAGTCTCGTTTTTCTCAAGATATTGCCAACCCGTGTAACTCGCGGATCGTTTTCTTGTGCTAATTGTGCTACACCATCGGCTTCTGCATCTTGTCGCATTGTGCGGAACTTGTAGAGCTTGAAGGCTTCGCCCCCTTTGCCAAGGCGGTCTTGCCCGTAAAAGATGGGAAATCCCGTTTCAAGCACAATAGCCAAGCTAATGATGGGCGCAGTCAGCAAAAATATGATAACGCCAACTATGCTACCAAGAAGATCGACTACCCTTTTACCTAGCTCATAAAAAGCACTTACACGCGTTTCATCAATAAAAGAGCGGATAAGCCAATCTGTTTCAAGATGATGAATAGGTACGCGTCCCGTGATCTCTTCAAACATGGTGGGCATTCTTGTTACAAAAATGCCGCCCTCTTGAATATCCAAAATAGTCTGAAAAGTACTGCCCATCATGGAGCCAGTAATCGCAACTACGATATCACTTATATTCTGTTCTTCGATAATCTTAATCAAATTTTTGTTGCTACCCAAAACACGATGACTTTCTATAGTTGAACCAATTTTGCCAGGGTCGTCATCCGTATAGCCAAGCAAATAAAAAGGTTTCGGGACAAGTTCTTCATAGGCTTTTGCTAAAGTGGCTCCGGCTTTGCCCGCACCCACGATCAAAACGCGACGCGCCAACCCTTGTGAGGTGTAAAGCCGAATAAAAAGAGAACGCCAAAGCCAAGTTAGCAACGCGGCAAAGATCAAAAATGCCCCGATCACGATACGAGGCAGAGAAGATGTTGGGTTTCTCACCGTCATAAAGAGCAAAGCATAAGCAATAAAGCCGATCACCGCCGCGATAAGAATACCGCGCTGTGTTTTCTTTCTATTTGCCGCAATAATAGGCTCATAAATTTCTATCAAAAGCAAAAGCCAGATCAAAGGCAATAGATAAACCCAAACTTGAATTTCAATGCTAAAAATCCGCTCAGCTCTCTTCTCTGTAATTCCTGTAGCAAGCAGAGCTTGCCATGAATATTCTCTCCAAACATAAATCGAGAGTCCTAAGGCGATAATCGAAGCCAACAAGTCACCTAAAAACAGAATCACACGTTGTTCGAGATTCCCCAAATGTATTGTTTTAGAACGAGAAAAATTTTCAGCCATTATTTACCCTAAAAGAAGTAAGCGTGCTCCACAAAAGCCCGCTGCCCCATGAGATATGCATCGTTGCAATAGCAATTGGCAAGCCCAGCATTCTTTTTCTAAGAGCTGCAAAAAAAAGAATAAAAAAGTATAGGAAAAGTTCCAGCACCAACACAAGAAAGAAAAGAGGGAAAAAAGCACCCAATATAAGCCAGAATAAAAGGCTCAAAACAAAGACAGGGGGCAAAAACTGCCGCCAACGCAAAGTGGATGGGTAGCGTTGCAGCATTTTCCATTTCCAGAAGCCATAGTTGAAATATTGTTTAGCAAGCCGAGCAAAGGTAGGGCGCGCAAAATAGACAGATCGGATGGCGGGATCCAGCCAAATTTTCCCGCCAGATTGACGGATGCGCACATTAAACTCGTAGTCTTCGTTGGCGAGCAGGGTTTCATCAAAAAGACCAATACGCTCGATCAGTTCCCGCCGAAATGCGCCAAAAGGGACCGTATCCACGATTTGGGCTTGCGTGGCATGCCGATAAAGCGCATCCCCGACCCCAAGCGGATGCGCCGCCGCCGCCGCTATGGAGGCAGCTACCCACCCCTCCGCACCCGGACGAATATCCCAAACGCCACCGACATTATCGCCAAGATCAGCGTTGAGCGCATTCACACAGCGCTCCACATAATCGGGTGCAGGCGCAGAATGCGCATCTAAACGGACAATGATCTCGCCGCGCGCAGCGTTTATCGCCAAATTTAATCCGGCCGGGATATTACGTTCAGGGCTATCGATCACCTTCACATCCAGAGCGGGATTTTCATCCTGAAAAGCAGCAACCTCCACGCGGGTATTATCTTCCGAAAAACCATCGGCAATAACCACTTCCATCTTCAAGACAGGATAAGTCTGCGCCAAAATCGCATCCAGCAAAATGCGGATGGTCTTTTCTTCATTTAGGCAGGGGACAATAATGGAAATAAGCATGGAGCAGGATTTGGTTTTCAGTAATCGGTATTCAGTGGTCAGTTTTTACGCTTTACGTCTTGAAATCAGCGTTGTTTCATCATATAACGCACGCGGTATGATGACATCGAAACTTGTGCCTTCTTTCACCTTACTACGAACGGATATTTTACCACCATGCGCTAAAACTATCTCATTTGCAATTGCTAAACCCAAGCCACTACTATGCTCACTTTTCCTACTGCGAGAAGGATCGGCTTGATAAAAACGCTCAAAAATATAAGGCAATGCTTCGGGCGGAATGCCTGCCCCTGTATCTCTGATCTCTATATGTTTCTCCCCGCCATAATCATCTGCTTTAACTTGGACAGAACCGCCAGATGGCGTATGTTTGAGGGCATTATCCACCAAATTCGTAAATACCTGTGCCAGGCGGTCGCCATCTCCCCAAACTTCAAGGTCGCCACTAACATGAATTTCCAATTTAATATTTTTCTGGCTGGCTTGCAAGGCAAATTTCTCGCTGGTATTACGCAAGAGGGCTGCCAGATCAATGGGCGCAAACGCCATCTCGACAATTCCCGCATCAAAACGCGCCAGATCAAGCAAATCGAGGGCCAAGCGGTGCATTCGCCCGGATTCATCGTAGATGACTTGGGCTGCTTGTCGCCGAGATTCAGGGGTTTCAGCCGCGCCATCGAGCAGAGCCTGCGCAAATCCCTGAATTGATGTGAGCGGCGTTTTCAACTCATGCGAAACATTCGCAACAAACTCACGTTGTGATTGTTGTGTGCTTTGCACGCGCAATACCATTTCATTAAAAGCCTGTGTCAACTCACGCACTTCTTGTGGGCCTTTTTCTGGCGTATTAACACCTTGCATGGGAACTTCGCGCGTGGCTGTCAACATTCGTTGCAAAGGATCAGCGACCCAGCGTGCCATCAAAAAAGCCAAAAGAAGAGAGAGCAAGAGAGCAATTGTGCCCGCACTCCAGAAAGGCGGCAATAACTCATCTCGCAAAACAGAGAGAATTTGCACATTCGGGCGCGGTGTTGCGACCAGCAAGCGCTGTCCATTATCCAAACGTGAAAGCGAGTACAGCCAAGCCTTCCCCGCATCATCGTTCAACATGATTTTTGAGCGCAATGCGTTCACCCGCGGGAGGGCTATCTCGCTCTCATCTGCACGAGTATCGTAGATCACCGCGCCTTTTCCATCAAAAAAGATCAAGCGTACATCAAAATTTTCATCGGCGCGTACCAAAGCTCTTTCCAACTCTCTCTCATTACTCCCCAAAAACTCATCCTGACGTCTAAGCACTACTGTTTCGATCGCCTTCAACTTCGTAATGGTTTGACGATAAAGCAGAGGGTTTCGTAAAAGATAAATAACCATCACAAGAAATACAAAACCCAAGGCTGCGAGAATGAGCAGCGCATAACTTAGCCAAAGTCGAGAACGAAGTGAAGAAAACATTTTTACCCTTTACGAAGCGTGAAAACCACTACCCGCTGAGTAGATTCTGTCACGCGAACGCGATGCGCGGGTCTGTAGCCGGGAATCCAGATAATTTCATCATCCACGCATAAAAGCGGATACCGATCTCTGGCACGGCGCGGTAATTTTTCGTTGATGAAAAAATCTTTCAGCTTCATGGATTTGCCATCCATGCCGAGGGGTTGGAATTTATCTCCCGCGCGACGCGGACGGAGAATCAGATTCTCGCCGAGCATATCCGCATCGAGCGTGACCTGAAATGGGTCGGCGTTTTTTAGCATCGGCATAGAAGAGATGTTTTGCGCCGTTAAAACCCATCCCAAGCCAATTTCTATTTTGCAAGGCAAATAAACAGGGAGTTCCTTGTCATTGCGAGGAGCATGCTCTTGCGACGTGGCAATCTCCCCTTGAATCATAGGAGATTGCTTCGCTTCGCTCGCAATGACACGAAGTTGCGGAAAACCATCGAGGGGCAGGTTTGACGAATCACCTGTTAGGTAGAGAGTATCCTGCTCTTTAAAGAGAATCAAGCCAGATACAAGGTCGATTTGCTGCGCGGATTGGGGTGAGGCGATGAATTTCGCTGCACCTTCGAGTGTAGAAAAGGAGATGTCTATCGCACCCGGGCGCAGCCTTCCCACTGCATGGCGAATTAGATTACGAATAAGGGGCGTTGAAAGTTTGCCGAAAGAGGTAAGATGGAAAGACGTGTAATGCGCGTTTTCTTCGATGAGAGTTTCTTGCCAGGTTGCGTGCGTTAGCTCAGTGATAAGAGCATGGTCGCCGTTGAGGGCTTGGCTGGTACGCTGAAGAGTTTCTCTAAAGCGCGGGTTATAGTTTTCAAGCTCAGGGATAAGATTGTGGCGGAGTCGGTTGCGAAAAAAATCATCTGTGGCATTGCTCGGGTCTTCGTGTGGGACAAGGTCATGCGCCGCACAATAAGCGACGGTGTCTTTGCGCCAAAGCTCAAGAATGGGGCGAATGAGGGGAATTTTTGGATCAAAAACGGGGAGAATTGTGCGCGGCTGAATACCTTTTAGCCCAGATAAGCCTGCGCCACGCAAAAAGTGCATTAGGACGGTCTCAACTTGGTCATCGGCGGTATGCCCAACAGCAACGGCTTGCGCCTTGTGTTTTCTAGCTTGAGCAAAAAGAAAACGATAGCGGAGATTACGCGCCGCTTCTTCGATGCTCTGCTTTTCGGATTTAGCATAAGCTGCGACATCGTCGCTTTGACTAACAAAGGGGAGCGCGTATTGCGCGGCGATGCTCTCTACAAATTTGGCATCTTCATCAGATTCGGGGCGCAATTGATGATCGAAATGCGCGACGATAAGCGGATAGCCCGCCTCGTGCAAAGTACCGAGCAAACAAAGACTATCTGCGCCGCCAGAAACGCCGACGATGATGGGGAAAGATGGGGAGAGGGTATCCATAGGAGTGTTTGCGTAGTTCGTATTGCGTAAACCTTTATCGCAAGTAGATCATTACGAAATACGTTTTACGCATTACGCACTTCATATAACTCAACCAGCACCCCACCCGTAGATTTTGGATGGATGAAGGCATATTTTTTGCCATCTGCGCCGGTACGGGGAGATTCGTTAATAAGCTGGATACCTTTTTCTTTGAGTTGAGCCATCATTGCATCAACATCATCCGTTTCAAGGCAAAGATGGTGCATTCCTTCGCCATGTTTTTCGATATATTTTGCCAAACCAGAATCATCTGTCGTTGGGCGGACGAGTTCCACTTCTGTGCCGCCAACGGGCAAAAAGGCGATCTGGGCAGATTCGGCGGGGACATCGCGCAGTTCGGCAAGCTCTAGCCCAAGAGCATCGCGCCAAAAGCTGAGGGATTTATCTATATCAGAAACGGCGACTGCGATGTGGTTGATTTTGGTAATTTTAGGCATAGGGTTTTATCCACAGATTACACAGATTTTGAAAAGAGATTATTTCCTTTTCGTTGAAATAACGCGTGTGCTAACCAGATTGGTAAAACGCTCCCAATCGGCATCGGTTTTGAAGAAGTAACGAGGGAAAATGAGCAGCATCCCACCAAGAGTGATGAGCGTAACCAAATGAGGCGTTTTGCGGAGGCGGTTGAAATCGCTCCAAAGATAAGATTTATCACCTTGAGGGAAATTATAGGTAATACCATCTTTGCTGATCTTTCCGCTCATAATGCGCTGCTCAAGTTCTGCTGTCCACATTTTGCGCGCGCCGAGATAGGAAGGGACGTAGGCTTGGTATAGAACAAGTCCCATCAGCAGAATGAGAGCAATTTCGATGATACTCCCAGCAAGATCGCCTGTTTGGATAATTTCGTTGATCGTTGTGACAGTTACCACGCCGAAGACCATCCCGACGAGGATATACATCATGCGCGATGTTCGTCCCGGCTCATTAGCGAGGCGCACGGCGTTGAAGAAGAGTTTTTTGTCGTATTTTCCGTTGAATTTTATTTGCATAAGGAAAGTATTTTCTCTCTTGTATTTTTCAATTTTTCTTTTCGTAGTATACAACAAAAGCATCTACTTATTTGTAAAAAAACAGAACGCAGATTTTACACTGTGCTGCCTCAGCGCAAAATGGAAAAATGGCATCCATGTTATAGTTCACAAAAGGAGCCAAAACCATGAGAAAAAAGCGCAAGCATTACAGTCCGGAAGAAAAAGTTCATTTACTAAAAGAACA
>Ga0233431_1005768_pt1 | contig 11670 bp, 11 predicted proteins | sample SI_118_April2016_FD_179867 | JGI IMG/M metagenome (GOLD analysis project Ga0233431, IMG submission 179867) | Seawater microbial communities from Saanich Inlet, British Columbia, Canada - SI_118_April2016_200_MG | ecosystem: Environmental > Aquatic > Marine > Inlet | place: Canada: British...
CTTTGCCTTTTATAGTATGCGCAAGGATTATCGAAGGCTTGCCCTTAATGTTTTTTGCTCTATTCAGTGCACTGCCTATTTCCCTAAAATCATGGCCGTCAATTTCAACAGCGTACCAGCCAAATGCCTTAAATTTATCCATCAGAGGTTCGAGGGCGCTAATGTTTGTGTTTAAATCATCACTCTGGTATTTGTTGTAATCTACTATGGCCACTAAATTGTCCAATTCATGATGTGCGCCAAACATCATCCCTTCCCATACCTGGCCTTCATTGAGTTCGCCATCACCAAGTAAAACGTGTGTCCTAAAATGCTTTTGCGTGCGTTTGCCTCCTAAAGCACAACCAAGGGCAAACGAAAACCCTTGCCCAAGTGAACCTGAGTTAAACTCGACACCGGGCGTCTTTAGGCGATCTGGATGCCCCTGAAGCATTCCGCCAACATGCCGCAGTTGTTTGAATTCCTCAACGCTGAAAAAGCCCCTCTGACCAAGAGCAGCATACAAAACGAGGCAGGCATGTCCTTTTGATAGAATAAATCTGTCTCTCTTGGCATTCCTAACAATATTCGGTGAAAAATTGAGTTCCTCTTCAAACAGATATGCAACAATATCAGCGGCTGACAAAGAACCTCCAGGATGGCCTGAACCGGCGTAGCAGTTCATCAAAATAATATATTTCCTAAGTTCAGCAGCAGCTTTCTCTAATCTTAGTTTTTGTTCTGGATCCATTGACGTTCCCCTTCCCCATATTCATGAGTTCAATCTCTTTTCCTTTTGAACGGGAAATCTTCGCACACCAGCTACACTCAGTTTATTTCAAATAAATCCTCAATAGAAGTTAGTCTCCCTAATGCCTGCTCATAGTTTTGGCCTTCAACAAAGACACTAGCTAACCCAGATAAGTTCGACATTGACCTTAGTCTTCCCTCATCTGGTTTATTATAGATGAACCATGAAAATAGACCTTCAATTCCCCTGAGGTCGGCCTTGAAACCGATCCTGCGAATATTCTCCTTGTTGCTAATGAATACCTTACAGAGAGCAACTTTATTTAGTTTTGGTCTCAAAAAGTCTTTTTCAGGTTCATCACCGGCGATACACTGAACCATAAATTCGAGAGGTTTTATTCCAATAGAGGCAGGGAATATTTGCAACGTGCCGTTAGGTCCGTGGAGCCTCGGGGCTATTTCTATTATTTTAAGTCCATCGTCCGTCAAAATAAAATCGCCAGCAACCGGCCCCCAGTTTATTCCAAAATCTCTCGCCACTCTTTCAAGTAAAAGGTATACATCATTTATGATCTCTTCACTCTGCTGAGAAGGGCTGACATTAAAGACCTCTACAGGATTGTAATCTTTGAATTCTTCCATTTCATCAGAAAAAAAACTATCAGCTACACCAGCACGATGAAAGTTACCATCATAAAATATTCCCTGCGCATCAATAAAGGAACCTTCCAAGGATTCTTCAAGAATTAACAGGGGGAATTTGGTTGTCTTTAAAATCGATTGATACGCGCCATCTAATTCCTGTATATGTGTTATCTTTCTAATCCCTCTTCCTCCAAAGCCATCTGGTGCTTTTAGATATACATTTTGATTATCAAATTTACGATAACAACTTCTTACCTCTTCAAGGGACGATACTTCAAAAAACTCTGCTGTGGGAATTTCATTTTCTTTAAATTGTCGTTTCATTAACAGTTTGTTGTCGCAACACATGACTGTTTTCACCGGAAGCGATGGAAGACCTGTTGCATTTGCCACTAAAGCGACAGATGGGGCTTGACTGATTAATGTAAAAATTCCCGATATCCTCAGATTAGCTTTGTTTAATAAAATCCAGGCTATTAAGCCTTGGATGTCTCTTGCATCAATATTCAGCGGGACATCAGCATCGGCGAATGCCGGGGCATCCGGATTTCGATCAGTGACGATTACTTTATAGCCAAGCTTTTGGATTCTTTGTACCGCAGGTACCTCTTGTACACCACCGCCTATCATTACAACAGATTTCATATTGTCTCCCCTCGCACAGTTTTAGTCGTTGAAAAATAACACCTGTCAGTATCCGCGATGCACTTCCTCCAAGCTTCATGTGAGTTTGATCCTGAAGCTATCAACCAACCGACAATATCTGCAACACTTTGTGGACGTGAAACAAGGTCTCCGTCTTCTTTTTCCCACTCTGTTAATATATCAGTATCCCCGGTTCCTTTTTTTAGGAGAATCCCATCATTCCCCGCATATAAGAATCGAAGTGCGTAACCTTTTTGAGGTACTGGAATGTTTTTAGTGGTAATTTGTTTCCCTGTTACTATATCTACAAGATAGCCGTAGATATCCAAACCAGCATGATGCAACAAGCGATCCATCTTTGCATCCATTAGAAAACCCATTTCAAGAAAATAAATATCTCCTGATTTTGATACGATCACATCGGCGCCAAAAAAATGATTATCTATCCCAAGAGTTGCAAGTCCTTGGTGGATTTGAGATTCAATTTGCAGAAGTTGCTGATTATTAACAACAGTATTAATATCTTCAACAAGTCGATATCCTTTAGTTAATGGTGATCCATTTCGAAATTCTACAAACTTTTCCGAATAACTGATTATGACGGGCTTTTTCTTTTGAACAAATCCATCAACATGAAGAAAAAATCCGTCAATGTATTCTTCAAGAACCAAGTCATTAAAATCGCCTGTGCATTCATATAAATATCTATTTAATTCCTCTCTACAGTCAATTTTTCTTACATTCAGTGATCCAATCCCGTCACTTGGTTTTACCACACAAGAAAATTCCACTTTTTCTAAGACCTGATCCGTTGATTCCTGTTCGTGTGGTTTGATTAAATAATCTTTAGGACATCGTATGCCTGCATTGGTTAAAATATGTTTCATTAATATCTTATTATAGCAAAGATCAACTGCCTGAATACTAAATCTGGAAAGCTTATATTCTTTACATAAACGAGATGTTGTCTTAAGAGCACCGGGATAAGAGGAATAACATAAACATCCTGCTATATTTTTGTGGTTTTTAGTTATCTTTTCCAGTATTGAATCATTGTCATGAGATGAAATCGCATAAAACTCGTCGCAGTATTTTCTGCAAAAAGCTTTTTCGTCTCTATCAAACACAATTGTTTGGAATTTCTTTTCTTTTGCTCTTTTCAGGAAGGGGTAGGTAGATTTACTTCCGCTTATAAAGATAATAGCACTCATTTTGAGGCAACCATGAAACAGGCATTTCTCATTTTGTTTTCATCAGTATAAAATCCGTGGTTTACTCCAAATACACGTTCAATGCTAAAGTATCTGCTTACCTTATCTTTTAGCTCTTCTATCATATATTCCCTAAAATGGTCAGGGTTGATCGGTGTTGCAATTCCTTCAAATGGCCTTCGCCGCAATATTGGTATTTCCAATAACAATCTTCCCTTGAGTTTTAATAAATCATACATCTTCCTTAAAAAATAATCATCATCAGGGATGTGTTCCATTGTATGCAAGGACACAATCTTATCAAAACTGTTATCTTCAAAATCAAGTTCTTCGAAACTTTTGCAGATAAAATGCGCATTCGGATTTGATGAAAATCTACCTCTCGCACCTACAATCAATTCTTCTGAAATATCAACCCCGGTACACACAACATTAACACCAGTTGTTAACAAATTAGTCCCATACCCTGTCCCGCACGCAATATCGAGGACATGATCATTTGTACCCAAATATTTTTTTGCAAACTCATAGGAATTTACTGGACGATCCGCATAATTTTGGCCTTTTCCTTCTTTTGGCCAAGCTTCTTTCATGAGCACTGCCAAATTATCAAAAGTCCTCTGATCATATGTAGGAATGTCATTGAAATATCCTACGGTTAAGTTGTTTTCTTCAACTTCCAAAAAGCCTGAAGGAGCAAACTGATACCTATTCTTAATTACTGCATCATTTAGAAAAATATCATTAAGTCGTTCTAAACAATGAATAGAAAATACCTCTGCGCCAAATCTCTCATCGAAATCATACGGAAGTAACACGTAATCAGAGCCAGTATTATCCATATATATAATCATATTCTTTATCAATGCGACATCTAGGAAGAACCATCTAATGGATGGTCGCACAATAACTTCACCCCCATAATATAACGCCGCATCGTACATCCTTTTTGTCACATTATGCACATCGCCATAAAACAATTTGACGCCATGTTTTTGGGCAAATGGTTCTATTATTTTGTTTTCTTCCATATTGGGACATATGAGAACGATTTCATCAAAAATATTAGCTGACTTTAAAATACGAATAGGATTATATTTTTCTAATGAGAATTCCAGATCTATGTAATGCATTTGAATTAGACATATTCGGCGTTTATGTTTTTGCAATATATTTTTTCCCTTTACTTAAAAAATATGGCTATTGTGTTAACTCACCAAACGTTATCGTTTCGCAAACCAATACATGCCCCTGTCGAAAACAACTATTCATACTGGTTAGATCCGCTTTCCGACAACAAGTATTTCTCTTCCAAGGCCTAATTGAGAAAGAGATTGGCATATGCGACGTCTTAGCTCCTCGCAGTTGTTATTCTTTAAATTTAACTCGAAGGTCTTGCGACGGGAATGGCAATTTCTACCAAGTTGGTCATTTCCCACATAGTTTTCTCCCATTAAGAGAAATAGTTCCATAGGAAAAGTGGATGTTTTCTCAATTATCTCAAATCCTGCGTTTTGAAGAATATGTTCAAGTGATTCAGGATCAAAATAATTGATGTGTATAGGAGGGCTAACCCACCATGGTTTAAACTCTAAAGAGTCACGCAAAAGTGATTGAAAGGGGTTGTAATCATTGGGAACCAAAACGCTTATAAGACCATTCCTTTTCAACTTAGTCCTACATTCTTTTAACACATCTAAAGGATTTGGCAGATGTTCAAGCACCTCACGCAAGTTAATAACATCAAAATCACTTAATTTTTCTGCAGTTCCATCATTAAAAACATTGTTTATTATCTCGAGACCTAACTTTCGTCCATGCTCAGCAGCATCAATCGATGGTTCAATACCGAGAACATTCCACCCCCGTTTTTTCCCTGTATCTAAAAAAAGGCCTATACCGCATCCAATATCAAGGATATCTCTGCGCCCTGGTTGCAGATATTTCTCGAATAGATCGTATTGTTCAGAAAACTGCAACCGCCACCAATCGATGTCTTCATACATGCGCTCCACATATAATGGTCTTTCAGGAACAAATTGATTGGTATAATATTCTTTCATCTCTTTTTCTGTTGGAATCGGAATTATATGTTTGAAACCGCAGGTATCACATTCAATAACATCAAATCCGTTGACGGAATCTAATATAAGCCCTGCGTGATTTTGCCACTTTTTTATTTCATCCATTTTCGGTCTCAAACCTTTCTACCATTAGACGAGACATTCTTGCTACGCCTTGCCCATCAATATACTTTCTGGCGTTGTTTGCTAATTCTGATAGCAGGGATTTATTGTTTATAACATTACTGATTCGAGTTGCTATCATTTCTGTGGTTACATGTGTGAACGCACCTAATGAAATCGCCATGCCCTCCTCCACAAAAGCTGATGCCGACTCAGCATGATCTTCAGTTAAACACAGATAAATGGCGGGAACTCCCATAGCAGCGAGTTCATAAGCAGTAACACCAAAGGAAGCCACAGCAAGGTCGCTTTGTGCCATTAGCTCTGCCATATTTTGGACATTTTCTCGCACGTCAAAGCAGTGTTTGCAAGCGGACAGCAAGTTATTAAGTTGTTTCTTGTGCTGAAATCCGGCACCTAAAACCACAGTAGCCTCAAAATCATCATCGAGCATCTCCAGAGCTTTTACTGCTTTAAGTGTCATTCCTTGTGGGTCGCTACCGCCCATGGTTACTAAAATTTTAATTGCTGATACGTCATTGGTCATTGGTGATTGGGAAATGCCATCTTGCTTCTTTCGCCATTCGGAAAATTCTTTTCGCAGGATTACCCATTCCCAACCAACGTAGAGTTCTCCTTTAAAGCCTGTCCAATCTATTCTTTTTATCTGGGGAACCGGTGGATAAAATGCCATGTCTGCTTCAAGCCTTTTATCCTCTGGATCATCGATGGTAACAATCAGTATTCCATTATCTCGCAATTCTTTCACAACCGGCCTTCTTAGCCCATCCCGCACGTCAAATACAATCATTTGGGCGCCCACCTCTCTAACGCATTCATTGAGCCAAGTTCCGTAGTTGAATGTATGATCGGTATCTCGTACAGTAATGACGTTGTAGCCTTTTTCCTCTACCATTCTAATTCCAAGTGGGCCTTTTCGCATAGCAAAGGAAATACGGCAATTGTGGATATCACGCAGCTCATCCGCAAGGGCAAGGCAACGGACAATGTGGCCAAGGCCGATTTCTGGGCTGCCGTCGCAGCGGAATAAAATGCTGGTCATTTGTGATTTGGGGCTTCGCCCGTCATTTGGCAAAGAGCAGGGGGCATGGAGTTTGGCGCATGACGTCACCTGTTCAGAGGTTTAGTAAAACCTTCGACCATGCGGAATTTTCAGGATCTCATTCCGCCTTTTCTGGCTTTTTCTTGCAATTTCTCTTGAATCCAGAGATTTGCCATAGTTTCAGAAGAAATTCCTTCCGCCGCTGAAAGCCGTTGCAATTCTTGAGCAATTTTGGGATCTATCCCTATGAAATGACGCCTTCTTTTTAGGTTAAATGTTAAGTCCGTTTCCCTGGTTTGATCCCAATAATCAACCAAATCATGAACGTCCCAAAAGCTTCCAGCCTCTTCTGCCGACTTAAAGTTTTCTGGAATGGGATCCTTCTTATTTTTTTTCATAGTATTTTCGCTCCGTTTTGGTCATGTCCCTTGAGCTGATGATTAATGCGCTGTTACTTGTCTTTCGGATAAAAAAAGTAACGAGGTATCTACCGGCTCGGCTTCTCCCCATAGCGGCATAGACATCTTCTGCTTTAACATCGCCTTTTTCAATAAAACGAATTTTGGGAGAACTATACAACGCTTCTTCAACCTCTTCTGTCAAAACCCGATGTTTGCGCCATATTTTTTCTGTGAAAACATCCAGCCAAATAATATCTTGAATTTCCAAAAAAGGTCACTCCATAGGTCATTGGTCATTAGCCTGCGGCGTCATTAGTCATTTTTTGCCGATGGTATTGATGTATTTGTTCAGTTTTATGGCGATTGTTTCAATTTCATCTTGCAGGGTTAAGTGTTCTTCATTTGTTATCAGGCCACGATTATGGGCCTTCTGAAGCCATGTTTTTGTTTCGTAGAAGGAGTAAGCATGGAGCATAGAGCTTGGAGCATGGAGTCACCTCTTTAGAGATTTGATGAAACCTGTGATCATCCTGCATTCTTGCTCCAAATTTGTAAGCAAATCTTCCATTGCCTCAGCGCTAATGAGCCCGCGTTTTGCAAAAACTATTGCCATGTTTGCGTTTTCAAACGCTGAGCGTTTTGCGATATTCAGAAAATTAGCAAACTCTTTTTTCGATAGGCTGCCTGCTCCCTCAGCAATATTATTAGAAATGCTCAACCCCGCGCCTCGAATTTGATCAGCAAATCTATATAATCTTTTCGCTTCAAGTTCATCAGCTATATCAAAGAGTCTTTCACCTATATCTATGGCTTTCTTCCAAATATCCAAATCTTGGAATCTAAACATATTTTTTCTCGGCCCGCTACTTTTATCCATATTTTATCTTAATCCACTTACTCTTTACTCCCTGCTCCTTGCCCCCTGCCCCTTGCTCACTCCTTCGTCAATCTTGTAAAGCCAGAGTAGGCAGGGGGTGTTTGAAGTAACTGGCCTGGTTCTGCGCCACTGATTTTGTCAAAGATGTCATCGACTGCCACTGCATACGATTCGACTTCCTTAATTGTATGGGCAAAAGATGGTTTGAACTGATGGAATCCCAGGAAACCGTGTTTCAGCATTTCAATGGTGAAAAAAGTCATCATTTCCCGAGTTTTGTCGCCTTCTAAAGCAAAATGGCCCAAAGTCGGAATTCCTGAGACATTAACATTAAGATGGTGTTTATCTGCTTTTTCCCGCCATACTTTCTTTACGGTATTGCCAATTTTTATTATATGATCGGCTACGTTTTCTCTTATATATTTTCTTATCGTTGCTATAGCCGCTGTCGGTCCGATTCTTTCCGTCCAGTTGGTGCTGGAAATAAAGGTTGTTTGCGCGGCCTGCATAACCCTTTCAGCACCGATAATGGCCGCCATTGCATATCCGTTGGCCATGGATTTTGCGAATACTGCCATGTCGGGATTTATACCGTACTTTAAATGTATTCCTCCCGAACACATACGGAAACCGGTAGTTATTTCATCGAATATGAGGACGGCTCCGATTTCACCCGCAAAATCTTTTAATTGCTTCAGCGCGTCAAATGAAACTGCTTCACCACGTGCCGGCTCCACTATGATAGCGGCAATTTGCTTTTCTTTCCCCTTGATTGTCTTTGCGAGGTTTTGAATATCCTGAAAATGAAAGGGAAGGGCTGTTCCTGAAAGTCCACGGGGCACACCCTTTGGGGCTAAGCCAGGCATAAGCTGACCGTCAAGAGCATCACTCTCTCCCAGGTTTGCCGCCAGATACCAGTCCTGCCAACCGTGATAGCCGCTGAACAATACGATGTCTCGATTCGTATAGGCCCGTGCGATACGTACGGCTATCGCCATCGCTTCTCCCCCGCTCCTGGAATAGCGAACCATATTTGCCCATGGGTGAAGTTCAATCAGAAGCTCTGCCAGCTCAACCTCTTCGGGGCAGTTCAGTGATGAAGAATTTCCTTTTTTAATGGCCTCCATGACGGCCTGATCCACATCATCATCGGCGTATCCCAGAATATTGGCCCCGATCCCCATGATGCTCATGTCAATATATTCATTATCATCAAGATCCCATACACGACAACCTTTTGCCTTCGAATAGTATGCGGGCCATACATCCGGCGCAAACATCTCCGGTCGTTTGGAGAGGAGTTGGGTCCCTCCGGGAATCAGGGGTTTAGCACGTTTATATAGGCGCTGCCCTGAACCGGATGTAAAGCGATCAAGTCCAGAATTCTTCATAGCCTTCTTTCCCAATAAAATGCCTGTTTCCGGAAGCTTTTTCAGGCCGCCTATTTAGCAAATCCACAATTTCTTCCATACCAAAGCATGGATTGATAGAATATAATTGTTCGTAGATCCATTGAACAAGTTTGAAATCTTCCAAGTTGTCAACCGTCCATCTGCAATGACTGTAATCGTCATTATCCGGATAAAGTGCTCCCAAACGGAACCTTTCCGGCTGTTGCCAGATAAATGGCGTTACATGTTCGCGATGCAGTTCGCTTGTAGCTTCTCGCCATGCAGTGGTTAGAATGTCCATGGAAAAGACCTCTGCATCCAGCCCATCGGGATATCTTCCAACAACCTCGCGGCCGGCCACGCCTGCACCGGTCGCCACCCCGCAAAAATCAAATCCATTCTGGAAGTAATAAGCTATCAAGCGGCTCACAACTAAAGGATCTACCAGCGGGCAATCGCCCGTAATTCGGAGGAGATGTTCCCCTCCAAAGTCCTTTGCGGCCTGATAAAAGCGGCCTAACACATCCTCTTCACTGCCCCGATAAAAAGCGATGGAATACTCATCGCAGAATTCCGACAATCGGTCATCTTTTCTTGAGTCACTGGTCGCAACAACCACTTTGTCAATAGCCCCTACGGACTTCAGACGCTCGACGATATGCTGGAGCATTGGCTTTCCAAGGATTGGCATCATCACCTTCCCCGGAAGCCGGGTAGATCCGATGCGAGCCTGAATGATGGCTGTTATTCTCTTCCTATTCACCATACAGAAGGATTCAGGAGCCTCTCCGGGTAGTCAGGAAGGTTCTTCCACCAGTTATCAACAAGGTCCTTTGCTATCAAAGGAGACCTTAATGCGTTTAGGTTTTTCTCCAATTGTGATGCCTTTTCTATCCCCATGATCATCACACCATCGGCTATAACCGTTGAAACCGCCTGCATGGCGAACGACCCAAGGGGTATGTTCAAAGCATTGATGCGGTTTCGGAAGTCTTCCAACTGGGGTTTGGCCCATCCCATGCCTTTCTGAGATAATTCCTTTGCCTCAAGAAAGAGCAACCCTTGAAGGAAAATCGAGCGGAGAAACACCTTCTTACCATGTTCCCTGGCCGCCTTAAAAAAATCACAATCCAGAAGCCTTCTGTCCAGCATGTTGAACGGAACCTGAATTATATCAATAGAAAGTTCCCGTGTTAAATCCATGGCATCTTTGGGATCATATACTGTGGCGCCCCAGAACTTGATCAGTCCTTCCTTTTTCATTCGATCTACCGCCTTCAGTGTTCTGGAGTCTCTAACCTGCTCTACTCTGTGGGCCAATAGCCCCCAGAGTTGACTCACTTGTAACCTCTGCATGGATTCTCTGACAAGCTGAATTAGAGTATCTACGTCCCGATCCTTCATATTCGGATGGATTTTCGTAATACAACGAACGCGGTCATTGACTCTAAGTTGTGAAAATGCTTTTCCAAGGAGGTTTTCACTGTCGCCGTATGCCTGGGCCGTATCATAGAACCATACATTATTTTCAGAGGCCAACTTTACAATTGAGAGGACTTCATCCGCGCCCGGCTGCCCGCTCTTATTAGCAATGCCATAGAGCATACCGAACTGGGCTGTGCCTATGCAAATATTATCTACCAAAGGTCGCTCTGACAGCCTTCATGGGCCGTAAACCGTCACTCGGGTCTGCACGCCATCTACGATCAGGCAGTTCTGACGCTGACGGCGTTTTTTCTTCAGTGCCATCGACCTGAAAACCAAACCGGATCGTTTGAATCACCTGGTCTATCTCATCAGGTAGCCAGCAATGACCGGAGGCGTATTCTTCTCCTTTGCCGTCGAGATCGAGGTGAAATTCTACCATCTCGGCACGCCAACGGTGAACGGAACGGTAGATAACTCCGGGGTTTGCGCTGTGATCGGACCAACCAATTTGAATGCGGAATGCTGATTGCGGATTGCGGAATTCTTTCCTTATGGTTTCGATTGCAGATAGGTTACATCCGGTCACAGGTGCTGGATAGGCAGAAACGCAGTGCAATAACGTCAGATCTTTGCATCCGGAATCTGTTAGTACATTTACCGCAGCTTTCACCTCATCCATTGTGGCCATGCCCGTAGACAGAACGACAGGTTTGCCTGTTTGGGCGCAAGTACGCAAAAGTTCATTCCATAGGAGCTCGTATGAGGCAATTTTGTAAAAATCCACATGGGGTAAGAGCTCTTCCACCGCCTTTAAATAAAAGGGGGTGCAGCCGAATTGAATACGTTTCATACGACAGCGGGCGGCCAAATGGGGTAAAAAAGACACTGGGAGTTCCCATGCTTTTCTGCGTCTGTGTTCTTCGCTCTTCCCTAAGACCTCCGGAGCAAAAAGTTGGTCAATTTTGAAGAGCTGGAACTTGACTGCGGTACAGCCAATCGCCGCAGCCTTATCGATGAACTGGAGGCATCGGTCAAGGTCCTGACTATGGTTGCTGGATATTTCAGCAACAAACCGGGGGAATCCCTTAGGATTC
>Ga0233431_1005772_pt1 | contig 11667 bp, 13 predicted proteins | sample SI_118_April2016_FD_179867 | JGI IMG/M metagenome (GOLD analysis project Ga0233431, IMG submission 179867) | Seawater microbial communities from Saanich Inlet, British Columbia, Canada - SI_118_April2016_200_MG | ecosystem: Environmental > Aquatic > Marine > Inlet | place: Canada: British...
CCAGAGATTCATCGGTAACTATAAACCTTTTCCGTACAGTCTAATTTCTGTATCATCTTCGGGGAAATCTGTCATCAGGCGTTCAAATTCCAGACCAAGTTTTGTAATTAAGCTAATTGACGCATCATTTTTTGCATCAGTGAAAGCAAGAAAGCGATTTATCCTAAGCCTTTCCTTCCCATCTTCGATCACCGCTGTCGCTGCTTCAAAAGCATAGCCTTTTCCCCTAAATGCGGGCAAAAAGGCAAAGCCGATATCCATATCATCCAGATATTCCCTTTTCAGCAATCCACAAGTGCCGATGGATGTTTCGCTACCTTTTAGCTTTACAAGAAGCATTCCAAACCCCTGTTCTTTAAAACCCTTTTGCAATTTATTTGCGATATAGTCTTGCGCATCTTCAAGGCTTTTAACGCCTCTATCTCCGATGAATTTCAGCCAGCCAGGATCATTTAGCATTTCTAAAATAAATGGTGCGTCATCCAAGGAAAACTCGGAAAGAATAAGACGTTCTGTTTCAATGTGGTTCATGTTTTTGACCGTGAAAAAGGAAAATTCAAGATTGTTTAGGCCCCGTGCGCCTAATTTGACCTTCAAGCATATTGATCTACAGATAAATTATCAGTGTGCGCTGTAACAATACTTTTTCAAATTCAATATCTTTGCAGCTGCTGAAACAGTAACACCGTAAAAGATGACTGGTTTATCTTGAGCCAAAAAATCAGCCATTGTCCCATTGACGAGGGTTGAGCCGGTTGCAAAAATCAGATCACACCATGCAATAGCATCCGCTGTCATTTCTGGGGCTTCGATTTTGGTTCCGGATACTTCTGTACCTATATTATCCTCGTCTAAATCTACAACTCTGAGATCATAATGCGAGGCAAGCACTTCAAGAAATCTTGGTTGCTGACCAACCAGTAAAACCCTATCATAATTCCCAATAAATTCTGGTAAATGCTTGGCGCATTCTTTGGGTTCGGCATCCTTACAGTGAATAGTTTTGTCACAAAGTTCAAGATGCCTAAAAACAGCATTTAGACCGGCGATAAAACTGGCTCTACCCTTATTGGATTTCAAGTCGATTTCTAAAAGGTTATCAATCAGATAATCTGCATTTTCAAAGGTGTCTGTAAAGGCCTGCCCTTTCGCGTCTTGAAAAACAGCCTCTATCATGACCTCTTTGCCCTTAACAATAGGATAATCATCGTGTTCAGGATTCCCAATAGCTTCAACCGCAGAAAGGGCTTTGCATCGGACGCTTATATTTTTGCCAGAGAGATCATGCTCTTCTATCTTCTCTCGTAGGGCTTCTTTTAATTCTTCGTATAGCTCCATGTTTTTTAAGATTCCTTTTTTATATTATCGTGGACTAGTTTGCCCAAATTGACGTTCGAGCATATCCACCGAAAGATGAATCATTATTGGGAAGATAGGGCACGCTTTCTTAACCACTGTTCCGATTAGCAATTAACATATCGAATAGGATTTTGTGCCCCAACATATTTTTCGACACTACCATAAACATAATGTTGCAAATTTTGGGAAACAATGCCATCAAATCGCCAACGGTTCTGTGTCTTTGCATCCTTACTTCGCGCAATAACAGGAAACCATTCTTGAATTTCATAAACTTGCCTAACATTGCCTCTATAGATAGAGAATGCAAATTTCGCTTTGTTTCTTCGTTTACCTACAACCCAATTGCCACGGGTTATTTCGTATAGTTCGCCTTCGTTCATATCACGTCTATACAAACGATTAACTGTAATTAAAATCACAGGTTCGATAATCTCAATTTCAGGAGCTTCATATTGAGCCATTATTTCGTTAATACTCATATGTCCGCGATACTCGGTATGATGCCCGCCTTTTATATTTGCTAAGCCCTCAAGCCCAATGAAATCTATTAAAGATGCTTCTACTTCAAACGCTTCCTTTTCAGAAAGCCCATGCCTATGAATTACATGTTTGACTTCTAAACCCTTTGATTGAAGACAGCGGATCTTATCGAGTTTGTCAGACACTTGCGGTGAATCAATAGCATTATTTAAATGTGCAAAAATTCGATTTCCGATGCCTTTACCAACATAAAAAGTTTTATTGGTTTCTGGATCAATCAATAGATAAACATAATAACCAAGTACATCACTTAAAAACGGAGAGAATTCTTTGATTTTGTTCATATTTCCTATTTAGGATGAGTTTATCTCGGTCCCGTCCGCCCAAATTGACGTTCGAGCAGTTCCACCGAAAGATGGATCATCGTTGGTCTACCATGTGGACAGGTGCGTGGTGATTCACAATTTTCGAGATCGCGCAGGAGAGATTCTTGCTCGGCGGTGGAGAGCGTTTGCCCGCCCTTGACAGCCATCCGCTTACAAACGCGCGCGGCAATTTTATCTTCGATTTTCTCTTGCAGGGGCGTTTCATCGCCTTCAAAGTCTTCGACGAGGACACGCAGCGCAGCGGCGGGATTGGCTCCCGTGAAAAGCGTCGGGATGGCGCGTACTTGAAAAGCGTTGGGGCCAAAAGCCTCCACTTCAAAGCCAAACTTCTGCAAAACGGATAGCTGGTCTTCGAGCAAAGTCGCCTGTGCAGGAGGGAGATGTACAACTTCTGGCTGCAATAAATTTTGCGATGAAATCGTGTTCGCATCCCGTTGTGCCAAAAGACGCTCAAATAAAACGCGCTCATGGGCGGCATGTTGGTCGATCAGATAGAGTCCATCAGGACCCTCGGCGATGATGTAGACTTGGCCGATTTGCCCAACGAGACGCAGGAGTGGCATTTTGATAGAAGGTAATTCGGAATCAGGTAATTGGGTATTAGGGATTTGGGAATCGGGAGTACTTCCTGATTCCTGGTTACCTAATCCCTGATCACTTACTTCTTGCGAGAACTTCCACGCTGGGTCAATGCCGCTCTGACGCGCCGGTTGCTCCGTCCATAAGGCAGGCGGGGCAATGCCCATTTGCGGGACGGGGGTATAGGCGAGAATCGCTTTTCGGACGGAACGCTGCACAAAGCTGAACATCCGTTGGGGGTCTTGGAAACGTACCTCTGCTTTCGTCGGGTGAACGTTTACATCAACGGAAGCAGGCTCAAGGTCAAGAAAGAGCGCGGCGAGGGGGTATCGCCCCACCATCAGCAGGGTGTGGTAAGCCTGGATCAACGCGGTGCTGAGAGAAATATCCTGCACCCAGCGTCCATTAATAAAGAAAGTAATCTCGCGCCGATTTGAGCGAGTTAGCGAAGTCGGGCTGATAAATCCAGTTAATCTAATATCATCTTCGGCGGCATTCACTTCGAGCAGTTGCTTCGCTACGTCCACGCCGTAAAGCGTGGCGAGAATGGCGCGCCTGTCGCCGTTGCCGCTGGTTTGCAATTTTGCCTGCCCATTTTGGATGAGTTTGAAGCGCACGTCGGGATAGGCGAGGGCGTAGCGGGTCAGGAGAGCGTCGATGCGGCGACGCTCGGTGACATCCTTTTTTAGGAATTTGAGCCGCGCGGGGACGTTATAAAAAAGATTTTCGACTCGAACGACAGTACCGCTCGGCGCTCCAACTTGCTGAGGGGGCGTAGATATCCCGCCTTCAACGAGCATTCTCGTCGCGGCTGGATCATTTTCGGTGCGAGACGTAAGCGTGAGCCGCGCTACCGACCCAATAGACGCGAGGGCTTCACCGCGAAAACCAAGCGTGCCAATCCGAAAAAGATCATCGGCAGAATGTAATTTGCTGGTGGCATGGCGTTCTACCGCAAGCGGCACCTCGGCAGCGGGAATTCCGCCTCCGTCATCCGCAACTTCAATTAGACGGCGACCGGCTTCTTCGATAGTTACGCTGATCGTGGATGCACCAGCATCGAGGGAGTTTTCAACTAATTCCTTGACCACCGAAGCGGGTCTTTCGACTACTTCACCGGCGGCAATTTGGGAGGCAAGTTCGGGGGGGAGAATTTTTATGGGCATGGGAATATTATATACCAGAGATTGGTAAGGATAATCCACAATTTTTGCAGATTACTAACGATACGACAGTTTACTAAAAAGAACACCTAGTGGTTGAGTAGGCGATGCTTTTCGCCGTATCGAAACCAAAATTAGCTAGAAGTTTTCGTTTTGTGGTTTCGATACGCTCTGAAAAAGCATTCGAAGCTACTCAACCACCTCCAAAAATAAAAATGTCATGTGGTTGACCAGTTTACATAGATTGAAAAGCCTTTTCAAAATCTGCACAATCTGTGTAGTCTGTGGATAAAAGGCATTTACTTTCCCCATTATAATCTTCTCTATGAAATTCTTTATAAAACAATGGTTTCTCTTGATTTCACTCACTCTCACTGCCTGTGCCCCTGCGCCAATTGAAGCTCCTATACCTACTGAGACAGCATCTCCAATTCTTCCTGCAACATCAACCCCCTTTCAGCCAATTGCAGTTACGAATACGCCTAGTCCTTTCCCAAGCCCTATCCCAACTGAGACCCCGACCAGCACACGAGACCCGTTGCTAAAATATACAATTTCTGCGATGCGTTTGCGCGCTTATGGGGGTGGTCTGATTGAAATTCTCGAAAAATTGGATGAAAAAAGCAAATTTACTCGTTATAAATTTCGCTATCCCAGTGATGGAATAACGATTTATGGGTTTGTGAATATCCCAAAAGGTGACGGACCCTTTCCGGTTATTATTGCTATTCACGGTAATTATGACACAAGCAACTATCAGCTACTGCCCTATTCCACCTACGACGCAGATGTTCTCGCTCGTGGAGGGTATATAGTTTTTCACCCCAATATGCGTAATTTTGGCGAATCAGGCAAAGGAGACGATCTTTATCGTTCAGGAGCTGCCATTGACATTCTGAATCTGGTGTCACTTATCAAAGCACTAACCCTTAAACCTGGTGAGCTTGAAAAGGCCAAGACCGAAAAAATTGGTCTCTGGGCACATAGCATGGGCGGTGAAATTGCTTTGCGCGTAATTACTGTGAGCAATAATATTGATGCAACTGTGCTATACGCACCTATGAGCGGAGACATCATTAAAAATGCGCAAATGCTCAACTACACAGAAGAAATAAATACCCCAGCGTATCTTGTCCCGGCGATTTCTCCTCATGCTTCGTACTACAATATCACTTCTCCCCTTAAGCTTTATCATGGCACCGGCGATACGGTTATCCCTGTCGAATATAGTCGAGAAACTTGCCAGATGCTTGCTTCTTTAGGTAAAGAGATCAACTGTGCCTTTTACGAGGGAGCAAAACATACTTTTAACAGCAACTACACGACCGATTTTGAGAAAAGTTTCTTTTATTTCTTTAAAACTCACCTTTTCGAACCCTAAGCAAAGGTATAATCCAGCCCATGACTTACACAACTATTTTCTTTGACCTGGACGATACCCTCTATCCGCATGAAAGCGGTTTATGGCAGGCTGTTCGCGGTCGTATCAGCCTTTATATGCATGAGAAACTCGGATTTGATAAAGAGGAAATCTCTGTTATTCGCGAAGACTATTTCCAAACTTATGGAACGACATTACGTGGAATTCAAGCCAACTTTGATGTGGATGAAAAGGAATATCACGCCTATGTGCATCAACTCCCCTTGGATGACTATATCGCTCCTGACCCAAACTTGCGTGCCCTCCTTGAACATCTTCCGCAGAGAAAAATCGTCTTCACCAGCGCAGACATGGCCCATGCCCAACGTGTACTCTCTCATTTAGGGATTAGCGACTACTTCGAGAAAATTATCGACATCTATGCTGTTGCCCCACATGCCAAGCCCCAGCCTGAAGCATTTCAACGTGCCCTCAGTCTGGCAGATGAAAATGATCCTCGCTCCTGCGTGATGATCGACGACTTCCCCAAAACCACCCGCGCCGCACGAGATTTTGGTCTTTTCAGTATACTCAAGGGAAATAAGGGGAGCATAGAAGACGCAGATGCACAAATAGAAGACTGGAGTAAGCTTCCCAAATTGCTTCAGAATGGAAAAAGATAAACTAGGAGAAAAAATGACTCAACTACTAATGATCATTCTAAATGATACAAAGTATTTGCCTGAATTACTGCAAGTCTGGCGAAAGATTGGCGTTCCAGGAACCACCATTTTAAATAGCGCGGGGGGACATCGTACCAGAACCTTGTTTTCTCGCGTAGGTTTAGGCGCTCTCGATAATCTTTTTGAAAGAAAAGAAGTCGAAGGCAAAACGGTAATAGCCACTTTTGACGACGAAGTGCTTTTGGCAGAAGCTATCGGGGAAGCAGAACGTATTGTTGGCGGTTTTGATCGACCTGATACGGGCCTCCTAATGGTCATGCCCGTTACACAAGCCAAGGGAATCTATAAAGCGGAGCCAAAGCCAGATGTTCCACCTCCGCCAGCATTGCGACCGGATTGGGTAGTCCTAAGAGATACCAAGATAGAAGACGTGAAAACGATCATGGATCTGGAACCAACCATTGTCGGTGTTGACACACCATTAGAAGATGTCGCGCGTGCTATGTTGGTGCATCCCAGAGTACATGTAAGTAGCGTTGTTGCTGAAGATGGCCGATTAGTTGGCTTGCTAAGTTTACGAGCTTTAGCCGACGCACTCTTCTTGCACATCCTCCCTGAAGAGTTTCTCAGCGAGATCACCGATATAGAAAAGATGATGGATTTTGCCGGCAAGACTCGCCTCCGCACAGCAGGTGATGCCATGAAACCACCGCTCTGGGTCAAGCGAGGAGACACGGTCAAAGAAGCGTTTATTCGTATGCACGACGAAAAATTGCCGGGACTCCCATTAGTGGATGAACGCTATCATGTTGTTGGCTATGTCAATTTATTGGAATTGCTTGGGCTTTGCCTGCTTAAAAAACCAGATTCTCCCTTCTCAAAGGAGACGCTATGAACCATGTATGGTTAGCGGGAGGCATTTTCCTCTTGACCTTTGCTTTTATCGTCACCGAGAAAATAGATCGCACAATTGCTGCCTTGCTTGGCGGCATGGCAATGATCATATTTAGAGTGGTCCCCCAGGACCAGGCATTTCATTCCATCGACTGGAACGTGATCTTTCTATTAGCAGGCATGATGATTATCGCTAATGTCTTAAAAGAAACAGGGCTTTTTCAATGGGTTGCATTGAAAGCCGTAAAAATGGGCAAGGGTGATCCCATGCGCATTCTCATCATCCTTTCCCTCGTTACCGCAGTGACTTCTGCTTTTTTGGATAACGTAACCATTGTGATTCTAATTGCACCGGTAACGCTTTTTATTGCCTCTACGCTCGGCGTTAGCCCAATTCCCTTCCTGATAGCTGAGATACTGTCATCCAATATCGGAGGGATGGCAACCCTCGTTGGTGACCCACCGAATATCCTCATTGGTAGTGCTGCCAATATCGATTTTCTGACCTTTATTGCCAATATGGGCCCCATCTCACTCATCATTATGATAGCTTTCATCCCGGCAATGATGTTTATGTTCAAAGATGAACTAAAAGTCAAAGAAGGTAACGTGATTGATATCGACACCTTAGATACAGGATCGTTGATTACCGATGCAGTTTTGCTGCGAAAAGCATTGATTGTGATGATTGGCGTGATTATCGGATTTCTAGTGCATGGCGCGCTCCACCTTCAACCTGCTACCATTGCTCTAACAGGTGCTACCATCCTGATGCTCTGGGGGCGCAGCGACCCTCATAAAATGCTTCAAGATGTAGAGTGGACAACACTCTTCTTCTTCTTTGGTTTATTTATCGCGGTAGAAGCTGTGGTCGAAGTGGGCATCATCGAAGAAATCGCTCAAAAAGCATTGGAGCTTACTGGTGGGAACCTCCCTACAACTTCGATGTTGCTGATTTGGTTCTCAGGTATCTCTTCGGGCATTGTTGATAATATCCCTTATACGGCGACAATGATTCCTCTTGTAGAGAGCATGGGACTTGTGATGCCAGTTGAAGTATTGTGGTGGTCGCTCGCCTTAGGCGCATGTCTTGGTGGCAATTTCACTTTAGTCGGTGCAGCAGCGAATGTCGTAGTTGCTAGCTTGGCAGAAAAAAGTGGACACAAGATTGGTTTTTGGACCTTCTTCAAATATGGTGCATCGACCACCGTCGTATCACTAGCCTTAGGAAGTGCCTATATTTGGTTGCGTTATCTATAAACTGATGTAGGCTTAGGTTTATCTGGGTCAAGCAATCTCCTCGATTGCGGGGAGATTGCTTGAAAAAATCGCATAGATAGTTTGGATATGCTCCGCTTTGGATTTAGCGGTATTGTTTGTTTATTTGGAAAATGACTCATTAAACGAAAGCAACCCACAGGTTGAGTGCGAATCCATCCTTGAACTTTTAAGAGAAATAATTATGAATATCTATCTAGTAATCCTGCTTATCATCGCCATTGTTGTCTTTTCTAACCTTATTATGTTCGCTGCTGTACGTCGCTCTGGTGGTGTGAAATTTAACTGGCTGAATACGACGAAAGAGAGCTTAAGCCAACCTTTCCAACATGAAAATTCTGAACTTAATGAATTACGTCAGCGGGTAAAGGAATTAGAAAAACAGTCTGAAGAAGAACCCGAATAACGCATATATTCTTCATATATTACTTTCATCGTTTTTTAATCCCTCTATGCTATTCTCAATCCTAATAGGTGAAGAACACCTTAAATTGGAGCTATATTTATGAATAAAAATCTTCGCTATCTTTTTACCGGTATTGCTGCTGGTGTATTTCTTATTGTTGTTTTCTCAGGCGGATTTGCGGCTGGATATCTGGTCAAAGAAAATGTCCCTGCCGACTTTCTTTCTGCACCAACCGCGCCAACACCTGCACCGGAAATGACAGACGCCACGCCAGACGAGTTGGATACCCTCTTTGCCCCCTTCTGGGAATCATGGCAAATCGTTCAAGATAGTTATGTAGACCAACCTGTAGATGATCTGGAACTGATGCAGGGCGCCATCCGCGGGATGCTCGATTCGCTTGGTGATGAACATACATCCTATATGGACCCGCATGAATTTACTCAGGCAAATAGCAGCATGGAAGGTGAATACGATGGTATCGGCGCGTGGGTAGATTCAACGGGGGATTATCTTGCCATTGTAAGCCCCATGCCAGGCTCTCCCGCAGAAGAAGCAGGGCTGAAACCCGGTGACCTTGTCCTTGCCATTGATGGCGAAGATATGACCGGCATAGATGGTGACCTTGTCATCAGAAAAGTTTTGGGTCCGGCAGGCACTGTGGTAGAGTTGACCATTCACCGGGAAGGCGAAGCAGAACCACTTGTTTTTGAAGTCACACGTGCACATATCACCATCCCCAGTGTAGAAGGGGAGTTGCTCGAAGGCAATGTTGGTTATGTTCACATCTTCACTTTTGGGGCAAGTACCACGCCTGAATTAAGAGCAACGCTGGAAGACCTCCTTGAACAAGGCGCAGAAGGTTTTGTAGTCGATTTTCGCAATAATGGTGGTGGTTATCTCACTACGGCTATAGAAGTTGCCTCGGAATTCCTCCCCGAAGATGAAATAGTATTATATGAAAGATATGGCGATGGGCGGCTGGATACGCACAAAGCCAATGCGGGTGGATTAGCGACCGATATGCCAATTATCTTGCTCGTGAACGAAGGTTCTGCCTCTGCTTCTGAAGTGGTTGCTGGCGCAATTCAAGACCTCGAGCGTGGAGAATTGGTCGGCATGACATCTTTTGGCAAAGGTTCTGTTCAAAACTGGATTCCGCTTAACAATGAGCAAGGTGCGGTACGTGTCACGATAGCAAAATGGCTTACGCCAGATGAGCGCACTATCCACGACATTGGCTTGGAGCCAGATGTGGTCGTTGAGATCACCGAGGAAGATTTTGAAGCCGAGCGCGACCCGCAGTTGAATAAAGCTGTAGAGTTATTGCTTGAAAAGATCGGTGCAGAATAGAACTTTTTCATGCGCTATACGTAGATATATAAACAACATTTCTGTCATTGCGAGCGGAGTTTATGGAGCGCAGCAGTAACAAGATAATTTTTTAGGAGAATAAAATGTATTTCTCAGCATCTTATTGGATTTATATGCTCCCCGGCATGTTGCTGGTGATGCTTACATCCTGGTATGTTAAATCGGCTTATCGTAAGTGGAGCAAAGTGCCCGCTCGCAGCCGCATTAGCGGGCACGAAGCCGCGCAACGCCTGATCACGCGCGCGGGACTTTACGGCGTGCAGATCGAAGGCATTCGCGGCGAAATGAGCGATCATTATGACCCACGTTCGAAAACTTTGCGTCTTTCACAGGGTGTAGCACAAGGCTTATCTGTGGCATCGTTGGCAATTGCCGCGCATGAATTGGGTCACGCCATGCAGGATGCAGAAGATTACTTTCCGCTAAAAGTGCGCGCCGCAATGGTGCCAATGGTTAACGCTGGCTCAACCCTGGGCTGGATTTTGATCATGGCAGGGCTTTTCTTCAACTGGCTTAACATCGCCTGGTTAGGTATCGCCTTTTTCGCAGGTGGTGCACTCTTTGCGCTCATGACCCTCCCCGTCGAATTTGATGCATCCGCACGCGCAAAACGTCTCCTTGCCGAGACGGGCATTATCCAAACCGAAGAAGAACAACGCGGTGTGAACAACGTTCTCAACGCGGCTGCACTTACCTACGTTGCGGCTCTCGTCACGGCAGTTTTGCAAGTGCTATATTACGCCAGCTTGCTTTCAGGTAGACGAAGATAGGGGAAGTTGCAAGTTTGCAAGTTGTAAGTGTGCAAGTTATAAGGTTTCTCGTATTTCGGGAAACCTTTTTTATTTACAGACCTTTCTCGTAAGGAGTTCAAGGAATGCGGCATCTATTTATTATGATTTGATTTAGGAGATTTTGAACATGATCGAAACCAAAGCAGGGGTATATCCCCTTATTGAAAATAGGCACAGTCCACGCGCTTTTGACCCGGATCGGCCGGTAAGCTCAGAAGTCCTTTTTAGCTTATTGGAAGCAGCTCGCTGGGCACCCTCTGCCAACAATATCCAGCCCTGGCGTTTTATTATTGGGCAGAATGGAGATATTACACATCAGAGAATTGCCTCTACATTATCAGATGGCAACCGGATTTGGGCAGAGAAAGCACCATTATTGATCCTTGCTGTAACTGAAGAAGAAGGCGAACGGGGCAAGCAAGGCTATGCCTGGCATGATCTGGGCTTGGCAACTTCACAAATGATTATGCAGGCTTCTTCTATGGGACTCTATGCACATATCATGGCTGGTTTTTCAAAAGATGAAGCGCGTTCGATCTTTTCTATTCCCACAGAATATGCGCCATTAACCGTGATTGCGTTTGGCTATTTGGGTGAAATTGAAGCGCTTTCAGAAAAGTTGCAAGCACGAGAAAAAGCCCCTCGCATTCGAAAGACAATGGATGAAATAGGCTTTCAAAATTCTTGGGGAGAACCTCTGGCTTAGTTTGCAGGTTCCAAGTCGAATATTGAAGCTCTCTCGTGAAAATCGGGAAACCTTTTTTGTTATCACGAATGGGGCGAATTGATCGAATGATACGAATAGGGCCTTATGCTAGTTCTTTATGATTGAGGGAAGTGTCCTCCAGAGTAAACTTGGGATGTTACTCAAACAAACCAAATCACAAAGGAGGACACCCCAATGATAAACG